>Ga0209358_10001099_pt1 | contig 22069 bp, 28 predicted proteins | sample LauGreFa1BDMLBSN_2_FD_187574 | JGI IMG/M metagenome (GOLD analysis project Ga0209358, IMG submission 187574) | Freshwater lake microbial communities from Lake Michigan, USA - Fa13.BD.MLB.SN (SPAdes) (version 2) | ecosystem: Environmental > Aquatic > Freshwater > Lake | place: Lake Michigan, USA...
CCCCTCCCTCACACCAAATATTATATGATATAAAAAAGAGTTCCTCAAATCTTTTTTATGTCATATTACGACATAAATAGGGGTTTAGATATACTCAAAAGGTTCAGAAACTTTTGGTATTTTTTCCAGTGTTTCTATGACATTTTTTAATCTTAAAAGTTGTATATCTATATTGTCTGATTTTCCCAAATCATAGTTAGTAAGATTGGTTTCATATAAGTTTGCATATATGTTTCTCAAATATTTATGTAAATCTACTATGAACCGTTCAGATAATAAGAATCTCTTTGTCATTCTATATTAGATGAATAGATTTGTTTGGAACTGGTCTCACACGGTAAACTCTGTTTGGTTGGGTTGCACAAATAGCAATCGTTTCGTTTTACAAGTTCCATTTTATAATAAAACACCAATGGTCATAACTGGTCATAAAATAACCAAGTATGGCAATATAGAGTTCTATGGTTCGTTTGTGCCAGAAAAAGAACCTGAACCATATAATAGAAATGGAACAACCTCTGCCCCAAGTTATAAAGGTCTCCGAGACATTGAATGAACCTGTAAAGGAAAAGAAGAAGAGAGGAAGAAAACCAAAACCCAAACCAGCACCGGAAGATAGATTCAAAGTATATCACGGATCATTTATTGTAGATTTTAATAAGTGATTAAAGAGGTAAAGTTTTTCCACCCTTCTTGCCCTTACCCCTCTTCTTTGGTTCTTCCCAATCATCGTCTCCGTAAAACTCACCAACACCTCCTCCACCTCCTCCACCCTTAGCAAGTATAGCAACTTCCTTCACTACTTTAGCACCTCCTCCACCTCCTCCACCTGCTTTTACAGAAGGTGTTTTTACCCGTTCTTTCTTGTAACTTGGTTCTAACCGTTTTATTGCTGTTTCAATCTTCTTTACATCACTCTTTACCCGTTTATGGAAAGAACCCTCTAATCTATCACGGAGTGTTCCCATCTTTATTACAAGTGCCTTTAGTTTTGGTAAATCTGCCTCTGTTTGTTCTAATAATGGTTTTCCGTTTACCAATATTCCTGCTCCTTGTCTTTCAGGAACTAATACAACAGGCAACTTCATCTTTTCATATGCTTCACCCACTGGTTCATATACCTCCTTACTTCCAACAGATGACATAGGAGGTGCTTTATCAAATAACTCAAAATCTCCTGCTTCTGCTTCTGCTTCTGCTTTTCTTGCTCCTTTTGATGCACTCGTTGCTTGTGTCTTTCCTTCGTCAACTGCTTCCTCTTCTTCCTTTCCACCAACAGAAGCACCTTCTGCTCCTTCTGCTCCACCCTCTACAGGTGGATCATCATCAGCAGGATATTCAGAAGACGGTGATGACTTCTTCATCAAGGCAAGAAACTTTGGTGTAAAGTTAGAAACCTTGTGTTCCATATGATTCACAGTATGCTTCTTAATATAATCACCATCAGTCATTGAATAGTTTTGCAGAGTATTTGAAGGCACAACCACACTGTGACCCTGTTTTAGCAGATTATCATTCCGTTTATCAATATCAGGAACTCTTAGTGCAAACTCGGAGGGAGGATTCGTTACTGCCTCCCTTTTTGCCTTCAACTTCATATACCAAGTATCCTTTAACAAAGAGTGCAGTGACATTCTATGTTAAGTGATAATATTATTTTTTAAGAAAGTAAAGTTTAAACTTTTTTTTGGTTAGTCATTTAACCGTGTCTCTCCACAACGGCACTGCCATTACGAACATTGACCACACAGTAGTCCCAAGAAAGGGCAGTTACAATCTGGTTGGGAAGGTCTGCCTCATCAGCAGGTAGAATGGTCGTGAACCGTTCATTGCCAGAAAACTTCAGACCACCACCAACCTTGCCGGACTCAAGCACCTCAAGAAGAGAGTTGCACAGGGGGAAGAGGTAGTAGGAATCCTTAGCAGGATCAGTCACAAGAGATGTGAAAGGCACGGTCTCAGGCACTACGAAATACTTAATGAGACCGTCAGGCAACCGTTGAGTGAGTTCAGAACCAGTGCTGTCAAGCAGACCAACATACCGTAGAGGCACACGGGTTAGGAAGTCAGCAGGATCTGTGCTGTTAGGACGGGCATAAATGGCAACACCAGCAGAATCACTGGTAAAGGACTGGATGACCTGATTGTATTCAGAAGAAGATGTTAGTGTGTCTATCTTCTGCCACTTGTTACGAAGGATGGAACGGTAGACCACTCCCTTCTTGTGAGCATTGTCTAACTGACGGGAGGCAGTGTCTGAGAGTTGTGCCTCAGTTGCCCAAAGCACACAAGCAGTCATAGACACGGAAAGGTCAGGAATGACCGTTGTAGCAACCTCAATGCTACGGGTCGTGTAGCAACGGATACGGAAAGCATCACGGAAACCCTTTAGATAAGGTTGCATCGTGTTAATCCAAGAAGACCAGAGAGGCAGGTAGAGGGTCTTTTTTACCGTTCGTAGAGTAGTTGTGTTTCCACCGATTGCCTCAGCATCAGCAAAATCTCCATCCTCCTTAATGTGGACAGGGATTGTTAGAGTTCTATACTCTTGGTCAGTGCATAACTGAACCGTCTCAAGGTGGATTTGGTCGGAATCAAGGGACTCTACGACATTGTTGGCATATATGAACTCAATACGGTCAAAAAAGAAAGTGGTGGGCAAGTGCTGGAAAGTTCCAGCAGATGTGCCAGTTGTGGTAAATGTGAGGTCAAACTGTATCACTGAGTCAATCATCTTGCCGAGATAGTTAGGATACTCAAACTCTACCTGAAACTGGTTTCCGTTAAAAGGAGTCGTAGTTACTCCATTCTTGGGTTGAATAGCATACACCTTATTTACACTGGGAGGTTGTGCAGGGGCAATGCCGTCGTGAGAATCCCTAACCTGTGCCATAGTCGGAGCAACACCTGAGGACATCTTTTATAACTTATATGGAGATAATCTTTTAGGAAAAATAAATACAAAATATACTTTTTATAAAATATATCTCTGTAGTATAGAATAAGATGTTTCGTAGAGGTAGTAGAAAACCCTTGTCTTCTTCAGTGCCTGATGTAAATATTCAGAAACCAAGATTACCTACAGGTGGAAATGTTCGTTCTCCGAATGCACCTGATCTTGTAACACCCTCTAAACCTAAAACACCAAAAGACCCTGTAGTGAAACCAAATAAACCTCCGAGTGTTGACCCTGTTAATCCTGTAAAACCACCTTCTATGTTAGATCGTGCTGGTGGTGCTTTGGGAGGACTTGCTTCTGGAGCAGGTATGATTGGTCTTGGTGCATTAGCAACGGGAGGAGGTGGTCTTGGTGGACTATTAGGAGCAGGTGTTCAGACAGCAGGAAATGTAGTTATAGCAGACAAGGCAATAGATGCTATAAAAGATGTCATTAATAATATCACAGATAGTGTTACAGAAAATCCTATGAATCTTGCTGTTGTTGTCGGGGTTCTTGGTGTTGTATTATTTGGTTTACCTAAGTTTAAGTAAGATACACTTCTACGAACATATCAAAATATCTAAGTATCTTCTTCTTCACCTCTACCTTCTCAGTGTCGGAGATATTGAGTTTTTCCATCAGTTCATCAACCATTATTTCCTCCGTTTTCATTTGCTTTATAGGAATCAGTGTTGTAAGTATCGTATAGTTTATCTTTGCATCGTCAAATGTGGTGATAAACTCTTTGACCTCGTCAGACGGGTTTTGCTTTAGTAGATACTCTCTGAAGTTATTTGCCTTCGTCTTTAAAAAATCTTCCTTAGAAGTAGGGGTGTTCTTCTTTTCACAACAAGACATTCTATTATCTAATATATAGATAGAATAATGGAGGAGGTTTCTGACACAGTCCCAGCAATCGGTGTTGCTGAGTTATTAGAACGGTTGCCAAAGTATCACACTATTTCGTGTATTTCAAAAAGGAATAGTGGTAAATCCGTCATCGTGTCACAGATCATACAAGAACAAATAAAAGCAAAACGGATTGATATGTGTATTGTTATGTCAGGCACGGCAGGATTAAATGACTATGATTATAAGTTTCTTCCGAAGTCATTAATCATACCATTTTCAGAAGATGTTTTGGAAAACTTATGGCAGAAACAGGTCAAACAACCATATCATAAAAGACAGCACATTATGATTGTTTTAGATGATTGCCTTGCCACTCCCGAAGCAATCAGAAATGATACTGTTATGAAGTATATTTGTAATGGGAGACATATATGCACAAGTTTTATAATCAGCAGTCAACATACTTCGGCACTGCTTACTCCTGTTCTGAAGGCAAATAGTGACTTGCTATTGTATAGTAAGTTGTCAAGGCAACAGTTGGAAAACCTGAGTATGTCTACTACCTCATTATCTAAACAAGATTTTATTAGATTCTCTGAAAGGTCTGCTGGTGTTGATTATTCATTTTGTGTCATTGACAACTATATCAACTCCAAAGAACCCTCCGACTTCCTAACGATTGTCAGGGCAGATCCACCAGAAAAAGACAAAAAGGACAAAAAATAGGACAAATAAAGTTTAAAATATATATTTACATTTAAAAATATTATCTCCGTAACTAATATACAAATGCAGTCCCCAGCAGAAGATTCTTCAAACCCTGCCGGTCTCGGTCGTGCCACCCTTAAGGCATCTACATCCCCTCAGGATGAATATTTCCGTTATATGCTTATGAAGGAGAAACTTGGTGCAAACTCTGACATTCTCAAGGCAAAGTCAGAGCAGGATGAGGTGGAAATCCAGATTCTCAAGAAACTCATTAACATCCGTGAGTCCACTGCTGAGTGGAATCAGGTGGTAGATCTTACGGGTTCTAAGAACCGTTTTGAACAGGCACGAGTTCTTGCCGAGATTGCTTATGAGAAGGAAAAGGCAGAGAAGGTTCTCTCATTCTATGTGCCTTCTAAGGAATCTCTTGCCAGTGTGTTCAAGAGAACCAATGACAATGCTATTGCTCTCCGTAGTGGTGCAGGAGGTGGTTTAGTCAGTGGTGCTTCCAGCAGGTCAAGTGCTTCTGCTATTGCCGATGCTGTTGCTGGAGGTGGTGCAGGTGGAGAGGGAGAATAAATATTCTAAGAACTAAATATCATACTAAAACCTGTTTCAAACAGAGACAAGTTTTATTATGTGGTTGTATGTGTTTACATACTATTCTTACACCATAGTTGAAGAACCATATAGTTATTTGTAACATTTATATCAGCATTTGTTATTGACCTTACAGTTATATTTAGTTTTGTTAGATTAATAGGTGGATTAAAACTATCATCAGGAAAGGGTTGAGAGGTCTGATTACTTGCACTATCAATAAAAGTCCAGAATCGGAAATCATTACCTCCTGTTGCTGATGATTTAGAAAACTGAGCATCATTCTTAAACTGCTCTACAATAACACATCTTCCAAGAAGAGCAGAATCAGTGGCATATGTTAGATTACCAACAGACAACCAGTCAGCATAAACTACATTATAAATAGGTTCATTCAAAACGAAATGACAATGTCCAGTTGCTCTACCAACTGCATCATCATTAAATCTTATTACAAGAAGTTTCTTTGTATAACCACTCGGAAGACCACTAAGTTCGGAGGACATTCTATTATACTCTACAGATATATTTTTATGTGATTATGGTTAAACTGATGCAGTGGTCTCAAAAGTGGTTGTTGTAGGAATGCTTTGTAATGATCCAGAATAGTTCAGAACCACTGAGATTTCATACCTTTTTTCTGCTGTTAAACCTGTTAAACTCAGAGTAACACTTGTTACATTAGCACTAACCACAGTAACAGGACTTGCTGAAGTTCCGTTATTTAGATTTCTTACAACATATGTATACCCTGCCCGTGTGGGTTTTCCTGAAAGTGTAGGTGCTGATGCCCACTTTATGGTTGCCGTTGTTGCCCCCGTTGCTGTGACAAATAACTTAGGCACTGCTGTAATCTGTGAAACTTCCTGACCAGAACCACCAAATCCACGACTCATTCTATTATATAGGTATATATATTTTTTTAGAACTTTGATTGCACATTTCCACCGATCATTCTGGGGACACCCATTGGCATTCTGAAACCACCATTATCAACCATACATAATCCATTCTCTAACACACCAGTATCACATTTGAAATCAAGAGGTTCAAAGCACATTAGACCATCATCCCTCCAACCATCGGGACAAGATTTTTGCATAGGTTTTGCTTCTGCTTTCATTACAGCACCACTTCTTACAGAACCTTTCATTACAGATCCATCACCAACAACGGCATCGTCAGCATATGCTATATTTTCAGCAACCTTCATATCTGCCCGTTTGATTGCTACAACCTTATTTGGCACGAACTCAGTAGTTACATAAGGTATTTGCATACCAAATAGTCCGGTCATATACTTTGTTACAGTCACAAACTCTCCACCTCCAATAGTCCCCTTTTCACCGTTCGGAAATATCATCTGAGTTACTGGTAATGCTTCCCCAACTGCACTACCGTAAAACACTTGTTCGTTGGCATTACCAAAACTTCCTGTCAGAATATTTGCCATCTTTGTTCTAACCTATAGAAAGATTTATTTTGTTATAATATAATAGAAATGGAACAAGCACCACCACAAGAACTTCAAAAGTTATTCACATTGTATACTTCTGTCATAAGACCAAGAGTAGTAGAAACACATAAGAAGAAGGGCATTAATCTAACGGAAAATATTATTTCCGAATCTATTAATAGTAAAGATGGTGGAAAAGACGGAAGTGGAAAGGATCTTAATAACAAGTAGTTTATTAGCAGGTGCATATATCACTTATACCTGTCCCTGTAAAAATCCCTTCTTATCTTGTCACATCAAAGAGTTTTCATTACTTGTTGGTTTACCGTTGATTTATGCCATTTATATAAATAGGAATAATATATCTTCCAAAGAATAGATAAGAAGATGAGTTCAACACCGTTATTGCTGTTAGGTCTTGGTGCTTCGGCATACTACCTTTATAATCAGCAAAAGGCAACAAGTGCTTCCGATGACGGAACTACAGATGCACCACAACCGTCAGGTGTTCCTGAAAAAAGCAGTAGTTCTTGCCCTGAAGGATACTTGCTAAGTGATGACGGTAATGAATGTAAACTGATTGATTCTGGAGAACCGTTCAACCCCTGTGAAGAGGGTTATGTAATATCAGAAGACGGCACACAATGTTTGGCAATAAGTGGCAACCCGTGTGGATCTGATGATTTCAAACTATCTGATGACGGAAAAAGTTGTGTTGCTAAAAATCCCTGTGGTGAGGGTTTTATTATAAGTGCTGACGGTAAAAGTTGTCTACCTACTGGAAACCCCTGTGGAGACCCTTGTTTCAAATATGAGAATGAGAACTGCACAAGGATTCCAAACTGTGGTTCTGTTACAGGGTCAGACATAGGTGACCAGTTTTTATATCTTGGTGAATCAATCGTAGCAGGTGAAATCTATGATTTTCTTGGAAGAAAGGTTATATCAGTAGCAGAAAGAACAGCACAAAAAGCACTGGCAAAGGAAGCATCAGAGAAACTGGCAAAAGAGATTGCTGATAAGAAGGCAGTAAAGTTTGCAGAAGCAATGGCAAAGAAGACAGCAGAGGAACAGGCAGAAGCACTGGCAAAGAAAGTAGCACGGGAACAGGCACGGAAAGCATTACAATCTGTAGCACAGAGGGAAGCAGGTGAGATTCTGGCAAAAAGAGCAACTGCTGTTGCTACTAAACGGTTAGGTATTGAGGCAATGACCATAGCAGGTAAGAAACTTGCCACAAAAGTTGCCGTGATGGTTGCTAAAATAAATGCACAGAATGCTACGGGTATTGGTGTTGTTATGTCAGCACTAACTGCTATTGCCATAGCACTATCGGTTGGTCTTGCTGTGGCAGGTGTGACATTTGATAAAGATGATCCTAATGATTGGGATTGGGATAATCTACCAGAAGGAGCAAGAGTAGCATTGGAGGCACTGCCCCTGTTTGGTGATGTGATTTCTATCATAAGTCCCTTTGTAGCATTCAAAACAGGGTGTCAAAGTGGCACTTTCCCCGAAAACGGACTTTGTTACGAGCCACCTAAAGAAGGGTGGGAATGTGAAGCCTTTTTATGCACTCCTAAGTCATCCACATATGACCCTAACTTTAGTCCATTAAGTGAAACCAAGTTACATATGACAAAACGGATAGAACTTGATACAGGCACTATACCTTCTGAACCACCAGCAGGAATGACTAAGGACGGAGCATTTGCTTATTGGAAACCTGATTGGGCAACAAATATTTTAGCAGGTGTTGCTTGGGAAGGTTGCCGTGATGGTTTTACTGATACGGGCATTCGTTGTGAGGATGTATACGGTGGAGGAGTTGGAACTATACCGTTGAGAAAGAGTTGTGGTGATTTTCCTGACATCACAAACTGTCGTGATGATGGAACTTCTTTGTGGTCTGATTGGAAATGTAATACTTGGTCAGACCCTATTGTTTGTGATCCTGTTGGATGTCACTCTATAGATGACTGTGTTTGGAGAGGCAGATGTGGTTGCTGGGGTGGTGGTTGTAGAGGTGGAGAAGTGCATACAAACTGCTCTGGTTCTGGAAGCATTGTTAAGGCACTGTGGGACTTACAGTATTGCCCTGACGGAAAAGAAATGAGGGACTCACTTTGTTATGATAAATGCCGTGATGGATACACAAGGGAGGGTCTTCTATGCACAAGGTCTTACACGAAACGATCAGAAGTTCTTGCTCCTCATACTCTGGAATGCCCAAAAAATAGAAGCACAAATATTTCTGGACTTTGTTATGAAAACCCTATTCGTGAAGGTTATGAAAGACAGTCATTAGGTCTACTATCACAGAAAGCACCTCCTGACCGTGAAGAGTGGAAATCATATCCTATGTTCTATGGCACAGTAGATATAGGGGTTTCATTCCAGAAATCCTCGTATACAAGAAAACCATACCCTCTATTCAGCATTTATGGTAAACGGAAGAGAGAACCAGAACCTCCTCCTCCTGATCCTCCTCTGCCTTCGTTATGCTCATCACTACCAGCAAGACCTGATGATTTCATAATGACAACAGAAAACCGTGAGGTATGCCGTGTAACAGATTGTGGTGCAGATTCAGAACTCAGTGGTGATGGTCTATTTTGTATTAAAAAATGTAATGAAGGGTTTAGTTATAACTTTACAAATAAGATGTGTGAGAAAATCAATAGTGATGGAACTAAGGATGCTTATGACAACACTGCTGGTGTGTTTGAAGTTGAGTATGATTACCATTAGTCAGTTTATAAAGTTTTTCAAACTCTTCCAATGTCATTTTTTGTTGTTCTTGTATACATTTGGTATATTCAAATGTTCGGTAAGTTGTATAACCTCCCATAGTTGCTACATCAATAAAATAACCTGCCCAACCTCTCTTAATAAACTTACAGTCCATTTCTAATAATATCAAACGGAATAATCCAGTTGATATTATTACTTTGTAGAACTTCATATATACTTACTGATCTTCCTTTTCCTCCATCAATCCAGACATATCAAAAGCATCCACCCTCATTGCCTCATAACCATCAAACTTATTCTTGGATTTCTTGAAAGGGAACTGCACATAATATTTCTTGGGTGTTTTCATTACCTTTGGTTTGGGTTTATTACCACTGTCATCATACTTATCAACGAAATAACCCACAACCTCACCCAGACCTGTTTTCTTATCATTCCACTTTACAACCATATTAAAACGGTCTTCTTGAATCTGCTCTACAGGTTTTCCAGTTCTCCAATCGTCCACCATTACTTTTCTTGGTTTGCTCATCATTTCATAATCTTCCTTATGGAAACCAGTTATTATCGGGTCGTGCTTTGGATCTTCTTTTCCCATATTGTGTTTATAAATGTGTATATAAACAAAGTCATCATAAATAGCATTCTTCATTGATGCTTTCGTGTCATTACTTGCTGAGGCATTGAACCCGTCTTTTTGGAAGTGATGCCTACCATCATCACCCTCAGGTCTGGTTATAACTTCTACTTCCTTTTTCTCAATGGCAGGGACTTTCCAAGAAATATCCAGTTTATCAAAGGGAATAGTAACTGAACCTTGCTTAGTGGTTGTTCTTGCTTCCCTTTCCTTCGTGTCTTGATACGGTAGAAACTCTTTGGGACTGTTATAACCACTTTGGAGTGCATAACCAATAATGTTGTAGTAGAACTTCTTTTCAACAGCATCAATCCTGTTTACTTTGATAATCACACCACCTTCATAATAGATTTTATCTTTTACAGCATCATTCTTCCAATCTTGTCTCTTACCTCTTTCTGTCTTTACCTCTTCAACTATGGTTGTGTCGTTGATTTTCTTGGCATCGTTCGTCACATACAGATCAACATATTTACCAGATTTATATTCACCGGTCTTAGTCCGTCCCTTGTAAGTGATACGATGACCATTTATTTCTGCATTGCCATAACCGGTGTTGACCTTTGCCTCTGCCTTTTCCTTTTCCTGTTGCTCTTTTGCCTTTAGTCGTGAGATTGTTTCTTCAGATTGAAACTTGCTGGGAACTTCAGTATCATCAGAGAGTTTGTATTCCTCCAGAAAGTGTGAGAACACATTTTCAGAGTAGTAACCCTGAATGTTCTCTGCTTCTCTTTTAATATCCCAAGAACACTGCACAAAAACATTATCTTTATCATTCAACACCAAATCAAATGTTACAGTTCTAATAGGATTGCCACGAGATTTGTTGACCTCCTTCATCATATTTGACCGTTCATTAATAATCCAAGCAAGTTGCTTAGAAATCTTACCATCTGGTAGTTGGTCAATGATTTTCTGAGGATTGTAACCGTCATAAGAAAACTCGTATATGATCTGATTCTTAGATGACCAAGTTTCCATTGCCACCTTCTTTCTACGATATAAACTCAGGTCTCTCTCCTTGTTTATCTGTTCCTGTCTAACTGCCCTATAGGCATCACTTGCTGATACATATTCTGGTGTTCCTGCCTTTTCCTTATACATTTTGGTATGTGCATCATTGACTACTTTATCCAGATCCAAAGATTGTTTACTTAACTCTTCTATCTTTGCCAGATACATCGGGTATTGAGACACAGGGAAAGGACGGACACGATAATCCCTTTTCTTGAGTTTGAGATTTGCTTTCAACTGCTCATAAAACTCATAATCCTTAGGAATCCAAGTAGATTCAGGGGCAAACTCAGGCATTGTCTCAGGTGCAGGTGTGCTGGACATTTGTTCTACATTATCTACGACGGTCGTCTTTAAATCACTTTCGGTTGGACGGGGAGAGGGGGTTAAAGAGGCAGTAGGCATTTCTATATTCTTGTCGGAGAGAATATTTTTTTCAGTTTGACCGTCCATAACATTTTTGAAAAAAGTGTTGTCAGGAATCGTTGTTGATAGTTCTATGACGGGAATATCTACCTTATCCACTATTTCTGCCTTTTCCTTCTCCAACTTTTTTAGTTTCTTTTCACCTTCATAAAAGTTTTGTAAATAATCATCATACTTTGCAAAGAATGTGTTCCCAAATGTAGCAAAAAAATCTTTATAAGGTGGTAAATCTCCTTTATTTTTATCGTAAGAGAAAGAATCTCTTATTCCCCTTTCTGCCATTGTAAAAAATAGATTATCTGATGGAATCTTTTTATCCTTACCTGTTCCCCATTTATCTTTTAGTGCCTGTGTGTCTACTGTTGATGCATATTCTTTATCTTTTTTATCTTGCTCTTCCCGTTGTTTATCGTTTTCTTCCTGCATTTTCTTTAACGATTTTTCTTGCTGTTTCTTTTCTGCTTTTACTTCTTCTTCTACTAAATCTACTACGGATTTTTCAAATACAGGTATTTCTTCTGCTATTTCAGTATTATCTATTGGTATACTTTCAGGTCTGCCTGTTGCTGGTGAATGACCGAATATACCATATTTAACAGTTTTAGGTTTATTTTTAATGTCATTTAGTGCTTTAATAAGTTTTGCTTGTAATGGTTTTCGTGCTTCTTGTATAATCTGGTTTTCCTTATATCTTAAAATCTCTAATGCTTTTCTTACTGCTTGTTTTTTCCTTTCAACCGAACCACCCAAATATGGATCTAATAATGCTTTTAATATGTTTTCTACTTGTTCTGAAACAGTAGATCCAAAACTTTCTACTTTTGGTTCTGCCTTTGGTTCTACCTTATCCACTATTTCTGCTACTTGTAGTGCTATTTGTGGTGCTTCCTCCACTATCACCTGTTGCAGTTCAGTAACCACTTGTTCTAACTGTGCCTTTTCCTTCTCCAACTTTTTTAGTTTTCTTTTGTCCTTTTTTGCTTTTGCATCTGCCTTTGCCTTTGCTTCCTCTTCTGCCTTTTTCTTTGCCTTTTCTTCCTCTTCTGCTTTTGCCTTTGCCTTCTCCTGCTGTTTCTTAGTAGGAACTGATATGGGTTCTTCTTGTTGCTTGAGTTCTGCTATGGTTGAAAAGTTCTTGTGTGGATCACCTTTACGAATGTGTTGCACAGCATTATAACCAGCATATCCCTTTCTTGGTATTCCCCAAAGTGATTTGCCGAATGTTTCTTCGTTAAACAACTTCATAGCATCACGATAAGAAATAACCTCCCCTATCGGCATTCTAACTTATAATAAGACAATATTTATAACAAATCATTTTTTAAATATTCAGACACTATGTGAAAAATAGCACCTGATATAAAAATCTGTGCTGGTATGTTATTAGGAAATACCTTCTGTATAACTTTTATAAAAACTAAGTTTGCTATACCCATTTTTAGGGCATCGTAAAATAGGTCACTGTCCATTACTACTATTCGGAGACAATATTAGTTGGGAGATTTAATGAAACAGGTGATGTGGTAGGTGTTCCTTCTTTTGATTTTGCAACAAAAATCTTAATCTCATCAATGCCATTAGCAATCAACGGTTTAGCAGAAGAGATGTGTTTGAACTTATGTTTATAAGAATCAATCACGGCATCAGGTATTTCTGGTGCTATTTCCTGTATGTGTGCTATTTTCTTTCTTACTTCCTCCAATAACTTTGATGCACTCATTCGTTGATCTACAGGTAATGCCAACTCAACCTCAACAAGTTTATATATTTTCAAATACAAAAGGGCAACTACTCTATGTCCTTCTGCTTTTGCCGAAAACTTGTAATAAGATAATAGGGTTGATAATATACCCGTAAATACAGAAACACCACCAAGTATTAATGGGTTTATCATACCACCAGTTGCACTGAGAAAACCGGTTAGTGTCTGTAACACTATGGAAGGAATCATAATCCAATCATTATTTCTGCTTGATACTTTAGAAGAGTTGTTGTGTAATACAAACATTGATTCTGCCTGTTCACCTTCCTTTTTTATGACTTGTTCTAAACCGGCATTCCAATCAACATTTGGATTTACCTCTTCTGAACTACTCATTCTTATTATACAAAATGAAAAATATGTATCATAAATATAGTAATAGGATGCAGTATGAAGAGCAACTGTCTATAGAGGTTCTGTCCGTTGGTGCTGTGACACTCGGAGTATCAAACTTGATGACACGAATATTTCCCAGAGTAAATCCTTCCCTCCGATTGTTCTTAACAGGTGCTGTTATACATTTGGGTTTTGAATATATGGGATGGAATGAGTGGTATTTGAAAAACGGTGCATCATACATAAAATATAGGATGGAAAACCCTGAAGAAAAATCCTGTCCTATGATAAGAAAGTCAGAATGTCTATTTACGGAATGGCAGGATACGGACTACTCTTGCTTGGAGCATACTTAGTGTATAAAAAGATGACACGGAAACTAACCCCTTGTGAGTTACGGGCAATGCAAATGAAACACGATGATTTATAAGGAAACAAATATTAGTAAAGAGTATAATGAATAGGGAAACATATCTTTTACATCAGACACCAGAAGAACTTTGTAAAGATCTTATAAAAGAGTGTCCTTTACAAACTGGAGATAAGGTTATAGAACCATTCAAAGGAGAGGGAAACTTTTTTAATAACTTCCCGACCATTGTGCAAAAGGACTGGGCAGAGTTAGAGCAAGGAAAAGATTATACAGAAATACAAGGTGAATATGATTGGGTTATTACTAATCCACCATTTAGTTTTGAAACAGGAACAAAACGAGTAAATAGTTTTTGGTTTCTTTTAGATTATTTTTCAACAAGAGCAAAGAAAGGCATAGCATTTTTGGGCAATGATACTTGCTTCAGCACACTCACACCAAGAAGAATAACTCTATTACGGGAAAGAGGGTGGTATATTCAGAAAATAGTCGTTTGTGCTATTAAAAAATGGAGAGGAAGATACTTCTTCTTCATTCTTCAAAAAATACCTAACGATTTCTATAAAACACTATTGACCAACTATTAAGGAAACCTTCTCCGAAAGTCAGCAATAGATGCCTCTAATGTGGGCAAGTTCCATAAGATCCACCTACTCAATGCCCCTGCAGAAGTTCTATCGTTCCAATCCTCTCTATTTCTATGTCTTCCTAAATATGCCTGTTTTCTTACTTGTGCTTTCAGTTTATCTTGCTTGTAGTATTGTATATAATCCATATACCCTACAGCACCAAACTTAGTCCGTTTCTCTTTACCTTCAGCATCTACGAAAGTGGCAATGTATTTGTGCTTCCCATCGTTTGCAGGTTTGACGGACACAAGTTTAGGCATTTATTAAGGTGTTGGTTATTTTCTGAAACGGGAATCCATTTATTATTAACTTTCTTGTATACATCAAACTTTGATATAGGAGTATAGAAAAACGGTTCATTCAGACCGGAACTCTTTACATATCGTGTTCTAACTGGAGATTTCTTGATCGTTTCCATCATACCTATCACACAAGCATTCATATTCTGATTACACATTATATATAGTTTAGATTTGGAACGATGTTTTCTTTCAGGCACTGAGACCTCATCTCTTGTATCCCAGTCATAGTCCGTCTTCCATATATTGGACTTCTCTACCTCTACTAAAAAGATTTCATTACCGTTTGTTACTATGCAGTCGTGAGATGAGAATGATTCCGTTTCTCCCTTGTCTTTGATCTTGAACCCACTGTCTACAAGCAAATCCAAAGCAGTTTTGATGCCGACACCGTTGTTTTGTGCATACAGAGTTTTACAGAATGGTTTGTAGGACATTCTTTTATATTAGTGTCGGAGAAAAGAAATCTGGACATTTTTAACGAACCAAAAAATATCTGGACACTATATATAAAATGCCAAAGTGGTCTGAGGAGATAAAGTTACAGGTGAAGGCACTGCACAACGAGGGAAAGAGTTTGAGAGACATAGCAACACAGACCGGAATGTCCAAATCCACAATACATTCTTTTATAAAAAGTTTACCTTCCGAGACAGCAATAGTAGATTCCGTTCAGGAGGTAAATGTCCCAGAAATAATATCTGCTGATATACAAGAAGACAGTATGATTGGTGATGTTGAGGCAAATAACTTTATGAACGATTTACTTTCTACCGTCCCATCAATCAAAGCACCTGAACCAAAGGTTTCTAAGAAGGCATCAAAGAGTGCAGAGAACTTTATGGAGAATCTATTAACTGTTGAACCTAAGACACCAAAGGCAAGAGGACAACGGCAACGGCAGGTTGTTCAAAGGGTAGTTGAAGACCCTCAGGTAAAGGGTGATATGATTGCCCGAGTAACTATGAATGTCAATAACTTTGAACCGTTGCTAAAGGACTTCCTCAAACCTTCCAAAGATGCCTTTTTGACTGGTTTACAGAAGAAGGGATGCTCTGAGTTGGAGGTCTTACTGAAGTCAATGGAAACTACACGATCAGTATCTAATCTGACTAATCAGTTTATGCACTTCTTCTTTCTTGGCACGAATGTCATTGAGATAGGCACAACACAATATTTAGGAATGGATACTACTGGTTTTTCAATGGCACTACGACAACAGCAAGAGGAGATTCAGATGATTATGAAAGAACTGTGTATGGATAGGGTAGAGCATTTTAAGAAGGTCACGAAACCTGAAATACGGTTGGCAATGATTATGACTACGACTCTAATAGGTGTGAATACATCAAACTCTATGAGGAAGTTGCAGAAACAGGGTGTGCCTATACAGACAAAAAAGGAGACAGCACCACCTCCTAAAAATGAAATATTACCAACACCAACGGGACAACCTCCGAAACCCAAAACTGTTACTTTTGTTCCTGAAGATACAGTTTCAACTTTCAATGATTTATAATATTTATTTTAAAAAGATTATCTCCATATAAGTTATAAAAGATGTCTGTCTCCTACAATCGTGCAGTAATGTCTGGTGGACTGTGGTTTGCTGTTGCCTACGGTGTTGGTATGGCAGTTGGTGCTAATCCTGATTTATATAACACTGCTCTTGATGCTGGTATTATGGCAGGGTCTGCCGTTGGTGCTGATCTGCTTCACGGAATGCTTGGTTGGAATCCTACTGGTGTGACCTCTGCTGTTGCTACTGGTGGAATGTATGCTGGAATGCAGAAACTGGTTCGTGGTGACAACAACCTCCTTGTGAATGCTGGTTTTGCTGGTGCAAATGATATGCTTGTGGAGAAGTGGTCTCTAATGAGTCGTCAATCTGCTCAGGCACAGGCAATGGCATCTGAGTATGACGAGTAAACTACTTTCTATACATAATGACTACAACTAAACACAATATACTAAACATTAAGGCAAACATCTTTCTTAGTATCTAATAGATAATAAGAAAAATGCCCAGAGATGAACACTCTATATTTGCATTCGGTATGCCGTCATATCAGGATTCCAAAGAAGCATTTTTGGGTATAACACCCAAACTGAAAGTAACCAATCCTGATAATGAAAAAGAGGTAAAGAAGATGCCTCCGAAGGAAAAGAAACAGAAACCCATTAAGAAAAATGGTGAAGTTGTAAAAAACTACATCATAAATCTATTGACTAAACCCGACAGTTAGAAGCAAATGGTTCTTTCAAAGTGGGATAGTGTCTTGCATACATAGTCAGGCATAAACTTAAAGTTTGCCTTTTCACCCGAGTTAGTTAGATCTACCTTTACAGAAGCACCATTCCATAGTTTCTCATAGAGTTCAAACATATTTTTTAGTCCCATCTGCTTCACGGCAAACTCCAGACAACTATTGGGAATACCCTTCATCCGTGTATGATAATCAACAACCGTGTTTCCATTTGCATCAATACCTTCCAGTTCGTCAATATATGACTTCTTACCAAGAAAGATAGACCTTCTTGCTATGATGTTATTACACCCCTTGATGTCAAAGTCAGAATGGAACTGACCCATTGACTTACCCACAAGTTCTCTGCCATACTTGACCTTGAAAGCATCTACAAGAACCTTGATGTCACAGTCCTTGATGTGTAGGGAATCCGTGTCTTGATAGAAAATATCCAGACCATTATCTTCTGCTAAGCACATCACCTCATTCATAATCCGTTTTGACCAAGATAGAATCATAGTGCCTACCTGACAGATGTTCTTGTGATCTAATAGTGGTTTTACCGTCTTGACCTTGAACTTGTCACCAAACTTGGTGATGGTGGTGCAGGAGTTATAGTTTCTTGAAACATAGACACGATATGCTTTCTCGTCATCAAAAAACTTTGATTCGGTTTCCACTGCCTTCATAATGGACTTGCCATACCCAGAGTTCATAATGAGTTTGTAAATCATCTCAGCAGGGTTCTTCTCCTTCTTCTTCTGCAACCGTGCCTCAAATAAATATTTGATTGTTTCGTTTACCTTTGTGTTGAAACCCTCATTGAAATAATAACCCCTGATGACCTTGAAGGTCACCTTCTGAAACTCAATCATATCCTCTAAAGTAATCTTATCCACAATGATTTTCTTGCCGATCATATTGTTAGTAAACATACGGATTCCGTCATCATTCTTGGAAGACATAAGAGGGAAGGCACGGTGGATGCCTACACCTGTGATTTCAATCTCAGCAAAGAAACCATCCTGTGTCTTCAACCAATCATAGTCCGTGTTTTTTATAACCTTAGGGAGACCTTTTAGGAAACCATCCATCCGTGCCATAGCAGAAGGATATAGAGAAACTGCATCAAAGTCATTGACCTTTTCAGCAATAGAAATCTTAGAGTTGTTTGCCACCATAGTCCGTCCTCCTACCACTGCCTTTTGAATGAACATCTGTGGAACACCGTTGAGTTCATATACACCGTTGTAGCAACCCTGATTTATCATATAAGTATGAGCAAGGGAAGCAATCGTGAGTTTATTGTCAATGTCAATGCTGACACAGTCATTCATCCATTTCCTGAAGATGTTGTATCCCTTCCAAAGGATTTTGCAGTCAATCTGGCAATACTTGGCAGAATACTCAATGATGTCATACTCATCACCGTTTCTCAGATTCCACTTGTTAATATTATCTAAAAACTGATTGTGATCTGCACTATCTATCATAGGCAACACATCATCTATTTTTACAAACCGTTTATCTATGTTCTCCTTCGTGTATACATTATATGGCATTACTTCTTTGCAGTCATCCAGACCAAATACCTTAGGAAATGCTTTTAGTGGCATAGAAATCAGGTGATAAGAATCTTTGATTTCCACCTTCATAGGATTATGAGAATCACCAAACACACCCTTCAATGAAATAAGACGATTACCACGAGAAAGTTCTGTGATATTTCTGATATGGTGAATGAGAAACCGGTAATCATATGTGGCATTGTGAGCAATCAGACGAACATTGATTTTCAATGAGTTCAAATATGCCAACATCTGCACACCACAGTCATAACCATAAAAGGTCTTGTTGTATTTGTCAGAGTGTATACATACAACATAAGGTAAGTGAGTTAGGCAATCATCTTCGTCTTTTTGGAAACCACACTCAAAATCAAATACAATATTTTCATATTTGACATCCTCCTTCTGTGCCTTCTGCTCAACTAACTTACAGGAGGTGCTGTCATAGTTCAAATCACCAATCTCTTCTGAGACCTTGTCGTAAAACTGAGTGGATGCTATGTATTGATCAGAAACTGTCATTTCCGTTAGTAGTTTGTCTTTCTGCTCCACAAGCACCTTTACGATGTCAAATGAATCCAAAAATCTATCATTGGTTTTCTTGAACCAACCATTCTCTTTTCTGTAAATCCTGTGAAACTCCTTCTGTGTGCATACTTCGTCATAGTTTTCCAAAGCAAATCTGGTGACTATCTTGGTGGGTTCAACCACTATGTAGTGGTCTTCAATCAAACCGATATGATAGGATGTTTCGTAATCCTTGCCATATGTAATAGAGTTGTGGTTGTTCTTGGGGTCATACTTCTTCAAAATAATCTTTGCCTTGATAATGTCTGCCACTTGACCGAGTTTGCATTGAGGGATTAGACGATTGATTACGACATTCTTAATGTGTTCTGCCTTCTCATCAGGTAGACCAGCACAGATTAAGGCATTAATCAAACAAGTATTAGAATGATCTTGCTTCTCACCGTGTGCATAAATGCCGTATCTCTTGAGGTCTAATGATGTCTTGTGATAGAAACGGAAAAAAGCACCTTTGGGTTGGTCATATGTGTTAGTATTTTTCCATTCAGATACTGTGATTTCTCCACCTAACTTCTTGTAAGAAACCACCATTGCTCCCCAAGAATCCTCGTGTATTTCTTGCTCAGAAATCTCATCATCAATCAATCTCATAAGTTTAGATTGTGTGTATTGATTGACCACCCAAGACACATTGCCGATTGTTATTAAAAGGTTCTTACCCTGTGCAACTACAAGTTCCACAAACTTAGCAAATCCTAACTGCTTGTCTACATCGTATAGTTTGTGTGTCACAGAACCCTTTGAAATGTCTTTTACAAACTTCTTGGCAAATGATTTTGATTCCCGTTTTTGCTTCTGCTTTTGTAACCTTTCCTGATACTTCTTCTCAGCAAGTGCATCGGATTTGTTCTGACGGGCAACAAGTTTTGCCTTCTCCCTTTGAAACTCTGCTGATGTGATCTGATGCCGTCTAACTAACCATAGCAGGTTCTCATAAGCAAGTTGCCGTGCTTCTGTTGTGAAGTTAGGGGTTGCCATCTCTATACTTCTGTCTAAGAAAATATATCTGGCAATCTTTAAACCGTTTTCGGTTGGACGAAAAACTTGAAACGACCTTGACCCCCTTTTTCAAAAAGGAGTCAGGGTAGTTTTTTGTGCCGGAGGGTTTACTCTGTCTCCATTGGTTGAACTGTATTTGCATTGTTTTTGAGGTTGTAGTATCTCTCTAATGATTTTGCTTTTAGAACTTCCTTGTTTTTCTGATAGTATTCTGCCTTTGCCCTTAGTGTCTTATCACGAAAAACTGGGTCGTCCTTATGACGGTAATAGTATCTGAGTTTTCTGTTCATATGAGCATAAGGGTCAGTGGGTGGCAGTGTCGGGGTATTATTCTCTGTGTCCATCGTCTATATTAATAAGTTAGGAAATATTTAAACCCTTTTTATTCTTTGACCTTGATAGATAAATGGCAGGTGGATTTAATGGTAAACCGTTTGAGTTCAATGCAAAGTGCTTAATCATATCAGGATCACTTGCTTATGGTTATTATTATATGCCTCCGAAACGATCTGATATATTCTGGTCATTGTTTTTTGGTTCTTATATTGCTCTTGCTTGGTATGATGCTTATAATATGTGTGATTACAAACTATCGGCAAATACAATACTTCACCCATTAACAGAAGGTTTGAAACCACCTGTTGATGCAGAAGGGAACTACGGGTTTTAATCGTGGTTAGGATTTGTTATATATCTTATGTCGTCTTTCAAAACAGATATTTCTTTTGCTAATACTAAGTATTTATAAAAATCACCTTGATTCCTACAGTTCTTGATATACCAGTCACTCCAAGATTTGGTTTCTGGGGTTCTCATCATATCCCACCATATCCAATCTCTAAACTTACCGAAACCTACTTTTTGTTTATCATCATACGGTGCTATATTTTCCTCTGCTATTTCTAATAAGATTCGGTAATGGTCATATTTACATTCACATTCACATCTCATATTTAGTTGTGATTCCATACATCTCCACCTGCATATACGACTTGATCCGAATACTTTTTCTGATTTAATATATCTAACCCTTTCTTTTTTCCCTCTCATATACTCATCTATGGGACTTACTGCAACTGATACAACAGGCACATTTAACTCGTCATCATCTACAATAAGACATTTAGAAGGAACTGATAAGTTTTCAGTAGTTTCTTGTTCCATTTCCCATTTTGACTTTTCTCTTGGTTTACCGAATATCATATTAAATGTATCATATTTATCAAGAAGACCTATAGAATCTTCAATGGCTATTAAATAACCTCCACTGTGATTTTTTAGTTCTGTATTTAATCTAAGTATCATTTCGTGAGTTTTTTTCCATTCACCCATATTATCTTCTTCCGTAATCTTCATACACCAACTCTTCATAAAACGAAGTTCAGTTGATGATGGATTCCATTTTGCACGATACTTCTTAAACTTATCCTTGCTCTCATAAGACACCTTAAACCATACACTCACAGAGGGGTTAAACAAGTTCATCATCTCTTCTATATATGTCTTAGAAAATAATCTTTAGACCGTGTCGGGGAGAAAACTTTTAAAAAATCCAAAGTATATCTAAACCCCCTATTTATGTCGTAATATGACATAAAAAAGATTTGAGGAACTCTTTTTTATATCATATAATATTTGGTGTGAGGGAGGGGTGTGGGGTTCTATGAAATATGATGGATTTGTTGAGGATTGTTTGAGGTTATGACAGAGTTTCTATGGGGTTTTTATAGTGTCTTAAGTGTGCTTGTTTGGGGTCTTGCCTATGCACTTTTTAGGACTTATTTAGGTCATAAAAAGGGTATTTTTTATACATTTTTTATGACACAAATACGACACAAAAAAATCACGGCACATTAAAACGCACTTACTTATAGAGAG
>Ga0209358_10001101_pt1 | contig 22054 bp, 13 predicted proteins | sample LauGreFa1BDMLBSN_2_FD_187574 | JGI IMG/M metagenome (GOLD analysis project Ga0209358, IMG submission 187574) | Freshwater lake microbial communities from Lake Michigan, USA - Fa13.BD.MLB.SN (SPAdes) (version 2) | ecosystem: Environmental > Aquatic > Freshwater > Lake | place: Lake Michigan, USA...
CTCATAGGTGAAAATTTAAGTATGATGATTAGAAAGTTATGTTTAAGTTAAGACCGAATCTTTTAGTACTTGGAGCACCACCAGTTTCAACACCTTGCGCTGTACCAGAAACTACTGAGTTGATATCTGGATCAAAGTGTGTGTATTTAGGTACATTAGGTGCCAAGAACCAAAGGTTACGACCACTAAATGAAAGTGTTGCAGCAGATAGTTTTAATTTCTTAATTAAACTAGGAGACAGGTTATATGCTAATACAATCTCTCTTAATCTGTAAACAGTACCATCAAATACGGAGTATTCAAAAGCACCATTTGTTGCGAAAGTTGCACCTGTTCCAGCTGGTGAGAAATACAAGTCATTTGTAGTCATTCTTGTTTGGTTAGGCACCATTTGACCATTCACCAATAAAGGAACGTAACGGTTTAATCCATCTTTACCAGGTACTGGCGTTGCACTACCATATACCCCATCCACCACTCTATTTTTTTCTCTGTCCTCGTTATCCTTAGTAACACCACGACCTAACATACTGTTGATAGTTTCAGTGTAGAAATCACCACCTTTTGTCATATCCCAAAGCACACTTAATTCAAATGCTTTGTATGCAAATCTGTTAGTAATACCTATTTTATAATCTGCATTTGGATCACCCACCATTTGTGGATTTGGATCAACAAATGGAGCACCATTAGAAGGGTTGATGATTAATCGACCATCATCAGTACGAGCTGAACGACTACCTCTTAAATAACCATAAGGGAAACCAGGTTCAATCCAGTTGTAACCACCAATGATATCTCTTGTTAAACCAGGTACTAATTTTTCAACTGTGTTTATGTTTCTAGTGAAAATTCCTCTTACATTCCATTGGAAATCTGTTTTGTCAACAATTTTTAAATCAACAGCTGCTTCCCAACCTGTGTTACGCACCTCACCTAAGTTAGTGTAGAATGAGCTAAAACCAGTTGTTTGCGGCAAACCAATTGCATAAATCAAATTAGTAGATTTTTTATCATACCAAGTCAATTCAGTCATAACACGACCACCAAAGAAACGCATTTCAGAACCAAGTTCTAATTCCTGTGTAAACTCAGGTGTTAAATCTGGATCGTAGTTAGAGTTACCTCTTGAAGCCAGAGATTGACCTTGGAAGCCTGCAGAGTTTAATCCAAAGATAGCCTGACCATTTCCAGGTGCAGCATCATTACCCACTCTTGCAAAACCTGCACGTAATTTACCATAATCAATAATACCTTTCTTCACCTTAAATGCATCTGTCCAAATTAATGAAGTAGATACACCTGGGTAAAAATATTGCGCATTTTTATAAGGAAGTGTTGAAGTTAAATCTGTTCTTCCAGTAAAGTTGATGAAAGCGAAACGTCTATAATCCAATGACGCCTCACCGAAGAAACCAACCAATCTTCTTTTTGATCTGCTATCACCACTAAAACGTTGCGTTGCAGTATTCGTAAGATTAAATAAACCTGGAATTACAAAGTTCACACCCTGTACTTGTTGTGCTCTTGACATTCTTTGGTTGATATCATTACCTATTTTCATATCTAAACTCCAATCATCATTAATTTTTGGCGTATAAATCGCAACTAAAGTAGATTGTAATTCTTGTTGTCTGTTAATTACCTCCTTAATGTTACCTAAAAGATTATCGGTGCCTCCATATGAAGATTTGTTAATAATTTCGTCTCTGAATAGCGCATAACTGTTTACACCCGCGTTGTAATCAATTCTAAATTTACTATTGAATTTGTAAGAAGCTCTTAAAGTTGCTACCAAACGATCATCAATTGAAGTGATGGTGTTATTATAAGCACCCCAAATTGGGTTCGTATATTGTCCGTCATTGAAACCAATTTGTGCACCAGCTCTGTTTTCACTAGGAAAGCCTGCGATGTCCCAGTTTCTAGCCTGAGTAAAGGTACGACCCCACCCAGTAATGAAACTTTGCGCAGCTCCTATAAATCCACCTAATTGTTCTGACCTAGCATAGGATAGACTAGATCCGATGGTTAATTTTCCAATACTTGTTTGACCACCGACACTGATATTATTTTTCTTGTAATTTGAGTTTGTGATATACCCTTTTTGGTCAACACGAGAGATAGTTACGTTAAATAATGTATTTCCTTCCCCACCACTTAAACCTACTGAATTCTCAAATAAGTTTCCTGTATTAAATAAAGAAGAAACGTTATTAGGATATGCTTTGTATGCAGCCATACCATTTGGAAATAATTCAGGATAAGAATTATACATAGTCGCCCAAGTCGTAGCTGGAATTGAATCCACTCCTGAAAGTGATCTACGAAGCACATTACCTGATCCATCATAAATATTACCAGATCCAAATTTACCACCCCAAGAACCATTCGCTCCTTGCACTCTAAAATTGGCACCCGCACCGTAAGTATTTTGAAACTCAGGCAAAGCAGCGATAGTCTCTTGGCTATAACCAGCTCTATAAGTAACGTTTAATGATTTTTTTCCTTTTCTAGGCGCACCTGATTTAGTCGTAATCAATAAAACTCCGTTTGCCGCTCTTGATCCATATAAAGAAGCAGCTGCAGCACCTTTTAAGATGTTGATTGATTCAATATCATTCGGGTCAATATCGCCGAAACCAGAGCCATAAGCACCACCACCACTAAAAGGGTTTGAAGTATTAATAACTGGATTACTATAAGGAATACCATCCACAACGATCAAAGGCTCACCACCATTAAAAGAGGAAACCCCTCTAATTTGGATACGGCTAGCCGCACCTGGAGCACCTTGTCCTGATCTGATATCAACACCGGGTACTTTACCAGCAAGACCTTTCAAAATGTCTGGTTCAGATTTTTGTAAAACTGTTGTAGGATCCACTTTCGATACTGCATAACCTAATGCTTTATCAGAACGTCTAATACCCATCGCAGTTACCACTACTTCCGATAAATCAGATCCTGTAGAAGTAAGTGTAACGTTAATTACATTACTCGCTCCGACCGTAATTTCCCTTGTGCCAAATCCAACACTAGAGAAAACTAATACGTTTCCTTTAGCAGCGCTAATTTTATAAATACCTGCCTCATTAGCTGCAGCTCCCCTGTTTTTGTTTGATTTAATTACAACAGATGCAGAAGGAATGGGAGTCCCTTTGTCATCTGTAACCTTACCAGATATGGTTAGGTCTTGAGACTGACCCGCAATGGCGAAAAAAAGCATCGCGACAACGAGACTAGACAAGATTTTTCTCATGTTAGTTAATTTTAAAATTTAGTACCCATTATTAATGGAGAATGCAATATAATAAAGAAATGTTAATTTTAAAAAAATAATTATTTGATAATGAAATCTAATTCATTGATTATCAGTAAATTGATATTTAAATAGCTTGTTTAAACTTGTTAAAATTATTATATATGTAGTTTACCAAAAACGACTCCCAGCCAGACAAATTAACACAATCTATTGTTTATGAACTAGTTATTCAATTTTAAAATGAAAATAGTAGAATTAATCTAATCTGCTTTTTCTTTGTCAAACAATGTTATTCTAATTAGAAAATAGCAATTATTTCCAAAAAACGAAAATTTTCTTACAAAACACAAACCCTACCAATTGAAATAATCTAGCATGAATAAAAAAAAGTGGCCATTCGTTTTAATTGGAATATTGACAATTTTCAATAACACATTTGCGCAAAAAATATTAACGACTAATTTAAGGGAAAAAGAAATTTACACTGTTACCCGAAATACAACTAGCCCTTCCAATGGCGAATCCCCTAAATTTAATTCCCCAAGCTTTCAATGGCCTGCCAAAAAAAATGCAAGCTATAGTGTTCGAATTTCAACGACGAAAAATTTTGATCAATCATTGATCGAAAAAAACAAAATTGCATTTGCCCTATTTAATCCACACCAACAATTAACACAAGGAAAATGGTACTGGCAATATAAAATAAATCAAGAAAATTGGAACCCTATAGATTCCTTTGATATCAATACTTCCACACGAATTTTTCCAACACTTCCGGTTGATAAAATTATAAATAATATCCCTGCTGCACATCCTCGAGTTTTAATCAACAAATCTGAAATAAATAATTTTAGATTAAACGCAAGCAAAACGAAAGAAGCCATTGCAATTATCAATGAAGCGAATAAAATTTTAACGACTCCAATTCCAAAAGAAGGGGACGCATTACCGAAATACCAAGGAAAAGATAAATTCGAAAACGAAAAAATTGCATCCCTTGCAAGTAAATGGAGTGGAAGAAAAATTCAGGAAAACTTAAATATTTTTTCACAAGCTTATATACTCACCGGAGATATAAAATATTTTAAAATTGCAAAATTATGGATGTTAGAAGTGGCTACCTGGGATCCGATGGGGCCTTCACATAAAAACAATTTTGCCGACGGTGGTATTATGTCAAGTTTGGCCATAGGATTAGATAGCTTTTGGGATTTATTGACGGAATCCGAGCGAAATCAAATCAAAAAAAATGTTAGCACGCGTGCGGACCAATTTTATAAATTATGGATAAACCAAGTGGAAGCAAGATCCTCTTCCATGCATGTGTGGCAGCATATCATGCACAATTTATTGGAAACTGCATTGGCATTAAAAGGAGAACACCCTACCGCTGAAAATTGGATCGAATACATTTATGAACTCTGGATTGCACAATCACCTAAAATGGCCGAAGAGGATGGTGCATGGATCAATGGCAGTGCCTATTTTGGGATGAACGCCTTAAGCTTAATTGACATTCCCACCATATTTAAAAAATTATCTGGCGTTGATTTCATGACTGCACCTTGGTTTCAAAATAATCCAAAATGGTTGATTTATTCTTTTCCGCCTAATTCCACTTCCGATGGTTTTGGTAATGATGGTGAAAGATATAAATTTCCTTGGATCAATTATGCAGGATATACAGATGCACTAGCAAGGTTAACAAATAATTCATCTGCAACCTGGTATGCAAATGCAGTAGCAAAAAGTGTAGGAAAAGAAATTGCTGATGATGCAGAATTTAGATGGTTTCGCATTCGAGATGGAATAAAAAAAACAACCGCATTAAATCCGTTACCATTTAAGCAAGATGCATTTTTCCCGGAAGTGGGCGTTGGATATATGCATACAAATGTGCAAGACACAAAAAATGATTTGATGCTTTCATTGCGCAGCAGTCCGTTTGGACCTATGTCACATACACATGCAGACCATAACACATTTAATATTGCTTACGGCGGTAAAAGAATGTTTTATAACACAGGCTATCGACCTGCAATGGGCGATCCCCATTTTTTAGGCTGGTACAAACACACGCAAGGACATAATGGCGTTTTGATTGATGGTCGTGGACAACCATTTAGTGATGGCGCATTTGGTTGGATCCCAAGAAATATACAAGGCGAACAAATTTCATATGCAGTGGGGGATGCGTCGAATGCCTATTCGGGCATTGTAGATGGAAAAGAAATTGACCATGGCATGAAATTATTCAGAAGGCATTACGTAATGTTACGACCTTCCATCATTATAATTTACGATGAACTAGAAGCAGATCATGCTGCTGAGTGGAGTTGGTTATTACATAACTATAATGGGTTTACAATGGATGCTAAAACACAAACTGTTTTTGCGGAAAATGAAACTGCAAAAGCACAAGTATCGATAATCAGCTCCAGCGATATTCATTTAAATGTAACAGACCAATTTTCAGTACCAGTAGATAATTGGACCAACAAAATAAATGAAGATGGTGACACGCTCAGCTTTGTAAACCAATGGCATTTAAAAGCAGCTTCCAAACAAAAAACTGAAAAAATGCGCTACCTCGCGGTACTGCAAATAAAGCCAGATGGCCGTTTTGAAAAAATAATTAAAACTATAGATAATGGAGATGTCACTGTTGGGAATTATCGTATAAAAGCAAACATGAATGTTAACGAAGCCGCACATATTCAAATTAATAATATTGAAAATACTTTGAGTTTTATTTCAAGCGGCACACTTATGTTTGAAAAAAATAAATACATTGGAACTGATATAAAAAGTACCAAATTGATTGAAAAGAAAGATGGAAAAATTATTTTTAAAGAAGCAGTAGACGAAATGCCCCCTGCTATGAAAAAAATGATATCAAAAATTGAAAAAACTAAATAGTTGTACAAACTATGATCGCAAATAAAAGTAAAATGAAAAAATCGCTGCAAAAAACAATTAGCCCCTACTTTGCCCTACTTGTTTTTATTACCATCGTCGGAATTATACCCTATAATAGCAATGCTCAAAATACAACGCCGAAACAAAAGCCCAATTTCATTTTTATTTTAATTGATGACTTAGGCTGGACCAGTAGTTCCCAATTAATGGATGGAAAAATTGCAAATTCGAAAAGCGATTATTATGAAACACCCCAAATTGAAAAATTAGCAGCAAAAGGAATTCGATTTTCGAGTGGCTATGCACCATGTGCAGTATGTTGCCCAACTAGAAGGAGTATTCAATTTGGACAAACACCTGCACGCCAAGGTGATATCCTATTCCCGGAAAAATATGATCCATCAAAAAACAAGGTCAATTCCATACCACAATTATTAAAATCAATATCTCCTTTATACCGCACTGCACATTATGGCAAATGGGATTTACGTGCTGAAATATTTCCCGAGGATTTAGGTTATGACGAAAGTGACGGAGACACTGGTAATAATAACGGAGACATGAACTCCTCCAAGGAATCCAAATGGACTGACTTATTTATAAATAATGATCCAAAACGAATGGAATCCATTACAGAGCGCGCATTAAACTTTATGACAAGACAAGCAAACTCGGGTCATCCATTTTATATGCAAGTTTCCCATTATGCAACACATGTTGACTTTCAGACAACACAAGCAAGTATCAATAAATTTAAAGCGAAAACAAAAGGTGCCATTCACAATAATCCAGGATTTGCTGGCATGTTAGAAAATGTGGATGCTGCTATTGGAAAAATATTAGATAAAATTGAGCAACTTAAAATTGGCGACCATACTTATGTGATTTTAATGGCCGACAATGGCTCCGTTGAATTTTTTCCACCAGTAAAAAATAAATTCGACCTTCCTTCGGTATTTAAGTCCCATACCAATAGTTTTCCTTTACGTGGTGGGAAATGGACTTTGTATGAAGGCGGTATACGCGTCCCATTTATGGTGATTGGACCGGGTATTAAAGCGGGGAGTCAAAGCAATGTTCCAGTGACAGGCTGGGATATTTTACCAACCATTAGCGACTTAGCAGGAAACAAAAATTCATTGGGCGAAAATATTGATGGCACAAGTTTTAAATCAGTTCTTGAAAACGTCAACACTGAAAAATTAAATCGTAAAGATGATGAACTTATTTTTCATTACTATGGACAACCACATTCGGCTATCAGGGTGGGTGATTTTAAATTGATTAAATTTTGGAAAACAAAAAAACTAGAACTCTACAATTTGAAAGATGATATTGGCGAAATCAACGATTTAACAAAAGCAAATCCGGAAAAAGTGAAAGAACTAGAGTCGCGATTAATGGCATATTTAGAAAAAGTACAGGCTGAAATTTTATACCCACCTACGAATGCAAAACAAAAATCAAAATCAAAGGACGTGGATGATTAGGTTACTACTATTATCCAGTTTATTTTATTGCAATTACACCCTTGCTCAAACAGCGAAACTAAAACAACCCAATATCGTTTTTATTTTAGTGGATGATTTAGGTTATGGGGATTGTGGGTTTAATGGAGGCAAAGAAATTTATACACCACAAATAGACCAACTCGCAAAAAGTGGCGCAATATTGGCAAACAATTATGTACAGCCGGTTTGTTCTCCAACGAGAGCATGTTTATTAACTGGCAGATACCCTACTCACACAGGTGTTTACAATATTATTACGCCAGGGGCAACTTGGGGGTTACCACTAAATGAAACCACATTAGCGGATGCATTAAAAGCAAATGGTTATCAAACAGCGATTACCGGAAAATGGCATTTAGGTGAATTCGAAAAAGCGTTTCAACCCAATGCACGTGGTTTTGATTTGCAATATGGTCACTTTTTTGGAAGCATTGACTACTATACGCATAGTCGCAATAATCAATTGGACTGGTATCGAAATGGGATTCCCTTAAATGAAAAAGGATATAGTACAGAATTAATCACCCAAGAAGCTTGTAAAATTATTGAAACAACTGACCCTACAAAACCTTTGTTCTTATATATCCCATTTAATGGCATTCACGCACCCTTTCAAGTCCCTGAAGCATATACAAAGCTTTACCCGCAACTTAAAGGTAATCGACAAAAACTAGCAGGTATGTTATCAGCGGTTGACGAAGCCATTGGAAAAATTGTCAACACATTAGATAAAGCCGGATTAAGAGAAAATACTTTGATTATTTTTTCAAGTGACAATGGCGCTCCACCTCCTGGGGACAATACACCACTTCGTGACTTTAAAGCAACCGTTTACGAAGGCGGTATTAAAGCAGCGGCATTTGTAAATTGGCCGGGGCATGTTAACTCCGGAACTACCATTACCGAACCCATGCATATTATTGATTGGTATCCAACATTAATCAATTTAGCAGGAGGTAAAATAAATCAATCAACGCCTATTGATGGGAAAGATGTTTGGCCTATGATTACGCAAAATAAAAAGTCACCCCATGACGCCATACTAAGTGTATCAACAAAAGGCCCAATAATTTCAGCCATAAGAATGGATCATTGGAAACTGATTTTATTAGCTGCTGATAGTAGCCAGTTAAAAACCAAAGCGTTTAATAAATACGAATCAGTTGCGCTATTTAATTTATTAGATGACCCTAGCGAAACAAAAAATTTGGCATTAAAATATCCAGAAAGAGTTACTCTTATGCAAAAGCGTTTAAATGAAATGCTTAAAGATGCAGTTCCTTCCCGCGCAAAGGATGCAGCTGAAGAATTACAATAAAGTATAAATTTTAAACACGGGCGGAACCTGGCTTGTTCATCAAACCATGTAACTCACTTAAATGATTCGTGTAAACATCACGCGGTGAAATATTGTGTTTTATACAAATAGATGCTGCTTTTCCCACCACTTCACCCATCATCCCACAAGTTTTCATTACCCTAACTGGACCCAATCCAGATTTAGAAACACTAATACAGCGACCCGCCATAAATAAATTTTTTATGTTTCGACTATACAATGTTCTATAAGGCGCCCAATAAACACCGCCATATTCATATTCCACACCTCTCGTATAATCTGCAACAAATTCGTTGCTTTCAAAACCTTCTTGGTATTCCTTTTTAGGCGTATGCAAATCAACATGCCATGAACATGGAAATGCACTATCCTCAAATTTGCGTTGTTGTTTAAAATCCTCCGCATCTAAAATAATATCCCCCATTAATCTACGAGATTCTCTTTTACCTGCGATATAGGCAACCCAACCTAGTCGATGCTTAGGATACATTTTATCTATATTTTTTATCACATCCCAAGCGCCATACATGGCTCTAAAATTATGATCGCGAATTAGTTCAATATCATTCACTTGATCTTTGTTAAACCCACTTTCCCAATACCACATATTCGCAAAGGATTGTAAACCTTCTCTGCCAAAAGTTTTTTCACCTTTTCGGCCAGGGAAAGGTTTATCAGATAAATCTAGCGCCCAAGGACAATGCGGAAAGGGTTGATCATTATCACCAATTTCACATTTCATCGCTAATGCACTTTTATCTTTACATTCACAAGCCAACACATCTTCCTTTTTATCTGTATCAAGAATATTAAAAAGATTAGTACTTCCCATTAAGTTTTCCACTTTGTATTCGAAATGGGCACCTGCTTTAAATCCAATGCTGGCATCGCCAGTACAATCGGAAAATAATTTTCCTTTCAGTCGGTATTGTCGCGATGTTAATGTACTCTGAATCACAATTGCTTTTATAACATCTGATTCCGTTTCAACTTTTAAAACACGATGATTTAATAAAAGTGTGATATTTTTTTCTTTTTTTACTACGCTAATTTTTTGCGCATCGTCATAATAATTGGCGGCGACCCCATTAAATATTTGTCCCTCTCCTTTAATAATGGGAGGAAGAATTTCGTTTACGATATCACCAATATGTGGAAACAACTCTTTATTGGTGTGCCCTTCGGGCCATACACGCACTTCAGAACTTCCATTACCGCCAAGCACAGGTCTATCTTGTACCAATGCAACTTTTACACCATTTCTTGCAGCTGCAATAGCTGCACATGTGCCTGCCAATCCCCCACCTGAAACAATTAAATCAAAGGATCCTAACTCATCTGGGTTTTCAGGTAAGCCCAAAAGCTTACGTCGAAATTTTGTTAGTGATGCGATATCATTTGTAGGTTCAAAATTTTTATCCTTGCAAAATAAAATAGCTTCACAACGACCTTCAAATCCTGTCAAATCATGTAATGCCAAACTTGCTTTACTTTTCACTTTTACCAAACCGCCATCATGCCAATGCCAGGTTGCACTTTTTGTTCCAAATGTTTCATTTAGTGCAACACCATCCACAATTAATTGAAATTTACCAGGAGCACCAGGCGCATTCCATGGCGCCACCCAATCTTTGGTACGAACCCAAACACGATAAGTACCTGCGGAAGGAAGTGAAATTTCAGTAGTCGCATCCATCACGGGTATACCTAATCCATGTGCTAATAAATAAGGAGAGCCCATTTGCTCCATTGATTGTTGGTCCAAATCCCATCCACCATGACTTGCAAATTGCTCGGCTTCAATGAATGCAAATTCTTGCGATGGAATTTTTATTGCTTTATTGGCAAGTAATGGAAATTGACTTGCTAATAAACACAAACTGGTATTTCCAATATAACCTACAAATTGTCTCCTTTTCATTTTATAATAATTTAATTGCCCTTCAATTTTCCAACCAACCAATTGCTCATTTTTTCATTTTGTTCAGGATAAGTCCAATGACCTGTTTCAAGCGCTAAAAATAATTCCTTAGGGGCTGAAATTGAATTAAAACTTGCATACATAGAAGTAGGCGGACAGGTTTCATCATTAAAACCCCAAGAATAAAAACCTGGCACTTTAATTCTTTTTGCAAAATTTACGACGTCATAATAACTTAAGGTTTTTATTTTTTCTTTCGTGTTATTATACTCCTTATTCGTTTTATCAAAGTAATGCGGCCATCCACCAGCACGGCCAAATAAATAACCAGTGACATCAGATAATGCAGGATAGTAAGCGCCTAGGTTTTTTACCCTGCCATCTAATGCGGCTGTAACAATTGACAATGCACCACCTTGACTTCCGCCTATTACCGCTAAATTAGATCCATCATATTGTGGCAAGCTGGTTAAAAAATCGTTAGCTCTGATGCATCCTAAATAAACGCGTTTGTAAATAAAACGATCTCGATCATCGGAGTTGTAATTTGGATAGCCATTTAAAACGCCATTCGCTAAGTCAAGATAAACAGAAGGATCCATCGTTACTGGAATTCCATGAATACCAATTTGTAGTGTGATGATTCCTTTTTCAGCGTTTGCAATATCCCCCGCATAAGCTCTTACACCAGCACCTGGCACTTGTAATAATGCAGGATACTTGCCTTCTTTTTTAGGCACACATAAAATACCATACAACCTTGTGCCTACTTTATAATTTTGTAAATTCACATGATACACATTTACTTTCTCTGTACATTTTTCGGGAAGCAAAGTCATTTTCGCATCCATGGGCACTTTGGCAAGATCTGCAATTGCTTTATTCCAAAATTGATCAAAGTCATTTGGGTTCTCTACAGTGGGCTGAATCTCCAATGGATCAAATCCAGCAGTACTTAAATTTCTATATTCTTTATTATCCACTTCCGCTGTAGCAATACATCTTAAAAATCCTGGCACGTTCATGGTACCAGCATCAAATGTTTGCGTTCCTGTGGCAAGGGTTATGGTTTCTTTTTTTATTGGCTCCTGTCTTTCTTGCGCAATTTCATAACGCACTTTAGCCCCTTTTACTAAATTTCCATTTTTGTATACTGAAATAGTGAACTTAACATTTTCTCCTTTTTTATATAACCAATCCCCATGATCCGCAGCAACAATCACTTTTACAAAACGATCCACCGGTTGTGAAAAAATACTATTCCCTATTATTAAGAAAAACAGGATTAAGGAAAAACGATTTATTTTTTTTGAAATGTTCATATATGTTTTTGTTTAACAACTTTTATAAAATACGGGCGGATTTTCCTCGAGTAAAGCTTCTATTTTTTTGGCAGTATTTGTAATAGATAGACCACCTAAATTGGTACAACGCAAAGTGTGATGAATTTGATCACCCACTGCCTTCATGGTTTCAATAACTTCATCCAATGGTATCAAATGCTCATAATTGGACAAGGCCATATTTGCACAAGAAATAGCGTTCGTTGCTGCCATAACATTACGACCTAGACAAGGTGCTTCGACCCGATTGCCAATGGGATCACAAATGATACCTAATGAATTTTGAAGTGCGAGTGAAGCTGCTGCAATTGATTGCTCCAAACTTCCGCCATTCATTTCAACAAGTGCCGCAGCTGCCATTCCACCCCCTGAACCCGTTTCTGCCATACAGCCACCTACCTCTGCTGCAAAAGTTGCGTGCGCTGCAATAAAAACACCAATAAGCCCTGCAGATAACATTGCTTTTATAATAGCATCTTCATTATTATTGATACAATCGGCAGTGCCAAATACTACGCCGGGTAATCCGCCACAGGAACCTGCAGTTGGCGCGGCAACAATAACACCCATGGAACTTTTCACCTCCATGATGGCTGAAACATACATAATGGTTTTATTGATCACATCGCCACCAATTAATTGATTCTCTTCAAATGATTGTTTATACTGAGGGGATTGACTACCTAAAATTCGATCCTTATATTTAGTCCCTTTTAATCCTGTATCAATTGCACTTCGCATAATTTGAATAATCGTTTTCATTTTTTCCATTACGGATGCGGGGCTAATATTGCCGCGGATACTTTCATAGTCGACCGCCAACTCCCAGAGTGCTTTATTTTTTCCTTTATTGTATTCCATCATTTCATTACAAGTAATAAATGGAACCTTTAAATTTTTTCGTGCCATGATGGGCAGTACAGGATTAATCGCTTTAATACAAGTCACTGTAGGCATTTGCCTTATCTCATTACAAATATTTTCAGCAATGCTATTTTGCGATTTAATTTCAATGAAAGAATGAAAGCCTTGATGAAAAGTGATTTCATCAAATAGGATGGTTGCCGTTAAATAATTAATGATACTTGTAGCATCGGTACAATAAATTAATGTTTCATAATAATCGCCAGCCATTGAAACTTTATTTCCATCGATATTAATCACCTCAATCATACCACCTCCGGTTGAAATGGCAACTAATGCTCTGGTTTCCTTATCATTCGTCAATACTATTTGATAGGTGTTGGGGTGCTTTTCGGTTAATTCATCAATTTTTATTTCATATTTAATGCCGGCGGTGGCTAAATGTTTTTCGGAATCTTGCAGACGTTCATCATAAGCCTCCCATCCTAAAAATCCGCCAAATAAGCCCATATCTGATCCTTGACTTTTATGTGTAGTCGCTAAGGAACCATTCGGATCAAAGGTGATTACAATATCTTTGATTTGTTCCTCCATCAAATCACGACAAATTCTTGCAATACGAAGTGAGGCAGCACAATGCGAACTTGAAGGCCCCCGCATCACTGGACCAATAACATCATTAAATATACTTGGATAATTTGTCATGCCTATTTAGTTTAAATAAATTTACAAATAATATTTAGCATTTTATTTGTTTTTAATAGCACTCAAAAACATAGTTATGGAAGTGTATAATATGATGATTAGCACCAACCATCTTAGGGTATCCAATGGTAATGATTTAATGACAAGTGCTGCAATTAGCACAGCCAATATTCCAGGAATGGCCATTCCTAATGCCGCTTTTTTATTGTACGCTCCTGATTTTATAAACTTGTAGGAAGCTGGCGGCATTAAAAACGCACATGAGCCCATCATGATGGGAAACGCTACCTGAGGTGATAATCCTAATAAATAAACCAGTGCCATACAGGGTGCATATAAGCCAACACCCGCAGTCATCATTGCCCCTAAAATAAAGTTTACGACGCCCGCAATAACTAATTTCCAACCATGAATACCAATCGCCACTCCTTCCCCATGTATCCAGTGCATTTTGTTAGCAAACATGAACCCTGCTGTAATTAATAAAGCAATACTAATGGTTAGCCTTATATTTTTTTCAGAAAGTTTTCCAACTATATCGGCGCCTAAAATTGCCCCCATCATCGCGGTTAAAAACATGACCACTAAAGTAATGGGCTCCACTTCAACCACTTGAATAAAAATAATTGCCTGAATTAAAACTGGCAAGGTGTTTGCCACATTCATGGTGCCTGGAATTAATTTATCAGTAGTTTGTTTTGTAAACTTTAAAAGTGCGGTTTGTGGCGCAAACGCGCCAATACCCAATACATCAAAAAAATTGACAACAAAACCAATCAGTCCGGTTTTTAACCAACTTACATTTTCTAGTTTGTTTTTATTTTTAATGATATCAACCGCGAAAACATAAATATATAATAAGGCAAATAAAACCAATACTACCCAAATGACATTAACCATATTAATACATTTTAAATTAAAGATGAACCTTATCCAATTTTATATATAAATGAGATAAGAGAACACTTCGGCTATTTTAAATAAATACAATGAATGAAAAGTTACAAAAAATTGTACAACACTGCAAAAATGAAACTTTGAACCTATATGCTGCATAAATTTCCCAAAACACAGGCCCCTTTGCATTCATGAAAGGAAGCACCCACCTAATATTAGAAGAACCAATTATTTAATTTAAGAGATATTGGTGTCTCAAGCAAAAAGTGGAATTTATATTCAAAATAATAACTTGCTGATTTATAAATAGTTAGGGCGAAAATTACAAAATCGCTCAAATTGGACCCGATTTAAAAGTGTATTTACCCGAAGCCGAGTTAAAAATATTTATCCCCAATTTCAATCCTTTAATATTTCAGTATCTAAATGAAACTAATTATCAAAATATATTAGTAATTTGGTTTCATTATTTTCAAACCAAAAAAAATAAAATGAAAGATTTACGTTACCCTATTGGAAATTTTGAACTTAGGCCTTACGATGAAGTAACAAAAAATGAATGGTTGAATGATTTTAGAAATTTACCAAAAGATTTAGAAAATGTTGTTAAAAATTTGAATCAAAACCAATTAGATACGCCCTACAGAGAAGGTGGATGGACGGTACAGCAAGTGGTACATCATTTAGCCGACAGTCATATGAATTGTTATATATACTTTAAATTAACATTAACAGAAGATTTGCCAATCATTAAAGATTATAATGAAAATGACTGGTCTAATACAACTGATGTTTTACATACGCCAATATCTTTTTCCATTAACCTTCTTTATGCATTGCACCAAAGATGGGCAGATTTACTCAGCAGTTTATCTAATGATGAATGGCAAAAAAAGTTCTTCCATCCAACACATAAAATAGAAATTAGTTTATGGGACATGTACACTGTATATGTATGGCATGGCAAACATCATATTGCACATATCAAAAATTTAATTGAAACAAAAGGGTGGTAATAAATTATAAAATAAAAACAAATAAAATGAAAAAACTAGTAGTATGTTTCCTTGTATTCGCATCTTTAATCGCTGCAAATGCAAACGCACAAGACAGATTCATAAAATATGACTTTATGAAAGTGCTCCCTGGGCAAGATTATGTAAAACTTGAAACTGCATGGGCCAACTACCACAGAGAATTAGTGAATGCTGGCTTTATACAAATGCATCGTGTATGGAAGGTTTTACCTGGCCAAGATGTTGATTATGATTATATCACATCAACCGTATACAATAGCTATAAAGACGCCGTTGGTTTAGGAAAAAATCCAGTGACTGCTGATATGATTAAAGCCAAATACCCTGAAGCTTATGAGATTGCACAAACTTCAAGTAAAGTAAGAACATCAGTAAGGAGCTATATTCAAAAAGTTGATTTTGGAATTTGGGATTCAACTTTTACAGTGACCCCAAAACAAAGTATCATGAAAATTGAATATGTTAAATCAAAAAATAGCCAGTATAAAGCTGCAGAAATTGCATTTAGTTCAAAATTTCATCAGTTCAGAATAGATAATAAATTACTAAAAACTTTTATAATTTCAAGTTTAATGGGCGCGGCTACAGATAGTTATCATTCACACTTTATTTCGAGTGGTTTTGCTGATATTGACCAAGCGATTGCACCATTAGATTCAAAAAAACTAAATTTCACACCAGCAGAATTGAAAAAAATAGATGAATTAATCGCTATGCGTGATATTAAAAAGGTGGTTTTATTTGTAAATGTTATAAATACGCAGAAATAAAATTGACTGACTAAAATCATAGCAGATTTTAGTTTTATAATTAGCGTTAATGTAGCTTAATGACCCAACGCACAAAACTACATTAACGCTAATTATAAATTACTTTGTATCATCATATCCAAACTTTTGATTCAAAGCAAAAACGGCTTCAGCAGAAAAGTCATTATTATGAATTAAAGCAAGTTGTCCGTCAATCAATCCTTTTTTAGTAGGTAATAGTGTTGCGTTTTTCTCATAAATAGCTTTGGCTTGCTCTTGATCAGTTACTCCAAGTTTTGCTATTGCTGCAATAACATCTTCCATTTGACGAATAACCGACAAAATTTGATTCGGAATCCATGATGTAATTGGAGTGCCTCCCGTGGCCATAGCATACTTTGTGTTAGCCATAATGTACTTTTGTACGAACTGCCAATGACCGTTTCTAAAATGATAAATTTCCTCTAATATGCCTAATAAATAGCAAAGTCCAGTAACATCCTGATTGTCTAATAATTTGCCCATCAAACCTTTAGGATGCAATGTTTTCATTGAAGTTTCAAGATCTTTAAAGAAATCTTGCACACAGGTAGGTCGATATAATCTAAGATCCAATAAATATTTCGTGAGTTCATTTTCAGGGTAATAAAAAATGACGCCAGAAAAAATATCTTGCATAGGTATAATATCATCCTGTGCACCGGTTTGACCTCTAAAGGCTTTAGGTTCATCCCATACATCCTCGTAAATAACACCATCTCCAAACAAATCGGTATTCCCTTTTACACCCATTATAAAAATTCTAAAATCATTATATCGTTGCCATCTTGAAGCCTTCCACATTTCTTTTCTTCGTTCATTCATTTGCTTCATTGTAACCCAATTTTTTTCTAGCAAATCTCCAACTCTTTCCGAACCATTATGAAGGGCTTGTAATGTTTGCATGACAGTACCCACTAAATTAGGGGAATACCTATTGATATCAACATGCAACATAATAAAACCAACCTCATCAGGTTGTCCTGAAAATCGGTTACACATGGTAATATTCTCCCAATTCAAATCACCAGCTTCGTTTAATTTTTGATAGTTTCCTAATGAATAGGCATAATGATAATCTAGCCAAGCATAAACATTTATTTTATCAGCTACTTTACAAAAAGGCTGTGCAATATTTGCTGGTAATAAATTTCTAGCCTTTCCATATTTACCATCTTTTCTATATTGCTGGAAAGATGGTTCTAATAAATAAGCAGATGCTAAAAAGCTGTAAGACCTAAACAATGCTTGTAATACGAAAATGTCTTCCTCATTTTCAACTGCTGCTAAATGATTTTTAATTGCTAATGTTGGCGCAACAATACCATCTTCATAATTTAAATAACCAAACTCAGTTTTATTGATAACAACTGGCATATTGTCTAACACCGATTGTAAATCTCTATAAATGCTGGGTAATTTTACCAATGGTGCTTTGATGGGCAAAAATCCATGAGTAGCACTCACATTGAAAAAACCATCTGTATAATTAGATAATATTGGCATAATAAATTGTTTAAATTAAAAGTGCAATACTACCCAATTTAAGAAAAATATTATATAATTGAATATTAAAATATTATTCTACTATTTTTTCAAAATATAGCACTTGACCTTTGGCATCAATACCCTCAATTTTTATTAAAAATCTTTTAGTAAAATCGTTATTTTGGAAACGAATAACTTTGTCTTTTACGGACTCATCATAAAAAACAAAATATGGATCCCAATAGAGTGTCGTATTAATTTGTCTTGATTTTTCTGCTATTTTAATTGCTTCATCTGCAAAATAGTTGGCACTGTAATAACCCCTTAGCAATTCGGAATCTTTTGTGTCATATTCAACTGGGCCGTCAAAATGTTTTTTTGTATATATAACAATTGCACCACCAGTTCCTTTTTGAATATCACCTAGAAATATGGGTCTAAAAACTTTAATATACCCAATATTATTTCTTGGTATGTCTCTTACCACATCCCAGCTTACTTTAATTTCGTCTAAATAAATGGAAGTTGGAGAGCCTCTCCAAGAAAAAGGAGTTGCATCAAACTCCATCATCGTATTAAAATTATTACTGTAGGAAATGCCAGGGATTTGAGAAATAATATAATTTCCAAGGTCAAAACTATTTTGAAAAAAATGATCATCAGCAACATTTAACCTATATGCATTGCTGTTTGAAAATAAACCAAAAGAGTAAATTTTATCTAAATTATTAAGCTTAAGCTCTGGCCTGGCTGTTACAGTTACTTGTTGTAATGTAAATTTTTTTATAAGCGAGTCAAGTAAATTAGAGTTTTTGATTAATTTATTTGCCTTGTCATTCTCAATGAATGTGTAAGTAGCAGGAGATAATTCGTTAATGAAATCGAATACTGGCCTATTCATGTTTGTATCTTGATTTAGTACAACCTTAAAGTCATTCGTTTCTTTTTTTTCTAATACCCCTTTAGCAAATACAGTATCGTAAAATATGAGTTTATTTAAAATAAAGCTGCCATCTGTATCAACAGGCGCTTGAATGAATGAAGATTTTTTATTGGGACTACCAATGACGACACTTAGTTGTTTTGGAAGTGGTACATCCTTTTTGGTTGTTTTAATAATTTTACCTCTTAATGTTAAATAACTATCTTGATTACTATCAATGAGTGTGTTAATTGGTAAAGGAGCTATTTTATTAATTTTAATAATACTATCAATCGCAATTTCATTCATGCGTGTATTATTAGTGAAATAATTACCCAAATTAGTTAACGAACGATTATTCATACTATTAAATAGTAGTTCAGAAACAATATTTTTATTACTTGTAGGAATATCAGCATCCACAATAGAAATACTCATATTCGCATTAGGTAAATTATTGATTTTCCATATATTTAACCCTTCTTTTACAAAACTTAGAGAATCAAGTGAAATTATTGGTTGAAATATATGATTTGAGGAAAGATGATAAACCCATTCTTGATAAACAACGTCATTAGAATTGTTACTAAATGAAAACAAATAGTAACCAGTTGTGAATTGCTCTTTTGGTAAGCGAATTTTTAACTTTTTCTTTTCGCCAATGGTGAAGGATTTAGCATACAAAGTATCTTCTTGTCCCTTTATGGTGAAATTTAATTCATTCAAATCATTATTTTTGTTGTCAATTTGAACAATAATTTCATTAGCATCCTTTTGAATATAAATTTTATTATTTGTAATTTCTAAAGGGCTAATATCTTTATTTATCGTATTGCTTAATCCACCCTTTCTTTTAATTAAAGCATTATTTAAAACCGATATCTCTTTTTGATAGAAATTAATTTTTTCCTTTTGATCATTGATTTGATAAATTATTAAATTAACTTGACTAAATGGATAATTATTTGGAATTTTAATTTGTCCATTAATAGAAGATAAATAGGTAAGATAGACCTGATGTTCAAGCAATTTCTTATTTTCATCTACTAAATCGACATAAATATTACTTGACTTGTTGTCAAGAAAATAAGGATTATGGATATATATTTTAAACCAAATATTTTCATCTGGCAAATAAAGTTCTTTATCTATGTGTGCGTAATACAATTTATCTATACTTTTACTTTGCGCTTTTACATTAATTTGAAAAATTAAGTAAAATGATAAAAAAATATAAATGACCCTCATAAAAAATTGTTTGTGTAAAATTAGCTTATTTTTTGCCTTAATATAAGATACATTTAACAAAATTGGGAAACTCAAGAGGCTGTTTGATGACAGTAGCATTAAAAATTAAACTGAAATAAATTATCAATCTTCTTTCAGCTTGATCTTTGTGAATATTTGTAAATGAGGGAGTGCTAGTACCGATAAGCTAATAAATAACAAGGTAAATATGCCAGAAGCATCTTTACTATTTAGGGTGGAGAGCGTTATATAGGCAAATCCAAACCATGCCATGATTGAAAAGGGCGCAGCTTTGATAAGTAAGTCCTTCCACCCTGTGAAATTATTAGGCATATTAAAGGTTATTCTTATTTTATCAAAGGATAATAAAGAGTGCCAAAAACCAAAATAAAAGGCAAAACAAAGCCATAGCGGCATAAACAAGGCAAAAACAATAAGCGTCAACTGTTGGATAATTAAATAGTAATAATACTTATTCTTTGAAAAGAATAATCCCTTAAAAAAGAATAAAACAGCATAAACTGCAAATAACCCAATAAGGGTAATTGGATAAATTTTATTTGCCAGATGAATCCATTGCTTTTCATTAAAAGCAGAGCGTTCCATCCTCATAAAAACTTCTAAAGCAAAATTAACATTCTTAGAAAGAAGAAATAAAATCCATAAAAGCCCGATAACCGAATAGGCAATTTTATGAATAATGTTTTCTGTTTTACCCATCCAGTCAATTTCTCCAAAATGATAAGCAGTAATAAGGATGAAAATGACTAAGGCTGCGATGGGAAAGAAATACCAAACCAAAGCATAGGCAATAATATTACCTATATATTTTAAAAGGAAAGTTTTTTGATTACTTTCTGACTTGCGTAAGTGTTGATCAATGTATAAATCTAGAGCCCCATGCGGAACGCCAAAGAGAATTAAAACAATTATTAAGAATGAAATTTGGGTGCTATTGGTTAAAACGAAAACCCAATCTAAAAGAAATAAAAAGAATGCAAATAATATTAAGTATAACCGAAGTTTAATTTGCATGAGTATAAATTAAAAAAAGGGGGCAAGTAACCAACTTGCCCCCGTAAAAGTTATTTTAATAAATTAAGCAGCTTTTCTACTTAAGCTATAAATAACCAAACCAAAACCAATTTTATTAACTGCATCTCCAATATTGTATATAACATCCATGTTTAATCCAATATTAGCAAAGCCAGCATACCATTGTCCTTCAGCTGTACCGATTAAATATCCTAGAGGATAAATAGCCCATCCAACTAATATAAACCAACCAAGTGCTTTATTTGCAGATGCTACTGCAGAACCAGCGGATGTTGCTAATTTCTTAACATCTCCTAACCATACTTCATATACAATGTAGAAGTATGCAAGAGCACTTATAGTTCCCCATAATGTTGCTTGAGCAGGAGCAACCGCTTCTCCCCAATAACCTGTAACTAACATTACAACAGAAGCTAAAATCATTTTCCATAATAAACTTGTTGTACCACCTGCTTTTTTTGTGATCAAATAGAATTCAACACACATTAAAGGCACAGTTAATAACCAGTCTACATAACGGAAGAAAGTTGGACTATCATGCGTTTCTGCATAATATCCACGCATGTAGTAATAGTGAACAGCAGCAATAAATGTGATTAAACCTGATACAAGTACCGAAGTTCTCCACTCTTTGCTAGTGTTGTTCAATTCTAAAAAGAAAAATACAGCCGCGGCCATCATAGCCATTGTACCAACGAAGAAAGTGAAAGACACATAATCAGTCTTTGCAATTTGCACCGTGGCATCGAGA
>Ga0209358_10001103_pt1 | contig 22031 bp, 19 predicted proteins | sample LauGreFa1BDMLBSN_2_FD_187574 | JGI IMG/M metagenome (GOLD analysis project Ga0209358, IMG submission 187574) | Freshwater lake microbial communities from Lake Michigan, USA - Fa13.BD.MLB.SN (SPAdes) (version 2) | ecosystem: Environmental > Aquatic > Freshwater > Lake | place: Lake Michigan, USA...
TGAATCTAGATTCAGTGTTTTTATGCGCCCGGGCCGCCGCGCCCTTGTTGCGCGCCCAGGGCAGCGGCTCGATGATTTTGATGTCCTCAACCGCCGGTTTATTCGGCTTCCCGAGGCGCAGCCCCTACGCCTCTGCGAAATGGGCGATACGAGGCCTGACGCGTACGCTGGCCCAAGAGCTGGGCCCCGCAGGCGTGCGTGTTAACTGCATTTGTCCGGGCTCGGTTAGCGGCGAGCGCATAGACCGTGTGATCGCCGCTGAAGCCCAGAAAACCGGCCGCAGCGAAGATGCGGTGCGCACCGAGATGACGCAAATTGCATCGCTCAAGTCCTTTATCGCACCGCAAGATATTGCCAGCATGGCCTTGTTTATTACCTCTAGCGCAGGCGCGCGCATTTCCGGCCAGGACTTGACGGTGGACGGCCATACTGAAACCTTGTGAGTCTGTAGTCGTGGCAAGATCCGTTGCGCACGTGAACGCACCAGCACACGAAACAAAACCAGCCCAGCACTTGGAGACAGTTGGCCATACCGGCCTTCACGAAGCGCTCAAGCTATAGCCCCCCTTATCGCCCACTTCACCCCGCCAACCCGCCATGAAAATCCAGCAGCTTGAAACCTTTACCGATGAATTTGTTTGCTTTGTCAAACTGACGACCGACAGTGGACAGGTGGGTTGGGGCCAAACATCCACCTACAACGCGGACATCAGCGCTACGATTTTTCATCGCCAGGTAGCGCCTTGGGCGCTGGGTGCGGATGCGCTGGACATCAATGGCATCTTGCAAACCATCTGGGAAAAAGAACACAAATACCCAGGCAGTTACCGCTGCCGCGCCATGGCTGGCTTGGACACCGCGATGTGGGACTTGCGCGGCAAGGTCGAGGGTAAGCCAGTGGTGGAATTGCTCGGCGGTAAACCTAAGGCCTTGCGCGCCTATGCCTCGTCCATGAAGCGCGACATCACGCCACAAGACGAAGCAGCGCGTTTTGTGAAGTTGCGCGACGACTTGGGCTTTGACGCCTTCAAGTGGCGCGTGGCTGCCGAATGCGGGCGCGATGTGGACGAATGGCCAGGCCGCACCGAGGAAGTGGTACCCGTGGTGGCGCGTGCATTGGGCGATGGCGTGGCCAAGCTGGTGGATGCCAATAGCGGGTTTTCACCCGCGCGCGCTATCGCCGTGGGCCGCATGCTGGAGGCCGAAGGCATCAGCCATTTTGAGGAGCCCTGCCCGTATTGGGAGTTTGAGCAAACGCGCGAGGTGACGCAGACCTTATCGCTGGATGTGACCGGCGGCGAGCAGGACTGGGACCTACCGACCTGGCAGCGCATGATGGACCAAAAAGTGGTGGACATTGTGCAGCCCGATGTGATGTACATGGGCGGCCTGACCCGCACCCTAGCCGTCGCCCGCATGGCCGCCGAGCGCGGCATCGCCTGCACGCCGCACAGCGCCAATTTGTCTTTGGTCACGATGTGCACCATGCATTTGCTGGGCGCGATTCCCAATGCCGGCAAATACTTGGAGTTGTCTATCGAGGGAGCGGACTATTACCCCTGGCAGCAGGAACTGTTTTTGGGCGACCCTTATGCGGTGCGTGACGGCAAGGTACAAATACCTTTTGAGCCTGGTTGGGGCGTGGAAATCAATCCGGCTTGGTTGGCGCGGGCGACTTACCAATCTAGTGGGTTGAAGGTTTGACTGCGTGTTTTCGCTTTTGGTAAGAGGGGCGCTTGCGGGTAAACCCAAGCTTTTGATTGCCCGCTTTTTTGCTGAGCCCGCGTCCCCGCAGGCCGGGGCCGGGCTCCTCACAACGCAAGGCTAATCGTTCGTCGCCCGGCCCCGGCCTGCAAGGACGCTGCGACGTGGTGGCCTAGTTTGCGCGGCGCCTGGCAGGCCACTCATGGTTTGCCACTCCGGCACAGTTTGGATGAAACAAGCGCAGCGCCGGGTAGAGTCTTGCAAATCTAAATTACAACTTTAAATTTACAAAATGATCCCCCGCGTCGCCGCTTCTACGCGCGAACGTTTGGCCAAAGGCTTTCCTTTGGTAGCGCTCACGGGGCCGCCGGCAGTCGGGCAAAACCACGCTGGCCAAGTTGGTGTTCAGTGAAAAAGCCTATGTGTCGCTGGAGAACCCCGACGAGCGCGAGTTCGCCTTGCAAGACCCAAAGCGGTTTTTGCAGCGCTTTTCCAATGGAGCGGTGCTCGAGTCGAGCTATATCGTCACGCTGCTGCAGCCGCACCACCGCAACTTTGGCAAGCGATTGGTCAAAGCGCCTAAGCTGTATTTTTGCGATGTGGGCCTGGCCGCGTGGCTGCTGGGCATTCCCGACGCAGCTACTTTAGAAACGCACGCTGTACGAGGCGCACTGTTTGAAACCTACGTTATTACTGAGTTGCTCAAACAGCGTTTCAACGCTGGGCAGCCTCGCGATTTATTTTTTTGGCGTGACAGTACAGGCAACGAAGTGGATGTGCTGATAGAAACCGCCCAAGGTCTGCAAGCGGTCGAAATCAAATCGGGCAGCACCTTTGCCAGCGACTGGACTAGCAGCCTGAAAAAATGGAAGCAGTTTGCAGGCGACGAAGCGGTCCAACCATCGCTGGTCTATGGTGGTACTGCGTCGTATGCGCGTGATGGCGTACAGGTATGGGGCTGGCAGCATGTGGACAGGATCACCGTTTGAAGCCCTTTCATCGCGCATCTAGCGGCGTGAAGGTAATCTACCACGCTCTATAAGGTACCAGGAATACGCCAGCGTTTGCGCTCCAACAATCAAGTTCGCAGCGCGGTGGTAGTGGCAGGCGGGGTGACGAACGATTAGCTTCGCGTTGTGAGGAACCCCGCCCGCCGCTGCCGCCGTGCGGGCTCAGCACCGCATCCGTAAAGCAAACCACTGGCTGAAATGTCCAAGAACGCCAGCGCGGCCGCGCGGGTTCAGAAAATCAACAGCAAAGGATTCAAGCGCTTTAGTGCCCGCCACCCCGATGGGTCGCTTTCACCGCTGGACTAAATTCGGCAATTAGTTGGTTCGCTTGACGGTGTTCTGATTGTACAGTTTAGCAATCCAATTGCAAAACTGTACAATTTAGCTATGCTACTTGAACGCCAAGCCCAGTCCACGGTCGAACGCCTGCGCCGCGCTTTTCGGGTGTTGGCCATTACGGGTCCGCGTCAGTCGGGCAAGACTACTTTGGCTCGGATGTGCTTTGCCGATAAACCCTATGTGACTTTTGAAGATGTTGATACCCGCCAGCGTGCCCAAGCGGATCCGCGCGGGTTTTTGGCGCAGTTTCCAGACGGCGCGGTGCTCGATGAGGTGCAGCGACTGCCCGCCATCTTGTCGTATTTGCAGGGCTGGGTGGATACGCGTCAGCGCATGGGCGATTTTGTGCTCACGGGGTCGGAGCAATTTGGCTTGCGTGCGGGCATCAGCCAAAGCTTGGCTGGGCGCGTGGCGCATGTGGAGCTCTTGCCACTGAGCTTGGCCGAAATTTCCCAAACCGCAGACTGGCAGCGTGCATCGCCTAACAAGCTCATGCATTTGATGTGGCGTGGAGCCTATCCGGCCTTGTATGCCGCAAAGGGGGTCGCGCCTGCACCTTATGACTGGTATGCCCAATACTTTGCGACCTATGTGCAACGCGATGTGCGTCAGATTACCGGCGTGCAAGACTTAGCAACGTTTGAGCGTTTTGTTTTGTTGTGCGCGGGGCGCTGTGGTCAGTTGCTCAATACCAGCTCCTTGGCCAGCGATGCGGGCGTGAGTGTCAACACCGCTAAAAACTGGCTCAGTGTGCTGCAAGCGAGCTACATCATCCGCTTACTCCAACCCTGGCACGAAAACTTTGGCAAGCGCCTGGTCAAAATGCCTAAGCTCTATTTTCTGGACACCGGCTTGCTTTGCCATTTGTTGCGAATTGCCGATGCGCAAACCTTGAGTACACATGCCATGCGCGGAGCCGTATTTGAGTGCTGGGTGGTAGCCGAAACTTTGAAACACCGCCTTAACCAAGGGCTGCCGCCCGACTTGTACTTTTGGCGTGACAACCATGGCACCGAACTCGATTTGCTCTACCCTGAAGGTGCGCACCTGTATCCGGTAGAAATCAAATCGGGGCAAACTTTTAGTCATGACTGGGTTAACACGCTAGATAAGTTCAAAGGATATGCAGGCGCGCGTGTCGGGCACACCTGTGTGGTGTATGGCGGCGCTGAAAACTTCGAGTTTTTGGGGCACTCGGTGCGTTCATGGCGCTTGTTTGACGGGACGCTAGGGTGATACCTGTACCCGGTTTGGCGTGGCTATGCTCTATTTTCCAATTGCAAAATTGGTAGCTGAGCCCGCGTCCCCGCAGGTTGGGGCCGGACTCCTCACAGCGCAAGGCTAATCGTTCGTCGCCCGGCCCCAGCCTGCGGGGACGCTGCGAAATGGTGTTTTGGTTTGCCCTGGGCCTGCAGTTACTTTGCGAAGCCTGCCTGCCAACTGAGTGTGACTTCACCGTTCGTTCTCTGAAGTAGTTTGGCAACCAAGTTCGCGTTTGTGCTCTGACCACGTCTTTCGCAGCGCGGTGGCAGCGGCAGGCGGGGTTACGAACGATTAGCTTCGCGTTGTGAGGAACCCCGCCTGCCGCTGCCGCCGTGCGGGCTCAGTAAATCAGCATCCAAGCTTAAAGCGCCTGCGCAATGAAAATCAAATTTCCTAAAAAAATGCGTTGGCGGTCAGCAGGTATGGCGTAATCAGCCCCAAGAGCGAACGATCTGCAGCGCCTCTTCCACCCGCTCCACCGCGTGTACCGTCATGCCCTCCACAGGCTTTTTTGGGGCGTTGGCTTTGGGCACGATGGCCTGCGTAAAGCCCAGCTTGGCCGCTTCGCGCAAGCGCTCCTGGCCGCGCGGTGCGGGGCGCACTTCCCCGGCCAGGCCTACTTCGCCGAAGGCGATAAAGCCCTTGGGCAGAGGCTTGCCTCGCAGGGACGAGCTAATGGCCAGCATGACGGCCAAGTCAGCCGCTGGTTCGCCGATGCGCACGCCGCCCACCGCGTTGATGAATACGTCCTGGTCCATACAGGCCACACCCGCATGGCGGTGCAGCACGGCTAGCAGCATGGCCAGCCGGTCCCGGTCCAGCCCGACGGAGAGCCGCCGGGGGCTAGGGCCGCCGCTGTCCACGAGTGCCTGAATCTCCACCAGCAAGGGGCGGGTGCCCTCCAAAGTCACCATCACACAACTACCGGGCACCGGCTCAGTGTGCTGGCTCAGAAAAATCGCGCTGGGGTTGCTTACGCCTTTGAGCCCTTTTTCGGTCATGGCAAACACGCCGATCTCATTGACCGCGCCAAACCGGTTCTTGATGGCCCGCACCAAGCGAAACTGGCTGTGGGTATCACCCTCGAAATACAGCACGGTATCGACCATGTGCTCCAGCACCCGCGGCCCGGCCAGGGCACCTTCTTTGGTGACGTGGCCCACCAGCACAATACATACACCGGCCGATTTAGCCGCGCGCGTGAGGTGCGCCGCGCATTCACGTACTTGGGCTACCGAGCCCGGCGCGGAGGTCAATTGATCGGAGTACACGGTTTGGATGGAGTCGATCACGGCTACATCTGGCTGCTGGCTGCCAAGCGCGCCGAGGATTTTTTCCAGTTGAATCTCGGCCAGAACGCTCACTTGGGAGCGATCCAATCCGAGGCGGCGCGAGCGCAAGGCCACCTGGGCACCGCTTTCTTCGCCAGTGACGTACAAGGTTTTTTTGCCAGCGCGTTGCAGCGAATCTAGGGCTTGCAGCAGCAGCGTGGACTTGCCGATCCCTGGATCGCCGCCGATTAGCACTACGCCGCCTTCCACAATGCCGCCGCCCAGTACGCGGTCTAGCTCGGCGTGCCCGGTGGGTGTGCGGTCCACGTCGCTGGCTTCGATATCGGCCAGCACGGCTACTTCTGCGGTACCGGCCAGCGAGGCAAAGCGGTTGCGCACGCCGCTGTCAGCAGTTGCCACCGACTCCACCAAGGTGTTCCAGGCCGCGCAACTGGGGCACTTGCCCAACCACTTGGGGCTGGTGCCGCCGCATTCGTTGCAGGTGAATATGGATTTGTCTTTTGCCATGGGGGGATATTACTGTATAGAAATACAGATGTTATTTGCCCCCCGCTTCCCCCCCTCCCCTTCACCCCCGCCGGGGTGAAGGGGAGCCTTAACAGCCAATTTGGTTTTTTTGGGCCGGATGCCGGTGTTGGTGCGAGAGGCTGCGGTGCATGCTTGTTGGCCCAAATTGGTGGTCGTGGCAGTCGTAGTGAATGGCTGAGGACTTGGCGCGGCGCGGCTACGAGCGCCAGTGCAGGAGCAGGAGCAGGAGCAGGAGCAGGAGCAGGAGCAGGAGCGGCGGCAGCCGCAATAGGACGCGCCCCGCCAACAAGCGTGTGCAATGTGAGCGCAGCGAACGAGCACACGCGGACTCCCCAGGCCATTGGCCGTGCTGAGCAACGCAGCGGCGAACGGATCAGGGCGGGCGCTTGTCTGAGCGTAGCGAGTTTGCGCCCGACCCCGGACGACGCGAGTAGCGCAAGGCACCCCGAAGGGGCACGGCCTTTGGCTCGCCTTTTCTTTGGTTACTTTCTTTTGGCGAAGCAAAAGAAAGTAACTCGGCCTTCAAGGCCGAAACCCTGCCTTGAAAACCCGGCCAGCGGCCAGCCCAGCCCGTCGCGTCAGCTCAGCACACTTGCGGCAGCGCCGCATCGACCACCACCGGCACGCGGCCCGCCAACGCACACATCAGTTCGTAGGCAATAGTGCCACCCGCCTGGGCCACCGCGTCGATGGGCAATAGCGCGCCGATGCTGGAGTAGCCCCACAGCGTCACCTCAGCGCCCTGGCCGCTGGCGGGCAAATCGCTCAAGTCCACCGCCAGCATGTCCATGCTGACCCGCCCGATGGTGCGGCTGGGCTGGCCATCGACCAATACCGGCGTGCCGGTGCCGCAGCTTCGCGGGTAGCCATCGGCATAGCCGCAGGCCACGATGCCGATGCGCATAGGCTGCGGCGCGACAAAGCTGGAGCCATAGCCCACGGTGTCGCCGGTTTGAAGTTGCTGGGTTGCGATGACTTGCGAGCGCAGACTCATGGCTGCCTGTAGACCAGCGGCAATCGCGTCCGGCTGCCCGAAATCGGGCGCGCTACCGTAGAGCGCAATCCCAGTGCGTATCCAGTCGCTGGCGGGCAGGCTTTGCGCGGCCTCCCGTGCATGCAGGTCGTGGCGCAGCACCGCGGCGCTATTGCTCAGGCAGCGTTCGCCTGGCAAGTCCGAGGTGGCAGCCTCAAAGGCCGCCGCTTGGGAGGCGATGCCGATGGGCCCGTCGGCGTCACTGAAATGCGTCATGAGGGAAATTTCGTCCACCTGCGGCAGGGCGTTTAAGCGCGTCCAGGCGGCGCGGGCCTGGTGCGGAGCAAAGCCCAGGCGGTTCATGCCGCTGTTGATTTTCAGGAAGACCCGCTGCGGCACATGGGTTTTGTGCGCGGCCAGCATGTCAATTTGTGCTTCGCAATGCACGGTGTGCCACAGGTCTAGGCGCGAGCAGGCCTCCAGGTCGCGTAGTTCGAATGCGCCCTCTAATAAGAGTATGGGTCCGCGCCAGCCTAGTGCGCGCACCCGGCGCGCTTCTTCGATATCTAACAAGGCAAAGCCGTTTGCGCCCGCAAGCGCGCCAAATACATGCTCGATCCCATGGCCGTAGGCATTGGCCTTGACCACGGCCCAAAGGCGTGCGTCGGGAGCGCTTGCGCGCAACACGGCCAGGTTGTGGCGTAAGGCCTCGGGGTGGATCAGGGCTTGGATGGGGCGCGGCATGGCGCTACTGTAGCGGGCGCGGCTAGGGTGTCGCGCCTGCGTGCTATAACCCGCGCACTGTGATTTCTGACTGCTGCACGCCAACCCCGCCGAGAACGGCACACCAGACGACGACCGGATGAAGCGCGGTTTTTTCACCATCATGGCGGCGCAGTTCCTCAGCTCGCTGGCCGACAACGCCTTGTTTGTAGGCGCAGTGCAATTGCTGCGCGGCGCGCAGGCGCCCGAGTGGCAGCAGGCCGCGCTGGTGCCCATGTTTGCGCTGTTTTATGTAGTCTTGGCGCCTTTTGTGGGCGCTTTTGCCGATGCCTACCCTAAAGGCAAGGTCATGCTGGTGAGCAACGGCATCAAGATCGTCGGCTGCTTGCTGATGCTGTTTGGCGGGCATCCGCTCATGGCCTATGCGGTGGTGGGCTTAGGCGCCGCAGCATATTCACCGGCCAAATACGGCATCCTGACCGAATTGTTGCCCGCTTCCCAATTGGTCAAAGCCAATGGCTGGATCGAGGGTCTGACGATTGCGTCCATTATTTTGGGCGTACTGTTGGGCGGTCAATTGGTCGGGCCGCTTATTGCGCCGCATTTGCTGGCCCTGGACATTCCGTTTTTGGATACCAGTATCGACACGCCGCCCGAGGCGGCGATTTGCGCTCTCGTCTTGATCTATTTGGCGGCGGCCTGGTTCAATACCCGTATCCCGCTGACCGGCGTGGACATGCGCGCCTTGCCTAAAAACTTGGTGGTTTTGTTGCCGGATTTTTGGCACTGCAATATGCAACTCTGGCGTGACCGGCTGGGCCAGATTTCGCTGGGCACCACGACCTTGTTTTGGGGCGTGAGCGGTAATTTGCGTTACATCGTGCTGGCCTGGGCTGCTGCGGCGCTGGGCTATTCGGTCACACAAGCGTCCGCGCTGGTGGGAGTGGTGGCAGTGGGCACAGCCCTGGGCGCGGTGGTGGCGTCTATGCGTATGCGCTTAGAGCATGCCACTTTGGTGCTGCCATTGGGCGTGGGCATGGGCTTGCTGGTCATTTTGCTGAACTTCATTAGCAATGTGTGGGTGGCAGCGCCCTTTTTGATCTTGTTGGGCGCGCTAGGCGGCTTTTTGGTGGTGCCCATGAATGCATTGCTGCAACACCGCGGCCACAACCTGATGGGCGCGGGCCGCTCTATCGCGGTGCAAAACTTCAATGAGCAGGCTTGCATTTTGTGCTTGGGCGGTTTGTACAGTTTGTCCACCGGCATGGGCGTATCGGCTTTTGTGGCGATTAGCGCGTTTGGCCTGCTGGTAGCGGGCTGTATGGAGTTGATACGCCGCTGGCACCGCCACAATTGCAGCGCCCATGCCACCGAGCTGGAACGGCTGCTGGAGATCGCCCGCAACGACGACCTGCACGGATGAGCCGCACCGCTTCCGCGCTGGCGGTGATGGCGCTGCTGGGCAATGCCTTGTGTTACGGACTGTCCTGGTGGCCATTTCGGTATTTGCAGGACTTGGGCGTGCATCCGCTGTGGGCCACGGTGTTGGTGGATGCATTGGTTCTCCTGGTCATCGTGGCTTTGTCGCCTCAGGTGCTAGGCCGTTTATTGCGCAGTCCACACTTATGGCCTTTGCTGCTGGCAGCCGGATGTACCAACGTCGGATTTAACTGGGCGGTCACCATCGGCGATGTGGTGCGCGTGGTGCTTTTGTTTTATTTGATGCCGGTGTGGGTTGCACTATTAGCCTGGCCGCTGCTGGGCGAACGGCCAACTTTGCGTTCAGCGGCCTACATGCTGCTGGCCTTGAGTGGCATGGTGCTGGTACTCAAAACCCCCGACTCGCCTTGGCCCTGGCCGCATGACTTGGCCGACGGCTTGGCTTTGATGGGTGGATTTAGCTTTGCCTTGACCAATCTGCTGCTGCGCCGCCTGCGCGATGCCGATGCCATGACGATGACCGCCACCATGCTGCTGGGCGGCGCGCTCTTGTGTGCGCTAAGCGCCTGGGTCGGGATGGAGCAAGGCCTGGTGGCCGCGCTACCTGCGCCCGCAGCGCCTTGGCTACTCGGTGCGCTCGGTTTGGCCCTGATGATCGGCGTGGGCAATGTGGCTTTGCAATACGGCGCGGCGCGTTTGCAGGCGCACACCACCTCCGTTGTCTTGCTCTGCGAAGTGGTGTTTGCCAGTGTGTCGGCGATTTTGCTGGGCGCCGCTGTACTGACAGAACGCGTTGCGATGGGTGGTGCCCTGATATTCACGGCGGCATTGTTGTCTGCGTTATCCTCTCCCGCCACGCACGATAGCGCGCCCGCCACACCCGCCACACCCGCCACGGAGACCCCATGAGCACTGCTTTTGAATTTGAAGCCACCACCATCGACGGCAAACCTTTGCAACTGAAAGACCTTCAAGGCAAGGCCTTGCTGGTGGTCAATACGGCCAGTGCCTGTGGCTTCACGCCCCAGTTTGCTGGACTCGAAGAGCTGCACCAGCGTTACCAAGGCAAAGGGCTGGTCGTCCTTGGATTCCCTTGCAACCAGTTTGGCGCGCAGGACAAGGGCAGCGATGCCGAGATCGCCAGCTTTTGCCAAAAAAACTATGGCGTCAGCTTTGCCATGATGTCCAAGGTCGAGGTTAATGGCTCGGGCGCGCACCCGCTGTTTAAATGGCTCACGCACGAGGCGCCGGGCATTTTGGGCACTGAGTCCATCAAATGGAATTTCACCAAGTTTTTGGTCGGGCCCGACGGCGCGGTGCGCAAGCGCTATGCGCCTACCGATGCCCCCGCCAGCTTGGCTGCCGACATCGAGGCCGCCCTGCCCGCCGCCTGATAGCGCCCCATGCGCTCGCTGGTTTTCGGCTTTGTAGTTGTACCCAACTTTTCGCTGATTGCGCTGAGCGCCTGCGTCGATCCTTTGCGTCTGGCCAACCAGGTATTGGGGCATACCGTCTACCAGTCGGTACTTTTGTCGGTCGATGGTGGGCTGGTGGCTTCTAGCGACGGCATCCAGGTGATGACGCAGCACAGTTTGGCCCAGGCGCCGGGGCTGGACGTGGTGTTTGTCATCGGCCCCAACCCGATTCCTAAACGCGGTTTGCGTACCCTCGCGCTTTGGCTGAAAAAACAAGCGGCTTTGGGCTTGCCGCTGGGCGGAATTGATACTGGCGCCTATCTGATGGCGCAGGCCGGTTTGCTCGACGGTTACCGCAGCACCATCCACTGGGAAGACCACGAGGCCCTGGCCGAGCAGTTTCCCCAAGTCATCGTCACCCAGCATTTTTTCGAGGTCGACCGCGACCGCTATACCTGTAGCGGCGGCGTGGCGCCGCTGGATTTAATGACGTATTTGCTGACGCAGGCCCCAGGCAACCGTGAGTTGGCCAATGAAGTGGCCAACCTGCTAATCGCCGAGCGGCGCAGCCTGACCGATGTGCAGACGGTTTCCATCATCCACCAAAGCCGGGTGACCAACCCGGTGGCGATTGAGGTTTTGCGGCTCATGGAAGCTAATGTGGCTGAGCCCTTGCCGATTGGCGAATTAGCACAACTGGCAGGCGTGTCTTTGCGCAGCTTGCAGCGCTTGTTCAAACAACAATTTGAGCGCTCGGCCGAGCGGGTGTATTTGGATATCCGGCTGGCACATGCCCGCCTTTTGGTGCACCGCAGCGACAAAAGTGTGCGTGAAATTGCGCTGCGCACCGGTTTTGCTTCGCCCTCGCACCTGACCGCGCGCTACACGCCCCGCTATGGTGCTTCGCCGCAGAAAGACCGCGACAAGCGCGCGCAAGGCATGGCATCTAAAGACAGATTATTGTCGTAATCAAAAAGTCCCCAAGCGGGCTTTACCCGCATACTCGGTCCGCTGAACCCCAAGGAGATGAACCATGACCATGCCTAACCTGATTTCTATCGACAACGGCGAGCGCGTTCGCCACAGCTTTTCGGATGGCGAATACGCCAATCGCATCGCCAAGTTACGCGCCATGATGGCACGCAACAACGTGGACAGCGTGCTGTTTACCAGCTACCACAACATCAATTACTACAGCGACTTTTTGTACTGCTCGTTTGGCCGTTTTTACGGTCTGGTGGTGACGCAGGACAAGAGCATCATCATCGCCGCCAATATCGACGGCGGCCAACCCTGGCGCAAAGGCGTGTGCGACCGCGCGGTGATTTATACCGACTGGCAGCAGGGCAATTACTTCCGCGCGATTGCGCAAGAAGTGCCCAACAAAGGCCGCGTTGGTTTGGAATATGACCATCTGCCCCTAGAGCGCATGGACAAAATCCGCGCCACTTTGCCGGGCGTTGAGTTCACCAATGTGGCTGCCGATGTGATGAAGCTGCGTATGGTCAAGTCGGCCGAGGAAATCGAGTTCATTAAAAACGGCGCGCAGGTCTGCGACGTGGGCGGCGCAGCGCTGGTAGCGGCGGTGCATGCCGGCGTGCCCGAGCATGAAGTGGCGCTGGCATCGACCCAGGCCATGGTGCGCGAGATTGCCAAGCGCTATCCGCACACTGAGCTGATGGACACCTGGACTTGGTTTCAGTCGGGCATCAATACCGATGGTGCGCACAACCCGGTGACTACGCGCAAAGTGCAGCACGGTGACATCCTGAGTCTGAACTGCTTTTCTATGATTTCGGGCTACTACACCGCGCTGGAACGCACGCTGTTCTTCGGTGATGTAGATGCGGCGTCATTGCGGCTGTGGGAAATCAATGTGCGTGTGCACGAGGAAGGCCAAAAATTGGTCAAGCCCGGCGTGCGCTGCTGCGACGTGGCCCATGCGCTGAACAAGATTTATGAAGAGTACGACGTGCTCAAGTACCGCACCTTCGGCTATGGGCACTCTTTTGGGGTGCTCTCGCACTATTACGGGCGCGAAGCGGGTCTGGAGTTTCGCGAAGACATCGATACGGTGCTCGAACCGGGCATGGTGGTTTCTATCGAACCCATGATCATGTTGCCCGAGGGCATGCCCGGCGCTGGCGGCTACCGCGAGCACGATATTTTGGTCGTCACAGCGGACGGACACCAGAACATTACGGGTTTCCCCTATGGTCCAAAGCACAATGTGATCCGCGGATAGGCCTAATCTTTGCTAACCTTAAGGGCTTGACCTGAAACTCCGGAATACGCACCTTTATGCAGCAACCTTTTGTTCGCTTTGACCATGTAGAAAAAAGCTATGACGGCAAACAATTGGTGGTGCGCGACCTGACGCTGGACATTGCGCAAGGGGAGTTTCTGACCTTGCTGGGGCCTTCGGGCTCGGGCAAAACGACCACGCTGATGATGCTGGCCGGTTTTGAAACCGCCACCTCGGGCGAAATCTATTTAGACGGCAAACCCATCAACCGCATCGCCCCCGAGCACCGCAATATCGGCATGGTGTTTCAAAGCTATGCCTTGTTTCCGCACATGACGGTGGCCGAGAACGTGGGCTTCCCTTTGAGCGTGCGCGGTATCACCGGCGAGGCGGCGCACAGCCGCGTCATGGCGGCTTTGGACAAAGTGGGCCTCAAAGGCCTGGAGTCGCGCAGGCCCGCGCAAATGTCGGGCGGTCAGCAGCAGCGCGTAGCGGTGGCGCGGGCGCTGGTGTTTGAGCCCAAATTGGTACTAATGGACGAGCCCTTGTCGGCTTTGGACAAACAGCTGCGCGAGCAATTGCAATACGAGATCAAACGCCTGCACAGCGAGCTGGGCATCACCATTGTGTACGTGACCCACGACCAGACTGAAGCGCTGGCTATGTCCGACCGCATTGCAGTGTTCCACCACGGCCGCATCCAGCAAATCGATATTCCTACGCAGTTGTATGAGCGCCCGGCCAATGCTTTTGTGGCGCAGTTTATTGGTGAGAACAACACCCTCAAGGGCACGGTGCACAGCGCCACCGGCAGCAGTTGCCAGATCGCGCTGGCCGATGGCACGCTCATCCATGGCCAGGCCGTAGACACGCCCGCACTAGGCGCACACAAGCTGGTATCCATCCGCCCCGAGCGGGTGCGTATCAGCCCCCAGACGCAGGGCGATGGCAATGCCAATGTGGTGAAGGCCACCGTCATCGATATCACGTACTTAGGCAGATATGCCCGTTTGCGCCTAAAGGCATGCGGGCTGGAAGACTTCATCGTTACGCTTCCCAACGATGGACGCGATCTCGCACTGGCCGGCGGCAACACCATCCACATCGGGTGGGATGCTGCTGATTGCCGTGTGCTCGATAGTGAGTAAGGGCGGCTTTTTTAATTCAAACAGGAGAACAGCATGTTCAAACGGATAAATTCAAGTGCACTAGCAGTTGTTGGCGCTGCAGCTATTGCCGTTCTGCCAAGCATCAGCGCCGCTCAACAATCGCTTACGGTCGCCTCCTGGGGTGGCGCGTACACCAACAGTCAGGTGGAGGCTTACCACAAGCCCTACACCGCCAAGACCGGCACCAAGATCACTTCGGTGGATTGGGGTGGCACTTTGGGCGAGATCAGCGCCCAAGTGAAATCGGGCAATGTGAAGTGGGACGTGGTGGACCTGGAAGCCGCTGAAGCGCTGAAAGGTTGCGAAGAAGGTCTACTGGAAAAAATTGATGCATCTAAATTGCCACCCGGCGCTGACGGCGTACCCGCTGCCAAAGACTTTATCCCCGGCATGATCCTGCCTTGCGCTATTGGCGTGATCGTTTATTCCAACGTCGTGGCTTTCGACAAAGCCAAGTACGGAGCCAATGGTCCCAAGGTGCTGGAAGATTTCTTTAACGTCGCCAAGTTCCCCGGCAAGCGCGGCTTGAAAAAAGACCCCAGTGTGACCTTGGAGTGGGCGCTGCTGGCTGACGGCGTAGCCGTTGGCGATGTCTACAAAGTGTTGGGTACCCCAGCTGGTGTGGATCGTGCGTTCAAGAAATTGGACACCATCAAGAGCAGCATCGTGTGGTGGACTGCTGGTGCGCAGCCTCCACAGCTATTGGCTTCCGGTGAAGTGGTGATGACCCACACCTGGCACGGCCGTATCGTGGATGCCAACGTGAAAGAGAAAAAAGATTTCGCGCTCGTGTGGGATGGCCAAGTGCAGATTCCTGATCTGTACGCCATCATCAAAGGCACCAAGAACCTGGAAGCCGCGCAAGACTTTGTTCGCTTTGCCAGCAGCAGCCAGCCTTTGGCTGACCAAGCCAAGTACATCCCTTATGCACCTACGCGCAACTCGTCTTTGGCTTTGATTCCCGCATCCAACCCCAACCGCGCTTACTTGCCTAACGCAGGTCACCCTGGCCGTTCCATGTCCACGAACTCGCAGTTCTGGATGGAAAACGGCGACGACCTGAACAAGAAGTTCTCTGCCTGGTTGGCCAAGTAATTCTTGGGTGACATTGATGGACAGCACCGCTAGCCTTACGCAACGTCTGCGCAAAGCGGAGCGGCGCGGCCAGATGCGTGCTTATGCACTGATCGCGCCGCTGTTCATCTTTGTCCTTTTGAGTTTTTTATTGCCGCTGGGCACCGTACTTTTTAACAGTTTGTACGACCCGGTGGTACCCCAAGGCCTGCCCCGCACGGCGCAGGCGCTGGCGCAGTGGAACGGGCCACGTGACCAGATTCCTCCCGAGCCGGTATATGCGGCACTGGCCCAGGATTTGAAGGAAGCGGTGCAAGCACAAAGCCATGGTGCGATTGCCAACCGCCTGAATATTGAAGAGTCCGGCCTACGGACTATTTTTATGCGCGCCGCCCGCCGTGTCAGCGCGCAAGAAGAGGGGCCCTGGGCGCCCTTTTTTGAAGCGGCAGACCCCGCTTGGGCACAGCCCGGCATTTGGGGCACGATTCGTAATTTGGCATCGCCCACGCACAGCCTGTTTTATTTGTCGGCACTCGATTCCAAGCGCAACCAGGATGGCAGCGTGGGGCCGCAGCCCGAAGACCAGCGCATCCACGTCACCATTTATTTGCGCACCCTGGGTGTGGCGTTCACCGTCACCTTGATGTGCATTTTGCTGGGCTTTCCGCTGGCCTATTTGCTCGCCCATTTGCGTGATAAAACTGCAAACCTTTTATTGATTTTGGTCTTGCTGCCCTTTTGGACTTCGCTCTTGGTTCGCACTACGGCCTGGATGGTGATGCTGCAAAAAGAAGGCGTGCTCAATTCCTTCTTGCAGTTCTTGCATGTCATTTCCGAACCCCTAAATTTGGTACACAACCGCTTTGGTGTGGTGGTTGCCATGACGCACATCCTGCTGCCCTTTATGGTGCTTCCGATGTACTCGGTGATGCGGCAAATACCGGTTTCTTATGTGCGCGCGGCCCGCTCTTTAGGCGCGGGCCCGTTTACGGCGTTTATCCGCGTGTACTTGCCGCAATGTATTCCCGGCCTGGGCGCCGGTGCTTTGCTGGTGTTTATTTTGGCGCTGGGTTACTACATCACACCGGCTTTGCTCGGTGGCTCTACCGACCAGATGATTAGCTACTTTGTCGCTGACAACATGGGCCGTTCGCTCAACTGGGGTCTGGCCTCGGCACTAGCTGCCATCTTGCTGGGCGCGGTATTGCTTTTGTACGCCGTGTATGACCGCCTGGTGGGCGCTAACAACCTCAAACTCGGATGAGCGCTTCCAATCTACCTCTGTACACCACGCCCCTGCAACGTGCGGGGCATTGGGTGTTGCTAATCTTTTGCATCTTGGTGCTGGTGTTTTTGATCGCGCCGGTGCTGGTGGTAGTGCCGCTGGCGTTTAACAACGAGCCCTACTTTCATTTCCCGGTGCAGGAGTACAGCCTGCGCTGGTTTCGCGAGCTGTTTACCAACGAAGTCTGGCTGCATGCCATTTTCAACAGCGTGCTTACGGCCACCTTGGCCACTTTGTTGGCCACCACGCTGGGAACGCTGGCCGCAGTCGGCTTGAACCACCACAACCTGCCAGGCAAACGCTTGCTGATGGCCATGCTGGTGTCGCCCATGATCGTGCCCGTGGTGGTGCTGGCAGTAGGCTCCTACTTGTTTTTTTCTAAGCTGGGCATTGCCAATAATTTGCTAGGCATTGTGCTGGTGCATGCCGTGTTGGGCATGCCCTTTGTGGTGATCACGGTTACCGCCACGCTGGGCGGTTTTGACATGAATCTGATGCGCGCCGCGCGCGGCCTGGGCGCTTCGCAATTCGAGGCCTTTCGGCGCGTCATGTTGCCTCTGGTGTGGCCCGGCGTGCTCTCGGGCGCCTTGTTTGCATTTGCTACTTCGTTTGACGAAGTAGTGGTCGTGCTCTTTCTGGGCGGCCCCGAACAAACCACGTTGCCGCGTCAAATGTGGACCGGCCTGCGCGAACAACTCTCGCCCACCATCTTGTCCGCTGCCTTCATGCTCATACTCTTTGCCATCGCCATGCTACTGACCTTGGAGATGCTGCGCAGGCGCAGCGTGGCAATGCGCGGGGTGGTGGAGTAAGACACGGGCCGGTGCATATCCGTGGCTGCATTCTTACCTGGTAATACAATGCATCCATAACTTTGCACATTCACCCACACAAGGAGTTGCACCATGCTTTCCACCCTCACGAGCAAAGGCCAAGTCACTATTCCGCAAGCCTTGCGCCAGCAGTTGGGTTTGGCTACTGGGCAAGCCGTGGAGTTTGCGCTTAGTTCTGATGCCACCTGCATCATGCTGCGCCCGGCTCCCTCGGCGCGTCAATCCTTTAAACAAGGCTTTGGCATGGTGAAGGTCAGTGGCCCGCATGTGGCTGCCGATTGGGATGCAGCCCAATTGCTCAAGCCATGAAGCAGGCCACTGCCAGACGCACCGCGCTGGACGCCAATGTACTGGCGCGTTACTACGTGCAGGCTGAAGCAGCCGATGCCACCACTATCGCCCAATGTGCGCAAGCCCGTGCCTTGCTGGAGAGCGGCAAGCCCCTGTTTGTCGCAACCACCGTGGCGCTGGAGCTGGAATGGGTGTTACGCGGTTTTTACAAACTCAAACCCAAAACGGTGGCTGAGGTGTTTACCCACCTGTTAGCCATGCCCCATCTGCAAGTGCAAGACCGCCAAGCCCTGCAAAGCGCATGCGATGCCTTGACCCAGGGTTTTGACTTTGCCGACGCTTTGCACCACGCCAGTAGCCGCCATTGCGATGTGCTGGCCACTTTTGATACCAAAGGCTTTGCCAAGCGCGCGGCGGCGCAAGGATGGGCGCCTAGGGTGCAAGCGCCTTGAGAGTGTTTGGCTAAGTTTGCATCAGTCGCCGACGGCCTTCGGGCTAGCAGTGGCTTGTCAGCTCAAGACCGAATCCACCATCTCCACCCAATGCCGCACCGGCACTTGAGTGCCGCTTTGCAAGTGGGTGATGCAGCCGATGTTGGCGCTCAGGATGGCTTGCGGCTGCAAGTCCTGCAAGTTGCTCAGCTTGCGGTCGCGCAGTTGGGTGGCCAGGACCGGCTGTAGCACGCTATAGGTACCGGCGGAGCCGCAGCACAAATGGGCTTCGTTGTTGGCGACCTGCAATTGAAAACCCAGCGCATTTAATTGCTGTTCCACGCCGCCCTTGAGCTGCTGGCCGTGTTGCAAAGTGCAGGGCGGGTGAAAAGCCATCATGCCCTGGGCCTGAGCTTTTTGCGGCGCGATGCGTTCTTTCAAAGTGGGTAGCAAGTCTGGCAATAACTCGCTCAGGTCTTTGGTCAAGTCACTAATGCGCTTGGCCCGCTCTGCATACGCCGAATCGTCGCGCAGGATATGCCCGTAGTCTTTGACCGTGACGCCGCAGCCAGAGGCATTCATCACGATGGCCTCCACGCCACTTGCCACATGCGGCCACCAAGCGTCGATATTGTTTTTCATTTGCACCATGGCTGCGTCCTGGTCGTTCAAATGGAATTTGACGCCACCGCAGCAACCGGCCAGCGGCTCGACGATGGTTTGGATGCCACAGGCATCGAGCACGCGCGCGGTAGCGCTGTTGATATTGGGGCTCATGGCCGGTTGCACGCAACCGGCCAGCATCAACACTTTGCGCGTGTGGCTGCGTATGGGCCAAGCGCCAGCGCTGCGTGCTTGTGCCACCTTGGCCTTGAGCGAATCGGGCAAGAAGCCGCGCACCGCCTGGCCCAGCTTCATGGCTGGTGCAAACAGCGACGAGTTCAGGCCTTCTTTCAAAGCCCAGCGCATGGCTTCTTCACCGGCAGGACGCGCAACTTTGGCATCGACCAGCTTGCGGCCAATATCAATCAAGTGGCCATACTCCACGCCGCTGGGGCAGGTGGATTCGCAGTTGCGGCAGGTCAGGCAGCGGTCCAGGTGTTGCTGGGTTTTGCGCGTCGGCTCTGCGCCCTCCAGCACTTGCTTGATCAGGTAAATACGGCCACGCGGCCCGTCCAGTTCGTCGCCCAGCAACTGGTAGGTGGGGCAGGTGGCCGTGCAAAAACCGCAGTGCACGCAATTGCGCACAATCGCCTCGGCGGCTTTGCCGTCGCTGGTGTTGGCGTATTCGGGGGAGAGCGTGGTTTGCATGGCGGGTGGGCTTCAGACCGGGGAGTGCAGGCGGCCGGTGTTAAACACGCCATCGGGGTCAAATTCGGCTTGCAAAGCGGTTTGGATACGCTGCTGGGTTGCGTCCAGTGGCGCAAATACGGCAGCGTCCGCATCGGTGTCGGCCAGCGCCCCGGCGGGGCGGCGAAACAATGTAGCGTGGCCTCCGGCTTGGCGTGCCAGCGCATGCAATTGGCTTGCGGCAGTGGCAGGCGCCCAAACCCAGCGCTGCGCGCCCTGCCATTCCACGCATTGGGCATAGGGAATATCGAGCACCGGGGTGGTTTGCGCCACCGACAGGCGCCACAGGCAGTCGTTATCGCCCGCTGGTCGGGTAAAAAACGCGTGCTGCTGGTTGCGCATCGCGTCCCAAAAAAACATGGCGGCTTCGGCGTCTGCTGGCTGCGCCTGTCCGCCCTGGGCCTCTACATCGGCCTGCATTTTGGGCAAGGCCGCCCGCACGGCGGCTTGGGCGCCACGCAAGCGCACCGTCAGTCGCCCGCTGGTGGCGCCGGGCTCACCTTGCCAGCAACTGGCATTGAGGGGCAGGGGCTGGCCGCCCCAGCGGTGTAGCAATTGCAGACTTTCGCTCTGCCCCAGGCTGCAGACTAAGCTGGCTTCGCATGGCGCAAATGCCAGCACCTTGAGTGAAACCTCGGTAATCAGGCCCAAGGTGCCCCAGCTACCGGCCAGCACCCGGCTGACGTCATAGCCAGCCACGTTTTTCATGACCTGACCGCCAAAAGTGAGGTGTTCGCCCAGGCCGCTGATAAAACGCGCGCCCAGCACAAAGTCGCGCGTCGCGCCCACACTGGCCCGGCTGGGGCCGCTCAGACCGCTGGCCACCAGGCCGCCCACGGTGGCTCCGGCATGGCCGAAATGCGGCGGCTCGAAAGGAAGGCATTGATCTTGTTCCTGCAACAAAGCTTCCAGGGTGCTGAGCAAAGTGCCACTGCGAACCGTAACGACCAGCTCGGTAGGCTCGTAGCTGACGATGCCTTGCAGGCCCCGGGTCTCCAGCACATCCCCATGCAATTGCGCACCGAAAAAATCTTTGCTGCCACCACCGCGCACGCGCAAAGGCGTGCGGCTGTGTGCGGGCACAGAGCGGGCGTGGGATATGCGCTGGACTATGTCGTCCAGCACCTGCAAATATTCGGACATGCGTGCAATGGTAGCGGGGCCGCGCAGGGCCTCTCGTGAATTTTTTGAATGCGCCTTGGTTGAATTATTGGCGATGAACGCGCATTAGCGTATCGCGCGTCAAAATGCGGGTGGATGCAAGTTTTTTAGCACAATTAAACGAATTGATCCGTCTTCATGCCCCAAGCATTGCCCACCGTCATCATTCTGGCCGCCGGACGCAGCACGCGTTTTCGGGCTGCCAGCGGTGGTCAGGACAAACTGCAAGCGCATTTAGGCACGCTTAGCGTGCGCGAACACACCATCGCAGCGGTGCAAGCCAGCGGCCTGCCTTTTCATGTGGTCGAGGCCGCGCACACCGCCCACATGGACCAGCCGGGCATGGGCGACAGCATTGCCACCGGCGTGCGCGACTGCTCCCAGGCCGCAGGCTGGTTGATATTGCCGGCGGACTTGCCGCTGATACAACCAGCCACTTTGCGCGCCGTGGCCCAGGCCTTGGACAACAACACCGTGGTGCAAGCGGTGTACCAGGGCCAGCGCGGCCATCCCGTAGGCTTTGCCGCCACATGCGGCCCGGCTTTAATGGCCTTGAGTGGCGACCAAGGTGCGCGCGCTGTGTTGCAAACCTACGCGCCCTATGCGCTGCCCGTCGATGATGCCGGTTGTGTCCACGATGTAGATACGCCAGAGGCGCTGGAAGCGGCGCGGCGTTTGCTGGCGCGGCGCGTTCAAGCCAGCTAAAGCTTGCAACACGGCGTCTGCATGTGGGTTGCCACGCTTCGCTTCGAAGAACCAAGGACGGCTTTGCCGATTTGCCCGGCCTTTAGCCCGCAAAAAAATGCACCGGCAGGCCCGGCACATCCACCCGCATGGAGAAGACGCATCCTGAATCCGGGTACCGCACCAGTTCTTCGTCCTTGCGGCCATGGCGGGCGCTGGTGATGAACAGGGTTTTCAAATCCTCGCCGCCAAAGCAAGGCATGGTCGGGCATTGCGCCGGGGTGGCGTAGCTGGCTAGCAGTTGGCCGCCGGGTGAGAAGCAGCAAATGCGCGCCCCTTCAAACATCGCCAGCCAGTAATTGCCTTGGCTGTCTACCGCAGCGCCATCGGGCCGGCCCTGGTAGCGGGCGTCGCCACTCACCCAATCGGCGGGCTTGGGGCTGAACTGCAAATGCGTGCGGTGTGCGCTGAGCGTATTGCTGGCGGGCTCAAAGTCCCAGGCGTGCACGAGGTGGCGCGGCGTATCGGCCCAGTAGGCGCTGCGCCCGTCCAGACTCCAGCCCATGCCGTTGCCGGTCAAAGCGCCCGTGGCCATGGTCTGCACCACACGCGCGCCGCTGCGTGCATCAATGCAAAACAGCGCAGCCGCAGCGTGGGCTTTGGTCTCGTCAATCGTGCCCACCCAAAAGCGCCCCAAGGCGTCGCACTTGCCGTCGTTGGCGCGCACGGTTTGCGTGTCATAAGGCAGGGTGATGAGGTGTTCCAAAGCGCCGCCCCAGGTCTGCGCGCGGAACACGCCGTGGCGCAGGGCGATGACCAGT
>Ga0209358_10001105_pt1 | contig 22002 bp, 19 predicted proteins | sample LauGreFa1BDMLBSN_2_FD_187574 | JGI IMG/M metagenome (GOLD analysis project Ga0209358, IMG submission 187574) | Freshwater lake microbial communities from Lake Michigan, USA - Fa13.BD.MLB.SN (SPAdes) (version 2) | ecosystem: Environmental > Aquatic > Freshwater > Lake | place: Lake Michigan, USA...
GGCTGCGGGCTTTTTAGCTGCTGCTTTTTTCGCGGCGGGCTTTTTAGCTGCTGCTTTTTTCGCGGCGGGCTTCTTAGCGGCTGCTTTTTTAGCGGCCGGTTTTTTTGCTGCTGGTTTTTTTGCAGCGGATTTTTTTGCAGTTGCCATTAGATACTCTCCTAGATCAAGATCTTAGATCGTTGGTTCAAAACACTTGGTCTTTGCAGCCCAAGTGATTCATGGTGCTGAACCGAAGTTCAACACCATGAACGGGGTGAACTCCCAACCCACACAAACAAGGTGTTTTTTGCGATGGAAGGAGGGAGAAATTCAAGGCCATATCCGTTTCAATCCCAGGACAGCGCGCCGCCGGTCTGGTATTCAATGACACGGGTCTCGAAAAAGTTGCGTTCTTTCTTCAGGTCGATCATTTCGCTCATCCAAGGGAAGGGGTTTTCCTCGTGGGGGAACAAAGCGTCCAAGCCAATTTGGGTGGCGCGGCGGTTGGCGATGTAGCGCAAATAGCCTTTGAACATGGAAGCGTTCATGCCGAGCACACCGCGAGGCATGGTGTCTTCCGCGTAACGGTATTCCAATTCGACGGCTTTGTGAAACAGCTCGTTGATCTCTGCTTTGAATTGGGCAGTCCACAGATGCGGGTTTTCTAACTTGATCTGGTTGATCAGGTCGATGCCGAAGTTGCAGTGCATGGATTCGTCACGCAAGATGTACTGGTACTGCTCGGCTGCACCCGTCATTTTATTTTGACGTCCAAGAGCCAAAATTTGGGTGAAGCCCACGTAAAAGAACAAACCTTCCATGAGGCAAGCGAAAACGATGAGTGACTTCAACAGCGTTTGGTCGGTTTCAACCGTGCCAGTGTGGAAGTTGGGGTCCATGATGGCTTCAATGAACGGGATCAGAAACTCATCTTTGTCTCGGATAGAAGTCACTTCTTGGTAGGCATTAAAGATTTCGCTTTCATCCAGACCCAAGGATTCGACGATGTATTGGTAGGCGTGGGTGTGAATGGCTTCTTCGAAGGCTTGGCGCAGAAGGAACTGACGGCATTCGGGTGCTGTGATGTGGCGGTAGGTGCCCAGCACAATGTTGTTGGCTGCGAGGGAATCGGCAGTCACAAAAAACCCCAGATTGCGTTTGATGATGCGACGCTCGTCTTCGGTCAGGCCGTTGGGGTCTTTCCACAACGCAATGTCACGCGTCATGTTGACTTCTTGCGGCATCCAGTGGTTGGCGCAGGTGGCCAAATATTTTTCCCAAGCCCATTTGTATTTGAAAGGCACCAGTTGGTTGACGTCGGTTTGTCCGTTGATGATGCGCTTGTCGGCGGCATTGACGCGACGACCACTGGGTTCGGGTGAAGAAGTGAATGCACGCGATGCAGTGGCAGCGGGAGGGCTTGAGAGCACAGCGCCATCGTTCAAAACACGTGGAGCGACGGCGGCGGGGGCAGGTGACGTAGCCAAGTGACTGTTGAAGTCACTTGTCGCGATCGGCGATGTGGGTTTAACTTCTTCTTCCCAGGTCAACATATCGGTAATTCCATTCTTCGGATTATGGGTGCATGCTTGTGAAACGCAAAGGATTCATTCATAACTGCGCGGAAATTTGTTGTTGAATTGCAATTCATTCGAGCACCGCCGCGAAGCGGCGCTCAACCAGTCACTGACATGCTTCGCAAGTGGGGTCGTCAACGCCGCAAAATTTGACGTCGGTGGCAGGTGAAGCAGACAACATTTGCGAACGCGCTGCTGCTGCCGCGAGTTCCATCGCACTCAAACCGTGGTTGCCACCGCCAGACGAGACCGCGTTGTGCGAGCCCGCTTGAACCGTGGATTTTTCGATTTGTGTGGCGCTGGTGGTGCGCAGGTAATACGTGGTTTTGAGTCCGCGCAACCAAGCGAGTTTGTAGGTCTCGTCGAGTTTCTTGCCGGAGGCGCCCGCCATGTAAATGTTGAGTGACTGTGCTTGGTCAATCCATTTTTGGCGGCGCGCGGCTGCTTCGACCAGCCAGTGCGTTTCCACTTCGAAGGCGGTGGCGTACATGTCTTTGAGGTCTTGCGGTACCCGGTCGATTGGGCGCAACGAGCCGTCAAAGTGTTTGAGGTCCATGACCATGACGTCGTCCCACAAACCCAAACGCTTGAGGTCGCGCACCAGGTAGGCATTGATGATGGTGAATTCGCCGGACAGGTTGGACTTGACCGACAGGTTGCCAAAGCAAGGCTCGATCGAGGCATCCACCCCAACGATGTTGGAGATGGTGGCGGTCGGGGCAATGGCCACGCAATTGGAATTGCGCATGCCGTCGGTGGCGATCTTGCGGCGCAGTGCGTCCCAGTCGAGGGTGGCACTGCGGTCAACTTCGATGTAGCCACCACGGGATTTCTCCAGCAAATGGAGGGTGTCCAAAGGCAAAATGCCTTGGTCCCACAACGAGCCTTGGTAGGTGGAATAACGGCCACGCTCACGGGCCAACTCGGTGGATGCCCAATAAGCGTAGTAGCAAATGGCTTCCATCGACTTGTCAGCGAAATCGATGGCTGCTTGAGAGGCATAAGGAATATGCTGCTCGTACAAGCTGTCTTGGAACGCCATGATGCCCAGGCCCACGGGACGGTGACGCAGGTTGGAGTCACGGGCTTTCTTGACCGCGTAATAGTTGATGTCGATCACGTTGTCGAGCATGCGCATCGCGGTGGTGATGGTTTTCTTGAGCTTGTCGTGGTCCAGCTCTTTGCCTTGCGGCCCTTGCTTGAGGTGGCGCACCAAATTGACAGAGCCCAAATTACAGACAGCAGTTTCGGTATCGCTGGTGTTCAGAGTGATTTCGGTGCAAAGATTGGAGGAATGCACCACGCCACTGTGCTGCTGCGGTGAGCGCACGTTGCAAGCGTCTTTGAAAGTGATCCAAGGGTGACCGGTTTCGAACAACATGGTCAACATCTTGCGCCACAGATCGGTGGCCAGAACGGTCTTGCTTGGCTTGATCAAACCTTGGCGCGCTTGTGCTTCGTAAGCAACATAGGCTTTCTCAAACTCTGAACCGAATTTGTCGTGCAAGTCAGGGGTGTTGGAAGGTGAGAACAAAGTCCACTCACCTTTTTCCATGACCCGGCGCATGAACAAGTCGGGAATCCAGTTGGCGGTGTTCATGTCATGGGTGCGGCGGCGGTCGTCACCGGTGTTTTTACGCAATTCCAAGAATTCTTCGATGTCCAAGTGCCAGGTTTCGAGGTAGGTGCACACCGCGCCTTTGCGCTTGCCGCCTTGGTTGACCGCCACAGCGGTGTCATTGACCACTTTGAGAAACGGCACCACGCCTTGTGACTCGCCATTGGTGCCTTTGATGTGGCTGCCCAAAGCGCGCACGCGTGTCCAGTCGTTGCCTAAGCCGCCCGCGAATTTGGAGAGCAGCGCGTTTTCTTTGATGGATTCATAAATACCGTCGAGGTCGTCAGGCACGGTGGTGAGGTAGCAGCTGGAGAGCTGCGGACGTGTGGTGCCGCTGTTGAACAAAGTGGGCGTGCTCGACATGAAGTCGAAGGAAGACAACACCTCGTAGAACTCGATCGCCCGTTCTTCGCGGTTGACTTCATTGAGCGACAAGCCCATGGCAACCCGCATGAAGAACGACTGTGGCAATTCAATGCGTTGTTTGCGCACGTGTAAGAAGTAGCGGTCGTACAAGGTTTGCAAGCCAAGGTAGTCGAACTGAAAGTCACGCTCGGGCTTGAGGGCTTTGGCCAAGCGCGGCAAATCAAACTGCAGCAAACGCGCATCGAGCAAATCGTTTTCCACGCCTTTTTTCAGGAAGTCGGCAAAAGTGCGCTGATAGTGCTCTGCCATTTCGGCGTGGGTGGCTTCGTGGCCCAACACTTCTTTGGTGATGGAGTACATCAGCAAGCGGGCGGTGGCAAAGGTGTAGCCGGGTTCTTTTTCAATCAATGTGCGGGCTGCGAGCACCGAGGCTTTGTGCACCTCTTCCATCGGGATGCCGTCATACAGGTTGCGCATGGTTTCGGTCAGGATGGGGGCCGCGGTGACATCAGCACCCAGGTTTTCGCAGGCGGCTTCGATCAGTTGTTGCAGGCGCTGTGTGTCGAGCAATACACGCTCACCATTGACGATGGTATGCAGTTGCGGACCCGCAGATACCGTGGTTTCTTTGTGTGCGGCGCGCTCTTGGCTGCGGCGCTCGCGGTAGAGCACATAAGCACGTGCCACTTCGTGGTGGCTGCCGCGCATCAGACCCAGTTCGACTTGGTCTTGCACATCTTCAATGTGGAAGGTGCCGCCGCCGGGGCGTGAACGCATCAGCGCGCGTGTCACGGTTTGGGTGAGTTGGTCGACGGTTTCGCGCACGCTGGATGAAGCGGCACCTTGTGTGCCATGCACCGCTAAAAACGCTTTCATCATGGCCACCGCGATCTTGGCGGGCTCGAAAGGCACCACCGCACCGTTTCTGCGGATGATTTGGTACTGGCTTAACGAAGACATCAAAGCCGACTGTGCGGCACCGGTGGTTTCGGCGGTTTTGACAAAGGGGGTGACATTCGTTGGGCTTGTCGCAATTTGCATTTTTTTGTAATCCTGTGGGCATGAATGCTTTTGGTAACTTCTTATTTTTTTGTGTGCGGATGATTGGAGCGCCATCGCAAATGTGCACAGCCCACACTATATATGGGGTAGCAACTCTTTTCAACACACTACACGTAGTGTTTGACCTTATTTTAGAAAAATTGTCGGTCGGTGATTCTTTTTATAGCAATTTGCTGTATTTAGATTTAACCTGAGTGTGTTTTCAGCGATTGGTTTTTGCGCATGCACTGAAAAAATGGTCAGGCCATCCAAGACTTTGTTGCAAAAAGCGCCACGAAAAACCCTTGCCAGGGTCTTTTTTTCTGTCGGGTGCAATGTGTTCATGACCTGCCACATGTTGAAGCGGGTATTGCTGAGCAATCATGGGCAATAGCGCCATCAAACTTTCGTACTGTTCTTCGGTGAATGTATCGACTTCTGTTCCTTCGAGTTCGATACCGATGGAAAAGTCATTGCATTGTGAGCGGCCAGCATGTGTGGACACGCCCGCATGCCATGCACGGTCATCGCAGCTGACAAATTGCAGCAACTCGCCGCCACGGCGAATATAAAAGTGCGATGACACCTTGAGATCACGCAAGGTTTCGAAATACGCATGCTCTGATGTTTGCAAACGGTTGGTGAAAAACGCTTGCACTTGGTTGCCACCGTACACGCCAGGCGGCAGGCTGATGGAGTGGATCACTACCAAGTCGATCTCGGTGTCAATCGGCCGAGGTCCAAAATTGGGCGAAGCCACGGCGTGAGCAAAGCGGTACCAGCCTTGACGCCACATAGGCTGTGGCGTCATGCGTGCGGCTCTGCCAGTTGACGGTGTGCCTCACTGCAGAACTGCAGATCTCCTGCCGTGATGGCTTCTTTTTGTGGCAGATGCAAACCGCAATGTGCACAGCGCACCATGGGCTGTGGCCCGTTGTCTGCCTTGTCAGAGGATGTTGGCGGTTTAGCGGGACGACTGAGTTTGATCCACCAGATCACACCGAACACAATGGCAAGCAATATCAGGTATTTCATGTGATGCGGCCTAAAAATACTTCGGTGACAAAACGCGATCCCGCGTACGACAAAAACAGCATCAAAGCACCGGTGTAAAGTGTGCGAACGGCCAATGCGCCGCGCCAGCCCCGGTATTTGCGGCCCCCAATCAGCACCAAGAACACACACCAAGCCAACAGGGCAAACAAGGTTTTGTGGTCAAAGCGCAAGGCTTTGTCTGGCCCGTAAAGTTGTTCACCAAACAACCATCCTGCCAATAGCGTGGCGCTGAGCAAGAAAAAACCAATATTGACAAAGCGAAAAGTCAGGCGCTCTAGTGTCAGCAAAGGCAAGCCGGTGGGGTCGACGGCGCCCAATCGAATTTGTCTTTCTGCGCGGCTCATCAAACTCGCATGCACCACGGCTGCGGCAAACAACGCATATGAGGCCATGCCAAGCACCCAGTGAAAGGGTAACCAAACAGATGAAGAACTGTGCAGCGCATGGCCGGGAAACACCAAGGGCAACATCACCGTGATCAAGCCCACGCCAGACAACAGCCAGCGGGTTTGCATTTGGGGAAACCAGTGGTGCTCTAACGTGTAGACCAGCAGCACCAACCATGCGGTGGCTGACAGCGCCGGGGCAAAACCAAACCGCGCCAGCCCATCTTCGGCGGGAATCAAACTGGCGATCACACTCAAACCGTGGACCAATGAAATCAGCCACAAATAGTTGCGGCTTTGCGCGGCAGACAAACGGCCGCCAAACAAGGCGCCCAGTGCATAGGCCATGGCGGCGACCAAGCCCCAGACCAGGCTGAATTGGGATGCGCTCAATACAATCATGCGAACAGTTTAGCGGTTCACCCAGAACTTGTAGGATGGCACCGCACGCTTCCCCCACTTAAGGTATTGCAGATGTCAAACACGCTGAGCGAAAAATTGTCGCGCATGGTCCGCCAAATCAGCGGACAAGCCCGAATCACCGAATCCAATGTCGCAGACATGCTGCGCGAGGTGCGCATGGCTTTGCTCGAAGCCGATGTGGCCTTGCCCGTGGTGCGCGACTTCATTGCCCGGGTCAAAGAACGTGCGCTGGGTCAGGAAGTGGTGGGTTCGCTCACGCCGGGACAGGTGCTGGTGAGCATCGTGCAACGCGAACTCAGCGCCACCATGGGCGAGGGTGTGAGCGACATCAATTTGGCCGCACAGCCGCCTGCCGTCATATTGATGGCGGGTTTGCAAGGGGCGGGCAAAACCACTACCACTGCCAAATTGGCCCGCCACCTGATCAATAAGCGCAAGAAAAAAGTCTTGACCGTGTCGGCTGACGTGTACCGCCCAGCCGCGATAGAACAGCTCAAAAGTGTGACGGCGCAAGCCGGTGCCGAATGGTTTCCCAGCGACCCAAGCCAACAACCGGTGCAAATCGCGCTGGCGGCATTGGCTTATGCACGCAACCACTATGTCGATGTGTTGTTGATCGACACCGCTGGACGCTTGGCGATCGATGAAGCCTTGATGAACGAAATCAAAGCCTTGCACGCAGCCGTCCATCCGGTGGAAACCTTGTTTGTGGTGGACGCGATGTTGGGCCAAGACGCCATCAACACCGCCAAGGCATTCAAAGAGGCATTGCCCTTGACCGGCATCGTGTTGACCAAAACCGATGGTGATTCACGCGGGGGTGCTGCCTTGTCGGTGCGGCAAATCACCGGGGCGCCGATCAAGTTTGCAGGTACCAGCGAAAAAATTGACGGTTTAGAAGCGTTCGATGCCGAACGGCATGCCGGGCGCATGCTTGGCATGGGCGACATCGTGGCGCTGGTCGAACAAGTCACAGCCAATGTGGATATGCAGGCCGCGCAAAAAATGGCGGCCAAGTTGAAAAGCGGCGACGGCTTCGACCTCAACGACTTCTTGTCGCAAATCCAGCAAATGAAACAAATGGGCGGCTTGTCCAGCCTGATGGACAAAATGCCTGGGCAAATCGCGGCCAAGGCCAAGGATGTGGATCTCAACCGCGCAGAAAAAGAAATGGTCAAAAAACAAGGCATCATCCACAGCATGACGCCTTATGAGCGCACCAAGCCCGACATCATCAAAGCCACACGCAAGCGGCGCATTGCCATCGGCGCTGGCGTTCAAGTACAGGATGTGAACCGCTTGCTCAACGAGTTCAACCAAATGCAAGACATGATGAAAAAAATGCGCGGTGGCGGTTTGATGAAAATGATGAAAAAGCTGGGTGGCATGAAAGGCATGGGCGGTTTTCCCGGCATGCCGCGTTGACATGCCCTGAATGAAAAAAGCCTGCTGTCAAAAGCAGGCTTTTTCATGTCAGCCACTGTGTCGGTGATCAACCACCTGCGCTGATTTTTCTGCCGTTGAGGTTTTGCACGGGACGTGCATTGAGCTTGAACGGAAATTTACCGACTTGGTCTTTGGAAATATCCACGGGTTTTTTCAAGATGTAGAACTGCACGCCTTCGGTACAAGGGGGGGTGGTCAAAGAGCCCTCGTAGTTATAAAAACCGAGTTCCTTGGGCAACATGCTGCTAGGGTTGAAGCTGACTTTTTCAGGCAGGTACTCAGTCCCCTCTTTGGGTGGCAAATTGGCCCACAAAGTTTTGATGCCAGCGTTGTCTTTGCCTTCATTGAGCAACACTCCAATGACCGCGAGTTTGCCGTCTTTGCTTTTGTGAACAAAGTGGGCCACCATGGCTGAATTTTTGCCATCGACCTGTTCTTCCGATGGACGGTGGAAGTGGAATTGCAGCAAGTCAAATGTTTCTTTGTTGATGGTCAGTGTGCTGCCTGGCTCGACATTGACTTGGATAGTGTGGCCATTGTTGAGAATTTTCAGCGGCCCTTCTTTGTAGTCCACGCTCAACACGTCTTTGGATTTTTCAAACGGGCCAATGATGTTCAATGGCGATTGTTTTTTGCCAGTGCCGCAGACAGGGAAATTGTTGCCCCAGTGTTCCGGCCCGTTGTCGCCCTCATAACCCCATTGCACGTCATGGGCTTTGCCGTCTTTTTTGGCAGGGTTGTCTTTGCCGCCTGACTCTGGTTTCTCAGGCGATTTTTTGCAATCGGACAACACAGTGACTTTTTGTCCAGCAGCTGCCAGTGCGTTTTGAGCAGCACACACGGTTTGCAAGCGGTTACTCCATTCGGCCATTTCCAGGGCTTTTTGGAAAGCGGCGATCGTTCCTTCGTCTTGCGGACCTTTGGTCAGCAAACGCACGGAGGCCATGCCAACTTGGCGCTCAGGGCTCAGCGCTTTTTGTGCTTTGTAGAGCAGTTCCATGTCTTGCAACACCACGCCATTGGAGAAAGCCGCTTTGAGTGCATCAAGCTCTTGCGCGCTGGTGTTGGTTTCGGCGCTGGCCTCGCCATCGGCAGGTTCAGCCTCCTGCATTTTTTCCATCGCCTCTTTGACTTCGCCAAGTTGCTCTGTCAGCTCGCTGACTTCTGTGGTCAGGTGTTTTTTGGCCGAATAGTTCATATAAGCCAAGGTGGCTGCGGCGATGAAGCACACGCCCAACAGAATTTCCAATATCAAACGTAGGTATTTTTTCATGACTGCTTTGAACGAAAAAAACATGGAGAAGCGGTGTTAAGGGCTGTCAAACACCGAGAGTAGCGATGGTATCGGCTCGGAACAAGCAAGCCTTTAGCTCGTGGAATAGAAATGGATTCTTTCGAATTAGTTTTCAGCTGCCCTTGTGGATTCGCGCACAAAAATAGTTGCCGAACCGGCGCTCAGGCCCGCACAAACAGCGTCACGAGTTCTTCGTCGCCGACTTGCCGACTCCAGTGCCCATGCACTTGGCTGTCAAACACCGCCCCATCCGGCAACAGATCGGCCGAGTAAAAATGCTCGCCTGCATTGAACAATTTGGACGAACCGTCTTGCAAACCGATCTCCATCTGACCTTGCAAGATGAACACCCATTGGGTATGGGTGCTGACATGAAAAGCGCTGCGAAAACCCACGGGGCTCTTGCGCCATTGCAAACCGTTCGCTGGCAACACCGCACTCAAGCGGGCCGCTTCGCTGCCTTGGTCCAAAGCAATGGGCTCTTCGCGAAAGCGAGCGCGGCCATCGGTGTCGGTGAATAAAACGGTGCGTGTGAGTGACGTCATGCGGCCATCATAAAGAAGCCGGTCGATACAATGGCGGCTTCTTTCACAGCCTCTGGATCTACACCATGACCCGCTGCATGTCTAAAAAGGCTTTGCCATGAGCCGCAAAGTCTTCATCAAAACATTCGGCTGCCAGATGAACGAGTACGACTCGGACAAGATGGCCGATGTGTTGGGCGCTGCCCAAGGCTACGAACAAACCACTGACATTGACCAAGCCGATCTGGTGGTGTTCAACACCTGTTCAGTGCGCGAAAAAGCCCAAGAAAAAGTGTTTTCCGATTTGGGACGGGTGCGGCACCTGAAGAAAAAAGGCGTGCAAATCGCGGTCGGCGGATGCGTGGCCAGCCAAGAGGGCGCGGCCATCATCGCGCGTGCGCCATATGTGGATGTGGTGTTTGGCCCGCAAACCTTGCACCGTTTGCCCGAGTTGTTGAATCAGCGCCAAGCCTTGAACAAGCCACAGGTCGACATCAGCTTTCCCGAGATTGAAAAGTTCGACCATTTGCCCCCGGCACGGGTGCAAGGCGCCTCAGCGTTTGTGTCCATCATGGAAGGCTGCTCCAAATATTGCAGCTATTGCGTGGTGCCCTATACGCGCGGCGAAGAAATCAACCGGCCGCTCGACGATGTGCTGACCGAAATCGCTGGACTGTGTGCCCAAGGCGTGAAAGAAATCACCTTGCTCGGCCAAAACGTCAACGCCTACCGAGGCAGCATGGGCCACACCGCAGAGATCGCCGACTTTGCTTTGTTGATTGAATACATCGCCGAGATTCCCGGGGTTGAGCGGATCCGCTACACCACCAGCCACCCGAACGAATTCACCCAGCGCTTGGTCGATGTGTATGCCAAGGTGCCGCAACTCGTCAGCCATTTGCATTTGCCAGTGCAGCACGGCAGCGACCGTATCTTGATGGCGATGAAGCGTGGCTATACCGCCATGGAATACAAAAGCACGATTCGCAAACTGCGCGCCGTGCGCCCTGATATTTCAATGAGCTCGGATTTCATCGTGGGTTTTCCCGGCGAAACCGAAGAAGACTTTGACAAGTTAATGAAGCTGATTGACGACATCGGTTTCGATGCATCGTTCAGTTTCATCTTCAGCCCGCGCCCCGGTACGCCGGCGGCCAATTTGGCCGACGACACACCGCATGATGTCAAGCTCAAACGCTTGCAGCATTTGCAAGCCACGGTGGAGGACAACGTCAGACGCATCAGCGAAAGCCGCCTGGGCACGGTGCAAAGAATATTGGTGGAAGGGCCGTCGCGCAAAAGCGCCGCCGAATCGATGGGTCGCACCGAATGCAACCGCATCGTCAATTTTGATGGCGGGCCGCAGTCAGCCCGCTTGGTCGGTCAGATGATCGATGTGCGCATCACCCAAGCCTTGCCGCATTCACTGCGTGGCGAGTTGGTGATCGTGGAATAAAAAACAGCCTCACATCCCGACACTTGTGACAACAAGAGCGGGGTGTGCGGCCAGTTTCAGGGCTTGTGCGCTTAGAGTGATTTCAAGCGGTCGGTAGACGGCACCACGCGCGTCAAGCGCACACCGTAGCGGTCATTGACCAACACCACTTCGCCTTGCGCGACCACGGTGTCGTTGACCAGCAGATCCAGCGGTTCACCCGCGATGCGATCGAGTTCGACCACGCTGCCTTGGGTGAGCCGCATCAAATCTTTGATCTTGATGCTGGTGCGCCCAACTTCGATCGACAAATTGACCGAAATGTTTTGCAGCACTTCCGGGTTGATGTTGCCAGGCTGGGAGACATGAAACTCTTCCGATGTCGGCGGCAACTCGCTGGCTTCGGGTTCCTGGTCTTGCGGTTCGGTGGTGGTGTCGTTCATCTCGGGCTCCTGCCTGCTTTAGTTTTGTCCGGGGACAATTTGCTTTTCAATCCGCACAGCCACATTCGAGCCGCGGGTACCGATATTGACCCCGAAAGAGGGCACGCCATTGGCCAGAAATTGCGCCAATTCGGGTTTCTTGAAGAACAGCATGTCGCCTTCCTTCATGGTTTGTAAATGGTGCAAAGTGGTTTTGACATGCCCCATGTTGACTTTGATGTCTATGTGCGAATCGCCGACTGCAACAGCCAAATCTTCACGCCAGACTTTGTCGGATTCCTCGTTGCCGTCGCCGGCGGCCACACGGTTGCGCAACAAGTCGCGCATGGGCTTGAGGGTAGCGTAGGGATAGACCAAATCGATGAAGCCACGCCCGCCCGATGCCGTGGCTTCGGCTTCAAATCGGCTGAGCACGACCAAGTCGTTTTCATCGGCAATTTGCGCGAACTGCGGGTTGATCTCAGAGCTGACCTGTTCGCAATCGATTTCCAGCACCGGCCCCCATGCTTCCTTGAGCGAGCGGAAAAAAACTTCCAAAATGATGTGGATGATGCGTGTTTCGGTGGCGGTGAACAAACGGCCTGGCGGTAAATCTGACACGCCCTTGCCGAAGCCGCCAAAAAAACTGTCGAGCGAGCTGAACACCACATTCGGATCGATGATGATCACCGAATTGCCGCGCATCGGATTGATGCGTATCGTGTTGACAGACAGCGGCGCCTTGAGCATGCCCAGGTAGTCGCCAAATTTCATGATTTGCACACGCGTCGGGTTGACACGCGGCGTGGTGCGAAGCACTTCGAGCAAACCCAGGCGGAACATGCGGATGAAGCGCTCGTTGATCATGTCGATCGACGACACATTCACACCCAGGCTGCTGTTTTCGCTGGCCAGGTCGTGCTTGCGCACCCGCACCCCGGTGTTGTAACCGGTGTCCGCTTCGAGCGAACCGTCTTTCAAGCCTTCTGAGAGGGCCGACAGTTCTTCCGGACTGAGTAAGTTTTGACGGGTTGCCATGGGCCTTTACTGCATGACAAATGAAGTGAACATGACTTCTTCCACACCGCCGAAATCTTCGTATTCTTCGAGCAGGGTATTCATGATGTCTTTGAGCTTGACGGCCAATTCCTTGCGGAACTCAGGCTTGCTGGCTTCGGCTTCGGTGGTTTGGCGCATCACATCCAGCATGGCAGAGCGCAAGGCAAATTCATGCTTTTTGATGTTGTCAAACACGCGCGAGTCGTAGTGCGTCATGACAGCGAGTTGAACCACCATCACTTTTTTGGAGCCGGTGATGTTGGTCATCAGCTCTTTTTCAACTTGGAAATAGTTTTTCTCGAAACGCGTGGCTTCGGGGGCTTCTTTTTTCAGTTTGGCAGGCGCTTCGTCTTTGGCTTTGGTGGCGGCGGCTTCAAGCTCTTCAAGCTTGTCCATGGCGGCGAGCTCGGCTTTTTTCTCGTAATAACCCGAAAAATACAACGTGCCAAAAGCGACACCCACCATCAAAACGATGGCCAACACCACAATACCGAGAATCAACAGTATGGGTTTTTTCTTTTTCGGTTCTTCCGTACCGGCTTCGGCTTCGGTTTCAGGGGCTGCGGTTGCCATGGAAATCTCCTATTTAACTCAATGTTCAGGCGTAACTGTCAAAATGTGAACGCTCGTCACGCCGAGGTGTTTTATCCCCAGCAATTTTTAGGCCAGACTCATCTGACAGTTTCTCACGATTATCGTTATCTTGAGTGAATTTGCCAGATTTCGCAGATTGGCCCTGCGTTCCTTGGCCTTGTGTTTGGCCTTGTGCCACAAACACGGAAGCGTTGTTCATGCCCAATTCGGCCAGCGCGTCTTTCAGGCGCTGGCTGCCGTTTTGCAATAAATCTTGGGTCAAATGGGTGTCAGATAGGAAGTGGGCGCTCAGTTTTCCGTCACGCATTTCCAATTGGACATCGACCAAGCCCAAGCTGGCGGGTTTGAGCGCGAATTTCATCTTCCATTCGCCGGCATTGAGTTTTTCATGCATGCGAGCGGCCAATTCGGTGGTCAGTTTTTGGCTCAATTTGTCGTAGGTCTGCGCCATGTCGGGTTGGCTGACAAAAATCGGCGCAGTGGGTGTGTGGGTGGCTTGCGCGGTCCGTTGGGCCAACATAGGCAATGGTGCAGCGCTTGAGTCCTTGCCGACCGGCGGCAGGCTGTCAAAGCTGGACAAGGCATCGAACTCATTTTTCAACGATTCAATGTCTTGCTCGCGCAATTGCGTGTCCATCATGGACAAAACGGCCAGCGTGCTGGCAGGCGAGGAATTGCCCGCTGTCAGTTGTGCCTGGGCTGTGCCTATTTGTATTTGCAAGTTGTCCATTTTCGCCAACAAGTCTTGCGCCTCGGTGGCCGCAACCGGGGCTGGGGACTGCAGCGCTTGGAAGTCTGCCGTGCTGACCGGACCGACTGGGGTGGTGGGCAAACCGCCAACCCCCAAGCCGTCGGCGGCCACCGCCACTGCTGTGGCGTTGGCGGCGGTGTTCACAGCCACCGTCGGCAGGCTATTCATGCCCAGTATGTGCTGTGTGGAGGGCAGGTTGCTGGAGAGTTTGGCCGCTGCCGCACTGGCTGCAGATTCGCCAAATAAGGTTTTCACTTGTTCCGGGTCCAAGCCCATGGCGAGCGCGAAATCGGCCACGCTTTGTTCGCTGGCAGCGGTATTCGCCGTGGTGATGATTTGCAATTTTTCACTGACCGCGATCGTGGTCAGTGTTTCGTGTTGGCTGGCCAAGGCATGGTCTGCTGCCAGCTCGGCGTCCGCATCTGCAACCACTGTGTGCGCATGTTGTGCGCTGCCCGTCGCGTCTTGGGCCAAGCTCACGCCCTGTGCCTGGTGATCGTCTGCGGTTTGCAGGGTTTGTTGTTGGCTGTCATCGGTTTGCTGCGCATGCTGGATGCGGTCGTTTGACGGCTTGTCGTTGACGCTGTCTTCCTTGTCGGTACGGTCGTTGCTTTTGTCAGCCTGATCTGCTTTGGACGAGGCTTGGCGCTGGCTGGCCTTGTGGGTTTGGGCTGGCGCGGGTTTGGAAGAACGGGGTTCGTCTGCTGGCCTGTCTTTGTCCGGTCGGCCCTCGGGCTTGGCCGCGTGTGGTGGCAATGCGCTGCTAGAAGCGGCAAAGCTTGGCCGCTGTCCGTGTTGGAGCGATTGAACCTGGTTGTGGAAATAACTGGCGAAGTCAGCGCCAGACAAGGCCTCGGATTTGAAGCGCGCGGAGGTGCTGCCTGCGGCAGACGGCTCAGCCGCCGGGCTGTTGGCTGGGTTGACCTGGGGTGGGTTCAATGCAGATAAGTTCATATCCGTTCAGTGTTGTCTTGAAAGATACCTTCTGCTAAGCAAGAAACGTGACTGGAAATAGCTTGCCGCTGCCAGTACTGGCTGCCGCAAGCCAAGAAAAGCCCAACCAGCACAAACACATGGCTGGCACATCCATTGCTTGACCTGTTCGATGGTTCTGAAAAAACCAGAAAAATTGAATTCTTAACGTTTCAAAAACCAGAGAAAAGCCACAATGAGCACTTTGAGCCTGTCAACGATTCGACAGAACTTGGCCAAGTTTGACTACACCGGTCTGGGGATTCCCGTCCTGGTGTTGATGATCATGGCCATGTTGGTGCTGCCGTTGCCACCGCTTTTGCTGGACTTTTTGTTTACTTTCAATATTGTGGCGAGCTTGGTGATCATCATGATCGCCATCAATACCCGCAAGCCACTGGATTTCTCGTCATTTCCCACGGTCTTGTTGTTTGCCACCATGCTGCGTTTGGGATTGAATGTGGCGTCCACCCGTATTATTTTGGTGGAAGGCCATACGGGCCATGAGGCCGCTGGCAAAGTGGTGGCCGCATTTGGCGAATTCGTGATCGCTGGAAATTATGCGGTGGGTTTCATCATTTTTGCTATTTTGATGATCATCAACTTCATTGTGGTGACCAAAGGTGCGGGCCGGGTGTCTGAAGTGAATGCCCGTTTCACCTTGGATGCCATGCCTGGCAAACAAATGTCGATTGACGCGGATTTGAATGCCGGGGTGATTGACCAGGCCACCGCCAAAAAACGCCGCGAAGAACTCGCGCAAGAGTCGGATTTCTTTGGTGCCATGGACGGTGCTTCTAAATTTGTCAGCGGTGACGCCATCGCTGGTTTGTTGATTCTGATGATCAACTTGATCGGTGGTTTGGCGATTGGCATGATCCAACATGATTTGTCGGCATCTGAAGCAGGCAAGATCTACACACTGCTGACCATCGGCGACGGCTTGGTGGCGCAAATCCCTTCCTTGTTGTTGTCGTTGGCCACCGCCATCATCGTCACCCGTGTCACCACGACCGAGTCCATTTCCGAGCAAGCCGGGTCGCAATTGGCCAACCCGTCGGCGCTGTTTATTTCAGCCATCATCTTGGTGATCTTGGGCTTGGTGCCCGGCATGCCCCATTTGATGTTCATCAGCTTGGCTGCTGTCACGGCCGGTCTGGGCTTGTTGGTGATCAAAAGTGAGGTGGAAGAAGAAGCCACCCAAGAAGCTGTGGCGCAAGCCGCGGCTACCTCTGAAGCCACCAAAGATTTGGACTGGGACGATGTCGACCAGGTCGATTTGATCGGTTTGGAAATTGGCTATGGCTTGATTCCCTTGGTCAACCCCGAAACCGGCGGTGAACTGATGAGCCGCGTCAAAGGCGTGCGTAAAAAATTGTCCGCCGAACTGGGCTTTTTGGTGCAACCGGTTCGCATCCGCGATGATTTGAACATCGACCCCGACAGCTACAACATCGTGCTCAAAGGCGTGGTGCGTGGCAAGGGTGAAATCAAAGTGGGTCGTGAACTCGCGATCAACCCCGGACAGGTGTATGGCGAACTGCAAGGCGTGCCGACACGCGAACCAGCGTTCGGACTCGAAGCCGTGTGGATCGAACCGTCACAGCGCGATGTGGCCCGCACCTTGGGTTACACCGTCGTGGACGCCAGCACCGCCATTGCCACCCACTTGAACAAAGTATTGCGCGAGAACTCGGCCGATTTGTTGAGCCATGACGAAGTACAGCAACTGCTGGACAAGTTGTCGGCCAAATCGCCGAAGTTGGTCGAAGAACTCGTGCCAGGCAAACTCAGCCTGGGTGTGGTCACCCGTGTGTTGCAGCAGTTGCTGGGCGAGGGCGTGTCCATCCGCGACATGCGCTCTATCGTCGAAACCTTGACCGAAGCCGCTGCCCGCAGCACCGACCCTGAACAACTGGCGGCCTCTGTGCGTCCCAAACTCGGCCGCATGATCATGCAAGCGCTGGTCGATGAATCCAACAATTTGTCAGTGATGACACTCGAGCCCAGCCTGGAACAACTGTTGCATAACGTGTTGCAGCAAAGCCAACCCGGGCAACCGGTGGTGCTCGAACCCAATTTGGCCGAAAACCTGTTCAGTTCATTGCGCCAAGGCGCTCGCGCCATGGAAGAAGAAGGACATGCAGCGGTGTTGGTGGTGTCGCCACTGATTCGCGGCTGGTTGTCCAAAGCGGTGCGATTCCGCGTGAACGATTTGACCGTGCTGTCTTACAGCGAAATTCCGGATGACCAAGCTGTCAAAGTGATTCACACCGTGAATGCCTTGAACCGAAATTGATTGACATAAAAACACTGACCTGCGAGAAATACCATGGAACTCAAAAGAATTCTGGCACGCGATACCCGGGCCGCCAATGAAAAAGCGGTGGCTTTGTATGGACCTGACGTGCTCGTCATCTCCAGCAGCAAAGTCCGCGGGCAAACCGAATTGATCGTGGCGGTGGATGTCGCACCTTTGGACGCAGAAACAGCGGTGGCTGAAACTTTTGCACCGACCGAGAAGACATATGCGTTGTCAGACAAGCCAGTGCTCGATGAATCCCCCGCCACTTTTGGCCAAGTGTTGGACGACACCATGACCCGCCAAAAACGCCAGGGCAAACCTGTCAAAGCCACATCCTCGGATGGGTTTGTACCCGCCGCCCAATTGAAATCCCAAGCCACCTCCGAAGTGGTGGCCGAGTCTGCCAAAGTCGCCGCGCCCCAAACAGCGCCGTCTGCCAGCCCTGCACCCGTGGTGGCTGTTGACGCCGTGGCCGCTGAAAAATTGCTGGCTGCACAAGAAGAACGCGACAAGCAACGCAGCCGCGAAATCGTCGACATGGTGCGCGAAGAGCTGGCCGTGTTGCGCAAAGAATTCAAGCTCAGCCAGCAAATGGCTTGGCAAGGCGCAGGTCTCTCGCGCAATTTGCATCCGCTGCGCAACGCATTGCAAGAAGCCGCCATTCCCGTGGCCTTGCGGGCATTGTTGATCGACAGCATCCAAAGTTTTGAAGAAGTGGAACCAGCGATCGAAGAAATTCGCCGCCAGTTGTGCCACTCAATGCAACAAACCCATGTCACCGTCCCTGACACAGGCATCCATGTGTTGGCAGGCCCTTCGGGTTCAGGCAAATCCTTGATGGTGGCACGCATGGCGCAACAAGCCAGTGTCAGCTTGGGCAGCGAACAAGTGGCTGTGATCAGTTTCAGCGACCAGCGTGCTGGCGCTTGGAACCAGACCCAATTGCTCAGCGCTCAGTCGGGCGTCGACTGCTTCCGAGCCACCAACATCACCATGTTGAAGTTGCTGTTGGAAGAACACGGCCACCGCAAATGCATTGTGATCGACACCCCAGGGGTACAAATGGCAGAGCGTGTGGCGGAAATTGCAGGCATCGCAGCCAGCGCACAATTCCATGTGGTGGTGCCCGCTGATGCGTCGCAATCGCTGCTACGCCGCTTGCTTTCGACACAACACATACAGTGGCAAAGCCTGATGGTCAGCAAGCTCGATGAAGCCAGCCAACCGTGGTCGCTGATTCAAGTGCTCACCGAAGGCCATGTCGGCGTCAGCCATGTCAGCCGAGGAGACCGCACGGGTGACTGGAGCCGCCAATGGCAGGTCGAAGAACTGGTCGGTCTTGCGCTGAACCAATTGACAGCGCATCACATCGACAGCGCGCAGGAAGATTTTCGCAGCACCATGGCCATGGCATCTGCCAGAATCAGCCGATTGGCGGCACAGCACACAGGGGTAGCGCATGAGCAAGCTTAAAACCACCGAGGTCATCGGCATTGCCAGCGGCAAGGGCGGGGTAGGCAAAACCACGGTGGCGATCAACCTTGCCGTGGCGTTGGCGCAGCGTGGCCATGATGTCATGTTGTTTGACGCCGATCTGGGCTTGGCCAATGCGCAAATCGCTTTGGGCGCACGCGCCGAATACAACCTCAGCCATTTCCTCGCCGGCCAAAAAACGCTGGAAGAAATCACCCTCAAAACTCGCCAGGGCATTCAATTGATTCCTGGCGCATCGGGCATGCAAGAGTTGGCTGCACTCAGCCACATTCAGGCGGCCAGCATCGTGCAAGCCTTCAGTAACTTGGGCAAGAGCGTCGATTACTTGATCGTGGACGTGGCCGCAGGCATTTCACCGTCTGTGTTGGCTTTTCTCTCTGCCTGCCACCGCCGCTTGGTGGTGGTGCAAGACGATCCTTCTTCCATTGCAGATGCTTACGGCACGATCAAAGTGATGTCGCAGGAAATGCACTTGGACGAGATCTACCTGGTTCCCAATTTGGTCGACACACAAACACAAGGCTGGAAGCTCTACCAGCGTTTGAATGATGTTTGTATGCGTTTTCTGAATGAATCCATCCACTACCTTACCGCCATCGAGCGCGATGAAATGGTGTTAGCCGCTCTCAAAAAATACCAATCGGTCATGGAGTTGGCACCCGGTACAGCGGCTGCCCGTGACTTTCGCAGGCTGGCAGAGTTGTGCACTCAGCTCAGGCCCATCGATCACCCGTCGGGTGGTTTGCAATTTTTCATGGAGCGGCTGCTGAAAAGCAGTGTGAATCAATGATGCGTACCTTGACCCCCATGCAGATGTACAGCCAGGCCAGGCCGCAAGGCGAAGAACTGGTGCTCAACCATTTAGGTTTGGTCAAACGCGTCGCTTTGCATTTGAAAGCCCGGGTTCCTGCCTACATGGAATTGGATGAATTGATTCAAGTCGGCATGATGGGCTTGCTCGAAGCTTCCCGTGTGTTTGACGCCACCAAAGGCGTGGACTTTGAAAACTTTGCCCACAGCCGTGTGCGCGGTGCCATGCTCGACGAAGTCAGGCGCTTGTCTTTTTTACCGCGCTCAGCCGTGGCCTTTAACAAAGAACACAACGAGACCTTGCATGCCTTGTCGGCTGAGCTGGGCCGTGCGCCCACCCAAGCGGAAATTGCCGAATACATGGGCAAAGATTTGGAAGACTTCCAAAAAGAACGCGGCAAGGCCAGACGCTTTGAAACCTATTCGCTGGAAGTGGTCACCGAAGAAGTCATGGGCATTGCCGATGACGCTTCACACCAGCCGGATGTGATGGTGGAAGAGGCCGAATTCATGCAAGCCGTGACCGATGCGATTGCCGATTTGCCAGAGCGTGAACAACTGGTGATGCAACTCTATTACGTTGAAGAATTGAACTTGAAAGAAATCGGCGAAGTGCTGGAAGTCAGTGAGTCACGCGTGAGTCAAATTTTGTCTGCCGTGGTGAAGAAATTGCGCGGCACTTTGCAAGTCGATGGGCATTCCGCTGGTACATCAGGCAGGAGGGCAAGATGAACAGTTTTTTCCAATTATTTCTGGCTTGGGGTTTGTTGCTGGTATTTATTTTGGTGCTCTACATCATTGATAAAGTGAATGTGATCTACCAAAGTTATGCCAAACCCGATTTGCCACAAACCTACAACGATGGTTTGTTTGGCGAGTTGTCAGGCAAAAGCCTGTGGGACGCGATGAGTGGCATTCCTGTGCCGGGCGTCGACGCCAAATTTGTGGGCACCCTCAAACCGCATTACGAACCCGTGTTGCGACAGCATATCGAGCAGGTGTTCATGGAAGGCTATAAACACAGCAAGGCAGGCACCGCAGGTGTGCCGACCAACAACCGCATGATTCCGACACCGCGTGGTTCCTTGGAGTCTTGGTTGCCCATGCACCACTTGGCCAGTATTTATCAGGCGGGTGTGGACTTCGCCAAAGGCAATGCTGACGATGTGTTGCGTATTCAGCAATCGCTCGACCAAGTCACCGCCATGATTTATGCCCGCATTGGTGTGGGCTTGACTGAAGCGTATTCCGCCACTTTGTTGATCCACCCTGAAGAAGGTGAAAACCCTGAGTTGCCGCCGGAAGAAGACGCTTTTGCGGCGGCCACGCCAGCGCCGGTAGAAGCAGCCAGCGAACCGGCACTGACGCACGAGCCCACCGTGTTGCAACCCGATTTGTCGAGCCTGCCCACCGCGCAGCCCGCCAACCCCGTGGCGGCCACGATGGCCAGCCCGGTGGTGGCCGAGCCAGCACAAGAAGCCAAACCTATTCCAGCGTGAGCCAGGCATGCAATTTCACACAAACTCTCAAGTTAGCCGCTATGGCTCCGAATCATTCTTTGTCAAAGATTGATTAACTGGAGCCTATGCAATGAGAGCCAATCACCGTGCCATCGAATCCTACGGACAAGTCAAGGTCAGTACCGGCGTGTCCAAGGCCAGCAGTGTTGAACTGATTCAAATGCTGTTTGACGGCCTGATCGAAAGCATGTCAGCCGCCAAAGGCCATATTCAGCACAACAACATCGCCGAAAAATCCAAAGCCATTACCCGCGCCAGCCGCATTGTGCTGGGTTTGCAAGGTGCGTTGGACTTTGAAAAAGGTGGCGAGTTGGCCAAGAATTTGGATGAACTTTATAACTATGTGACACGTCGGTTGTTACACGTTAATGCTAGAAACGATTTAGAGGCCTTGGAAGAAATCTACGGCTTGATGATTGAAATTCGCAGTGCATGGGAGTCTGTGCCTGAGTTGATTCCACGTTCGCAACAAGCGAGCATGGCCGTGAATTGAAAACATGGTGTGTCGTGTTGGGTACTGTTTTTCGGGTACTCTCTGAGCATCAGATCTGAAGCAATGGGGTCGTTCGGCCCCGTTTGCTTTAACACTTGGAGTTGAAAATGGGAGCAGTAGGTTTATTGGTTTTGTTCGCTTGCGTATTTGGCGTGTACATCGTCCACGGCGGCGACATGGCCCCTATTATTGCCGCGGCTCCGTTCGAATTTGTGTCCATTTTTGGCGCGGCCGTTGGTGCGGCCCTCATTGGCAACAGCAAGGCAGGCGTAGGCACTGGTTTTGCAGCGGCTGGCAAGGTTTTCAAAGGTCCCAAATACCACAAAGAAGATTACTTGGCGGTCATACTGGTGGTGTCCAAAATATTGAAAACGCTCAAAGCCGAAGGCGCAGTGGCCTTAGAGCCGCACATTGAAAACCCCGAGTCCAGTGCGATC
>Ga0209358_10001106_pt1 | contig 21999 bp, 22 predicted proteins | sample LauGreFa1BDMLBSN_2_FD_187574 | JGI IMG/M metagenome (GOLD analysis project Ga0209358, IMG submission 187574) | Freshwater lake microbial communities from Lake Michigan, USA - Fa13.BD.MLB.SN (SPAdes) (version 2) | ecosystem: Environmental > Aquatic > Freshwater > Lake | place: Lake Michigan, USA...
ATCTGAAATTATTGAAGAGAAAAAAGAAGAAGCTGCAACTGTTATACAACCGCAAATTACAGTTGAAAAAAAGAAAACTGATTATAATATCTTTAGTAAATATTATTTAGATAAACTTAAAAAAGAAGATACCAATAAAACACCTCATAAAATTCTATTTAAACAAACAACAGATGAATGGGCAAGATTGAAAAATAATCCAACTGAATTAAAAATTTTGATGGAACAAATAAAAAAATAAATAATCTAATCTAAATATAAATTAGATAGATATGGAAAATCATATAATCCGTAAAGAGGATGGGACAATAATTAAATGGAATAAATCTAATAATAATTATTTTTGTTTATTGTATAATGACAATAGCCAAAAATATTATTTTACTCCATCACAAGATTTAAATTGTAGTGTCTTTATGATTGGCGGAGGTGGTGCTGGTGGTTATTTCTTTGGCGGCGGTGGAGGTGCTGGTGCTGCATATATGAATGATAATTTTATTTTTAAAAAAAATACTTCATATTCATTTGAAGTAGGAACAGGCGGAAGATGTGATATTGATAATATTAATAATTTATTTCAAAAAGGATTTAATCTAACTGTTTATAATAATACTACTCCAAAATTGGATAATGTTAAATTTTCTGGAAATGACTATTCTTCATTAGGATTAGCATCGTCAAGTATTGTTCAATCTTATATAACTAATAGTGTTAATATTCCTGCAACTATCTTTAATAATAATACTACTTATATATGGGATGGATATATAAAGCCCAATAAAAATTTTATTAGAATTACTGTTAATTCTAAAATTAAAGTTATGATATGGGTTGATAAAAAAGTTTATGATAATACATCTACTATTGTTGATGGTGTTATTGTTAATGATATTAAAGTTATAGAATTAGATACTAATAAATATGTTAATGTAAAAATAATTGCATATAATTTTGATACTGCTAAAAGTGATTTTAATGTTAATTTTGAAGATTGCGATTTATTTAATTTTAATAAAAAAGGCGAAATTTATAATTATACTGAAGCTACTGATACTAATATAATTTATAAAACAGAAGAAAATAAATCTTATATAATCAAATGTAAGGGTGGTGGTAATGGTGGCTGTGGTCTTTATAATCAAAATGAAAAATTAGATGGTGGTTGTGGCGGTGGAAGTGGAATTAATAAAAAAAATGGTAAAGCTATTATAGATCCATCTTTTAATGGTAATGACGGAGCTATTGGCACTTATTGTGGCGGTGGTGGCGGAATTATATCTGCCGGAAATGATAGTAAAGGAGGAAAAGGAAAAATAATAGAATGGTTTAATAAAGATGTTATTTTTGGTGCCGGTGGCAATGGTGCATCATTAAAAGAAGAGCGAAAATTAGGCTATGGTTGCGGAGGAGATGGTGCAGATTGTTGCCAATTTTCTAAATTAGATATTAATAATAATGGGAATAATGGATGTATTCTTATTTATATTAAAAATTTAACTGAAAAATTTGAAGATAAAACAATTGAAGGATTTGTAAGTAAAACTTTAACTTATTATGATACTGATTCTATTGTTTATAAATTAATTTCTGAATCATTTAATATATTTGATAATCCAGCTGATCAGAATATAATTAATACGTCTGTATCTAGACCTAATTATTTTACTAGTAATGGTTTAAGTTTTTCACAGTTATGTTATAATGATCAAGAAGATACTAATGTTGATGATGCAATTAATATAGGTCATAGTAATACATATCCTTACAATATTGCATTAAAAGATGGTCAAAATAATATGAATAATTTTATTTATGATATGATAGTTGCTAGTAAATTATTTGCTACTACATATCGATTATATTATCACGAATTTAAAGAAACTTGCCACTCTGATCTTTCTGAATTTCGAAAAATTGTAGATAATGTAAGTATTCAATTTACAAGTAATAGTAGTTCTAAAACTAACATAACTAGTAATCTTTTATCATCATCATATACAGTATCAATTAATAGTTTATTTAATATAGAAAATCTAAAATTAGATGAAAATATTAACATTAATAGTTATCAATCTGAAATATATTGTAAAAATACTAATAATAATGATTTAAATATGGAAAATAAATATTATACAATATCTATAGATGATATAGAAAATAAATTACCAGCACCTATTTATCATAATATTTCTACTAATACTAAAATTGATGGATTATCAAAATGGTATACTGATAATTATAAACTACCAAATAATTTTGTAAATAAAATTAACCCTGAATCTGCTACTTCTGGTACAACTATTTCTGTTGATCAATATACTAGTAATATATGTAATGATATTAGATCTGGGTTTAAATCAATCGATGCTACCAATAAAAATAAATGTGCTATTAGCAATAATGTTACAATACCATTAAATGTTGGAGCAACTTTATTAAATAGAAATAGATTATATGAAATATATAATACTAATAAATCTGATTTAATTGCTTCAACTAGTGATAATAATAAATATGAAAGACAAAGAATATTATTTCATTTAGAAAATTTTAATATAATTTTAAATACAGATCATACTATTATAATAAATACATTAAGATATTATATGTATCATTATAATGCCATTATATATAATGTAATATTACAATATGATACATTTAAACTAATGCAAGAAAAAATTAGCAATTATTATGGAGATATACACAGATATGCTGCCTATGGTAATGCAGAAGATGAGAATATAGCCACGCAAATTCCAATATTATATGATAGTTCAAATCAATATTCTGCAGGTTCTACTCCTGTTTATGGTTATATACCAGTAGCTACTGCTACTTTAAATGGTTTAAATACCCCCTCTAAAATAGCTTATGACAATATTAATAATGATATTTTAACATTATCAAGTAATATTAAACAAATTTATGAAGGGATTAATACTTCAGATAAATATACTGAACTGAATAAACAAATCGATAAAAATTCTACTAGGATTAATGAAGTAAGTAATAATTTTGATGAAAATCAAACAAACTATAATAAAGTAGTTAATATATATAATAATGATTTAGATACATATAAAGGTATTAATAATTATTATAGATCTGTTATAATTATTGCAATAATTATAATTATTCTTGCAATTTACTTATTTAGCATTCCTTATATTGATAGAAATACACAATCTGGAATATTATTTGCAACAGTTATAACAATGATTTTATTTTATGTATTTTATCTTGTAAATTTAAAAATAACTGAAACATTTATTAATTGTAGATATAAAACTAAAAATAATGGAGCTACTTATAGTAGTGAAAATATTGATTTAACTGAATATAAAAAAAATATACGAAATTATAATATATTTTTATTAATATTAGCATCTGGATTTTCAGATACAGGTGAAAAATTAAATCCTATACATAATTTTGTTGAAAAAGCAAATAGTATGAGAGAACGCAAAATATTATTTTATAAAAATAAAATTACTGAATATACAAGTGCAAGTGAATTATTAAAAAAGAATGCAGACAATTATTATTATCTAATGACTTTAATATATTTTACTGCTATAATTGCATTAACGGCAATGGCTTTATATTTATTATTCCCAAATATGCCATTAACAGTTATAATATTTGCAATTGTTGTATTCCTAATATTATTAATCTTTATTGTTTATAGAATTAATCGCTCAACACGACTATTTAATGATAAGAATTATTGGGCAAATTTCAATCCTTCAGATGAAGCAATAAAAGAATTGTAAAAGAATTATAATAAAATTACATATTCTTTTATTAGATAGAAATAATGCATATTGTATTTTTTATTATATGTTTATTGTTAATTTATTTAATTGTATATATATTATTATTTAATAGTGTTAGTAATATTAATTCACATCCAAATAAACAAATTCATAATAATCATAGCAAATGTGATGTTAAAAGTTGTGGAGCATTAGATCCAGTTAGCGATCCTCGTTATAATATGCAACAAATTGTTAAACAATCTATTTTACTCGAAGAACATTTAACCAATAAAAATAAGAGATGCAGAGATTGTATAACAAAGCATTTTCAACATATTATAGGATTAGCAGAAGAGGCTCAGATGTTAGCAACAACTAAATGTAATAATTATCCATTATTAATTGAAAGTGTAAATATTTATAATGATCTTTTTAATTTATGGTTTAAAAATAGAAATGATGAAGCTAAAATAATGGAAATAAGCGATAAATTAAGAATTCATCGAAAAAAACTAATTGCAATATATTTCTTTGATGATGATTATGATCTTAATAATTTTTCAAAATCATCAATGGGATAAGTTATCAATATTTATTTAAAAGAAACTGCAATAACCGCTGCCGCCAGTTTTCTTTGAGGATTTCTTTGCAGCCTTTGGCTTTTTCTCAGCTTTTGGCTTTTTAGCGGCTTTTGTTTTCTTTGGCTTTTCAGCAACTGGAGGTTTTGATAAAGATTTTATTATATCATTTATAGTTAGCTTTTTTGGGGATCCTTTTGCTTTCTTGGCTCCCTTTTCTTTCTTAGCCTTGGGGGCTTTCGCTTTCTTAGCCTTGGCAGCCTTGCGAGGCTTACGCACAACACCGGCTTCAGCATCACGAGCCTTGCGTTTGACTTCAGCTCGTTTCTTTTGGGCAGCCTTATTTTCCGCAAGAAGTTCAGCAGATAACTCACCCTTTTTAACATCTATCTTTTGAGATATTTTTATGGTAGCTCCAGCTCGTTCTATTACTTCAGGACGATCAAATACCTCACGAGTTGCTTCATAAGCATAATATTTATTTGGGTTCTTGCGATCTATGCGATATAGAACAAAAGAAACTTGAACAACACGCTTCTTGCCATATTTAGCCTTTAAAGCACTATTTTGAGGGACTGGTTTAGCATTCTTGGGGTTTTTCTTGAAACCCATTTCGACATCTAAACGACGGAATATAGCACTTGCGGCTTTTTTTGCAGCTCCTGACGCAGATGAAGATATAAAGCGACCATCGGTGAAAGTTCCTACGCTAGTTTGATAAACGGTAAATGAACGCTCATTCTCTTTCTTTCCACCACCAGCAAAAAAATCACTATTTTCTAAATCAGGTCGATTACCGCCAGTTTGTCCTTCATTAACTTCAACTTCAACTCCACCTTCATTTTCACCTTCACCACCCTGAATTCCAAAAAATTGTCGTGCATTGGCATAATCACTCATAACTTTTTATTTTTATTTCTATATATACAAAATATTTATTTTTTATAAAACTCAATAATTTTTTTATTTACGAAAAAAGAATTTTTATCCAAATTATTAATTTTAATATTATTTATATTAGTTGCTCTAGATAACGCAGTATATGTTTGACCTGATACAAATATATCTTCTCCTAAATCCAATTCTAAGCAATCGATTGATGAACCCTGAGATTTATGAATTGACATAGCATAAGCCAATTTTAACGGCATAAATGATATCTCTTGTCTCTTATTATTTTTATTCACATCTCTAAAATAATTAATGTGATGTATAACGGAATTCATATCTTTTATAACAACTGTATTTTCCAATAATCCTACAACAATTCCTCGCGTTCCATTAACTAAATGATTTGAAACTGATATATTTCTAGTTACCATAATTTGAGCGTTTAATGTTAAATTTATATCATAATTATCTAAATTATCAACTCTATAATTTGTCCGTGCTTTATATAAAGTAGTTTGATTATTATTGATCTTAACCAATTTATCAAATTCTTTCTTATTGATGATATCAACATTTACATTAATAGGAAATAATTTTGTCGGCTTAATCCCATTCTCAAATTTAGTATTACTCAAACTTTCTAAAATCTTAAATTTTTCATCACTCAATTTTCCCAATCTCATTTCTTCTAAAATTTCTTGTAAAACAATATCATCTTTTTGTCTTATCAAATCTGTTAATATAATTGTATTAATTTTTAAGTCTTCCCATAGTGGCGAAGTAAAACAATAATTATTTCTAATTGGTGGCAATTGATGAAAATCACCAACTAATATTAATTGAATACCTCCAAATAATTTATCATTTGATTTTATCAATTTGAATAAATTATTTACCAATTCAAACAATTCATTATTCATCATCGAAATCTCATCAATAATTAAAACATTTAAATTACGCAACAATTTAAACTTTGTATAAAATTTCCGGATATCATTATAAATCTCTTTCAAATCCTTATTAATTCCTAAACATAAATAAGAATGCAATGTTTGACCATTAATTAAACTTGCCGCACATCCTGTTAAAGCAGTTAAACCATAAGAAATATTATTATCTTCAAAATATTCAACCATTTTATTTATAGTAAATGATTTACCAGTACCAGCCGAACCTGTCAGAAATAAATTACCGCCATTTTTGACATGCTCAAAAGCTTCTAATTGTTTTTCATTCATATTTAATAATCATCATCAAAAGAAATATAATCATTTTTTAAATTTAAAAAAATGATTGAATTTTATATATAATATTTATTATTAAAATGAGTGATTTAATCTTCAATCCCAAAAATCCGATTGTCCTTATCGATAATAGTTATTATGTATTTTATCGATATTTCGCAACCTTATGCTGGTTCAGAAAACAAAATGATGAAATTGATCACGCTAATATTATGAATAATAAAGAATTTATTGTAGCATTCTTCAAACATTTTGAAGCAGATATAAAAAAAATTGTAAAGAAATATAAAACAACTAAGGATAGTATTATATTCTGTATTGATTGTCCAAGAAGTAATATTTGGAGAAATGATATTTATGATAAATATAAAAAATCTAGATTAAAGAAAGATAATTTTAACAGTGATATTTTCATTTTATTTGAAGAATATTTAAAAAATAATAATTTTACTAGTTGCAATTATGATAATCTTGAAGCAGATGATGTTGTTTATCTTCTTCAATATAAATTGACTACTATCAATTATCCCAATTATATTTATATTATTACAAATGATAATGATTATCTTCAAATGTATTCAAATAAAGTTAAGATTTATAATATGCAATTTATTGATTTATCCTTAAAAATTAAATATAATCCAAATACTGAACTTCTTTATAAAATTATTATTGGCGACAAAAGCGACAATATCTCAAAAATTCAAAATGGAATGAAAAAAAATACAGCTTTAAATATAGCTCTAATGAATGAAGAAGAACGAAATAATTATTTGATTTCTAATAATATTATGGAAGCATTCAATTTAAATAAACAATTAATTGATTTTAGAGAAATTCCACAAACATTAGTTGAAAAATTTTATGATTACTATAATATAAGTATTAATTATGGCTGATCCATTAACCGATTTCATATTAATTAATCATAAAATTTTTATTGTTTGTTGCTTAATTTTATTTATTTATTTTGCAGGAAGTATAATACTTTTTATATTAACATCTTGCGGTCTTATTTATAATCGTCAATTTGATAAATTAAAAGATGATGTTTTTAAAAAAGTTCATAATATTGGTTTTAATATGAGCAATAAGTATAATTATTATTTAAAAAAACTTAATCTTAAAAATAATTATAAAAATATAGAAAAAAATGAAACAAGTGTTGATTATTTAAAAAATTTAAATGGTAAAATGTATTATAAATTTTTTAATAATACTGAAAAAATTAAAGAATACAATGATAAACTCAAAAATAATAAAACTATGCTAGAATATGATAATTTAAATGAAAAAGATTATTTATATTTTTTCATTTGGATTATTGCATTTATTTCTCCCATAATTGTTTTTATAGCAGGGCAAATTGTAAGAATTCAATTATGTGTATTATTTTGGATTTTTGTAAATTGGATGTTAATAAAAATGATGGTCCCTATTATTGTCATTTTTCCTATTCCTTTTTTTCCATACATTTTTATATTACCCCTTCGAATTATGATGTTAGATTTTATACCACCATTTAAGCCATTAACTGATTTAGGAACTTTGCCATTATTATACAGACTTTTAACTCGAATTATTGATCCAAATGTTTTTAGTAATTTTGCAAATAATTATATAAAACCGAGTATAACTGATGTGGGAGATTATTTCTTTTATCATGTTCGAAATTTGGGAAAAGAATATTCAGACCAATTATACGGAGATCAACCGATTGATAATAATAGCAAAGAAGGAGAGGAAAGAGTTAAGAAAGATAATGAAGCAATTTCAAATATTAGTGGAGAAGATGAAGAAAAAGGAATGAAAAAATATCAAGAATATAAAGAAAATGATAGTGTTAAATCAACCATGGATAAAATTGATGAAGACACTCAACTATGCATTGGCTTAAATCAACAATTTAAACCATATGGTGCATCATATACATCAGAAATTGCAACAGATATGGGAAATTCATTTAATCCTTATAGTAAGTGTTATACATCAGCTATAAAATCTTATATTAAAACAAGTATAGCACCGCCACCATAAAATGGATGTAGTTGATCATATTTTAAATATTTTAAAATTTATATTATTTATATTGATAACAATTTCTGTTGTTAATTATTATTTAATGTCTTTCGGTATTATCGATAATATGATATATTTTTTTAAATATTTTGTATATGCTGTTTGTTTAGGAATAATTATAACTTTATTATTTTTAGTTATTGGAATAATATTTAGACAAGACTTTAAACAAATTGCTGAAATTAAAGCATTCGCAGATGGAATTCAATTTTTTTGTGGTTCAATTCCAAATTGGACACAAACATTATTTGTATTAATTTTCTTTTTATTTCTAATAGTTTATATTGTATATTTATTTATAATAATAGTTATACCTGAAACAGGTCCTTACACTTTATTTATTCCTGTTAGAGAACTTTTACTTGCAATTTATCCAATTCCTGATTTTAAATCAAGAGGTATTTTTGATATTTTTGATAGAATATTTGGATTTATTGGATTTTTTAGAGAAGGTTTTAAGAATAAATGCACCAATTATTTATTATTTTGCAAAGAAGACTTTTATGAACTTATAAAAGTTTTTAACCCTCATCTAAATATTGAAAAATTTGCAAATATGGTTGAAAATAAAGATGATCAAAATAAAAAGATGATAGCCGCTAATAATAATATTGAAGTTTGCATCGGCAGCGATAGTCCATTTACTCCTCCAAATGCTAGTTTTACAAATATTTTTAAAAATAATATTGCTGATGTTAAAAATTCAGTTAAATGTAATTTAGATGCTCTTCCAGCCTATATTACTTCAGGTGAATAAAAAAAATAATTTAAATAATTAAATATGATTGTTAATGTTCTTTCAAATGGTTTTAGTTCTTTTGAACTTCTTTTGAATGTTTCTTTTCTCCTCATTTTATGTTTAATCATATATATATTCTATTGGCATTCAATCAATAGAAATATAGCAAAAATAAATAGATGCAAAATTAATTTAAATAGTGGAGGTGGAACATTTGGCGTTTATGGTATTTATGATAAAACAAAACTTTATAATGTTAAATATGATACTTCAAATAATAATAATGTTACGATAACTTGTTCTTGTCCCACTGGTAATACTCCAAATACTTTTAAAGTTAAGGCTTATAATACTGAAACTTCAAGAACTGAAACTATCAAAAAACATTGTATATGTGATAAATATTATAATACTGATGATAATAAAAATTTTTATTATAATGGTGATAGTTTCTTAGTTGATTATTACAGTAATAATAAAGATAAACTTGAATTTCCGTCAGGTTAATTATTTAATATGAAAAAGCTTTATTTAAAGCAATTGTCAAATTTTCAAGTTCTCCATTATTTAATTGTGGATAAGTTATATTAAATTCTATTATCATATTCCCCTTTTTAGTAGTATTAAAAATTGGCAATCCCCTGTTTTTTAATATATATTGCTTTGATGGATTAATTACCCCAAATTGATTTGTATTTATTTTTATTTGTTCTCCAAAATAATCGATAATTATCATTTTTCCAATTATACTATCAGTTAATGTTAATGTCTGTTTATAATAAAGATCATTTCCAGATTTTGTAAATTGAGAATGAGGCGTCAATTTAAATTCATATATTAAATTTCCTGCTTTTTGTCCTGATATTTGCGGTTGTTCTCCTAATCCTTCAAAAATTGTATGATCACAATCAAATCCTTTTGGCATATTTAAAAATGCATTATGTTCAATATCCATTGTTCCACATCCCTTGCATTCCTTACATTCCTTATTATTCTTATTTATAATCTTATTGCCATTACATTGATTACAAGTAATATTTAAAATTTGCGTCATTGGTCCTAATTGAATTATTTGTTGTCTCATTCCTGTTCCATTGCAACCAGTGCAATTTATAAAACATTTCAAACAATATTTCTTTATTATTACTTTTATAGGTTTTGCTATACCATTATAAATATCTTCCAATGTTATGTTATAATGTTTGATTATATTATTACAAGTTCTATTATTTCCTCCACCGCCATGACCAAAATCAAAATCCGCAAATGGATTAAAACCGTGTCCATGACTTCGTCTAGATCCGAATAAATGTTGAAATAAGTCATCCATATTTGCGGATTCGTGTTGTGGTCCATCACCAGAACCATTATAATTTTCATCACCTAACATATCATATTTCTGTCGTGTTTCTGAATTTGATAATATAGAATAGGCATTTGATATTTCTTTAAATTTTAATTCTGCTTCTTCTTTATTATCTTTATTTTTATCAGGATGAAATTGAACAGCCAGTTTTTTATAACTTTTTTTAATATCTTCTAAAGATGCGTTTCTATTTACCTCCAAAATATCATATAATTTATAAGTCATTGAATATTGTTTTATTTAATTATTTATTATATATATTTATATATATGCTAAATTTACGAAAATATAGAATTTTTAATTTAGCTATTTTTGATTATGTCGTTACTTTCATAGCTATTATTATTCTCCATTCTTATATGTGGTTTAAAGCAAAAGTAAATTATAAAAGAACTGTCGCTCAATATATCATATCTTTCATTTATATTTCAATTGCTATTCTTGGGTTAGGGACAATTATGCATTATTTTTTCGGCATCAAATCTACATTCTCTCATTATATAGGTTTTGGATAAATTTAAAACCAATTTTTCAAAAAAATGAAATAATTATTTTTTAAATTATTTTCATAAGATTAAATTCTTAGCAATATGACTTCTGAAATCAGATTGAATGGATGCAAGAGCAGAGATATTGATCGGATTGTTAATTTCATCGTTTATCGAAAATATAATAATAATAAAGAAGTCGAACAAGCGATCCAAATTTACGCCAAAACAAAGGCAGAAATGATGATCGATAGCTATGCTCTCCCATATTGCAAGACGATTATCAAAGTTCATGCAAATAATAATATTTATGACGCTCTCAAGAAAGTTCAAGGACCTATTGACTTTTCAAGCGAACTTAAGTTTTATAAACAACTTATATTACCATATGTTGTTAATATTATTTACAATAAAATTAACACTTCATATCAATATGCAATGCTTCCGCATATCATTCAAACTGAAAAAGTTGAATGCAGCATCTGCCTGTGCAACATCGAAAATACGACACATACAATGATCACGAAATGTAATCATTATTTTCATCGAAATTGTTTTATGAAATGGAATGTCGTCAAACGAGTTCCAACTTGCCCAAATTGCCGTGCTGTTGTTTGATATGAAAACTTTAAAAATGACAAAATATTTTTTGTCATTTAAATACTTTTTCATAAAAAATGATTATTATTTTTATTATTATTATTAATTAAAAATGATGTCAAATATTAGAATTAAAGGTTGCAAAACAAAAGATATCAATGATATTATTAATAAAATTAATAATATGATTAATAATAGTATTGTTGTTAATTATTCATTAGATATTTTAATTGAAAATGAGGCATGTTTAAAAGCAAGAGAATTAATTGATACTTATGATATTAAATATTGCAATACTATTATTTATGCTTATTCAAAAAGTAGTATCTATGAAGCTATTAAACAAAATAATGGTAATATTGATATAAGAAGTGAAGTAATTTTTTATAGAAAACTTGCATATCCATATTTATGTAATCTTATTATTAATAAAATTACCAGTCAATATGAGTTTAATGAGTTGATACAATCAATTTTAATTGAAAAAAAAGAATGTTCAATATGTCTTGATTGTATAGATAATAAAAATGAAATTTATCTAACAAATTGTAAGCATTGTTTTCATAAAAGCTGTTTCAATAAATTTATTAAATTTAGAAGAAATAGGAATTGTCCAAATTGTAGAGAATATTTATTTTAAAAAAATGGGTTCTTCTAAATCATTATATTTTGTATTATAATGATAATAATGGGGAATACAAATTCATCAAGGCAATATACATATCAACAATATTATAAAGCTGTTGTTAAAAAAAATAAGAATTATGATTTTTCTAAAATTAATTTAGAATTATTAGATCCTTATGAAGTTCTTGAAATTCCAAAAAATTTTACATTTGAACAACTAAAAAATGCGTATAAAGCAACTGCTTTATTAACTCATCCTGATAAGGAAGGAGGAAATAAACTTATTTTTGAATTTGTCACAGAATGTTTTAAATTATTGGCTGAAGAATATAAATCAAGAAATTCAAATAAAACTTTTATGGAATTGAAAAAACAAGCAAAAGATTATTATTCAAATGAAACTACAACATCTGATATTGAATATTTAGGCGGTGATAATTTTAATGAAAAATTTAATAAGAAGTTTGATATGTGCCGTGTTGAAGATGAAGAAAATGATTTTGGATATGGTGATATTATGGTTGAAAGTTCAAAAAATAGAGAAGATATATCAAATGTAAATTTATTTTCATCAAAAAAATTCGATAATCAATCTTTTAATTCTATTTTTATGAAACATACTCCAGCACCGCCAAGAAATGAAATTATTAAATATAAAGATCCTGAACCTTTAGTTTTGGCAAAGAGTATGAATTATACTGAAATTGGAGGGAAAAAACCGGATGATTATAGCAGTAGTGTTGAAAAAAGCGGCAAAAATAATCTTATTTATTCTGATTATAAAATTGCACATTCAAATACTCGTCTTGTAGATGAAGAAAGCTGTTCATTGAAAAATTTTAAAAATGTTGAAGAATATCAATTATATCGCAATTCAAAGTTTAATAAAGCTTTAACTGATAAAGAAAAAAAATATTTTGAAATGAAAAAACAAAAAGAAGAAAGAGAAGAATATGAAAGATTAGAAAGAATTAAGCATAATGACGCAAAAATTAGAATGAACAATGAAAAAGCATCCAGATTATTTTTAAAATAATTTTTTTTTAATAATATTCAAAATCACCATCATTATTTGAATTTAATTTCGGCATACTTCTCCTTAAATATCTTTTTGTTTTTATTAAATCTGCTTTGTCATTATTGTCATTATTATTGTCATTATAATAACTATAATAAGTTAATATTGGGCTAATTGATAGTTTTTTTTCTTTGGTTGATCCTCTTTCATTAGAATGTTTCATTATACTTTTCATTCTTAAATATCAAAAACCTTCTTTATATATAATTATTTTTTATTTAAGTCATAAACAGACCATCCTAAATAATTTGCAAATATTAACCATAATAAATAAGGTATCAATAAATATACGGATATATATTTCTTATATGAATAGAATAATAACATAACTAATAATAATGTTATTAATGTTAATAATACAATTATAGCCGATTCGAGTAATTTATGAAATCTGAAAATTATTGGAGTATATATGAAATTAATTATTAAATGCAATAATGGTATTATCCAATAAACAAATCTTTTATCCTTAAGAGCTAAATAATAGGATATCCCTATTAATAAATATAAAATACTCCAAGCGATAGAAAACACATACCCTGGAGGCATCAATTCCGGTTTCTTAAGTTTCTTATACCATTCATCAGGTTTTGTAAAATAGCCAATTAAAAAGCCAATAATAATTGGCATAATAATTATTAAAAATTTCATTATTATCTAATTATTATTTTTTTATTTAATTATAGAAATTAAATATGAATATTTGTTTAAAATTAATAATTTCTTATGTTTCAAATGATATTGTTAATATTCTTGATTGTAATAATAATACAAAAAAATTTAAAGATAATTATGGAGTATTTGAATTAGTTGAAAGTCATAATTATTCATTATCAAATGATGAATAAATTAGAGAAATTCTTGAAATAATATCAGCAAAATTTAAATATTTATATGAAAAAATTATTGAAAAATTAAATATTCCATCAGAAACTCTTTTAATACCACTAAATAATATTAATAATCTTGATCATATTATTAAAATGATCAGTATTTATCATAATATTTTTCAATTACTTGATGATTATGCAATGTCTTCATTAGGATTAATTTATACTTATATTAATTTTAATAATGTTAAAATTAAATTTTCATTAAATAATGAGATTATCAAAACAGATATTACTTTTAATAATTACATTCATTTATTCAAAAATAATTATGACCCTTCAAATATAGATAAATTAAATAAAGCTTTATCTAAACCGGAAACAAAAAGAAATTTAAGATCAAGAACAAAAACAAAAAGTATTATTAAAAAAGGAGGAACTCCATTATCTATAATAACACAACAAGGATTTATAACTAATGAAACAATTTATTATTATTTTCAAAATAAAGATAATATTCAATCATTTCCTCCTGCTATTCTTGAATATGATGATAAAAATAATCAATTTATTGTGGTTGATGGTAATAATAGATTGGCATTTTATACTATCAGAAATATTATGTATAAATTAAATGATAAAATACCTGTTATGATTGTTATTACTAATATTAATGACAAATTTAATGATACTATTTAATTTATAATTTTCTTTGCAGTTGTAATATAATTATCGATCTTTTCTTTATCCATTCTTTTTATTAAATTGATTTGTGCCTTTAATGCATAAATCTTATTTAAAGTTTCTTTATGGGTTATTAAGAAATACCAATATAAGGCGTCCCATAAATTAAACCATTTCTCATTTTTATAATCACTCATTTTTTTAATATAATTTGATGATGATATATATGGTCTTGTCATCATACTTATTGATGTTAGAGAATATTGAGACATTCCATAAACATTAGGAACCATAACCCATTCATATGCATCCACAAAACATATCATAAACCATTTATATATTTCATTCGGATCTATTTGCAATAATAATGCAAAATTGCCCATAATCATTAATCTCTCAATATGATGCAAATAACCATATTCTCTGGCTTTTTCGATCATATCATAAATTATTGTAATTTCATTGCTTTCATTTTTATTATACCAAGATTTGGGGAGTTTATTTTTATGATTTAAATAATTCATTTTTATCATCTCTTTTCCGTGATAGATATATATAAATCTTACATAACTTCGCCATCCAATCAGCTGTCTTATAAATGCTTCAGTTGAAACAAGAATATTATTTGAATTATGTTGATGACTATAATAATAATTCATAACTTCATTTATAATTATTGAAGGAGTTATCAAACCTATATTTAACATTGGAGATAAAACGGAATGAGACCCAAAAACAACTTTTTTAGAAATTGCATCCTGATATTTTCCAAATGTCTCAAATTTCTTTATAATAAATTCTTTCAAATGTTCAATTGTCTCTTCATATGATATTGGATAATAGAATTTATCAATATTTCCAAAATTATTTTTAAAATTCTTATTTACATATTCTTTAGCCTCCTTTAAATATTCATTTGTATATGTCTTTATCTTATCTTCCTTATAATTCTTATCAAATGGGTTTCTATTTTCTTTATCAAAACTCCATTTTTCTCCTACTGGATTTCCATTACTATCTATCAATAAATTTAATTTCTTTCTCATCCATTTATAAAAACTTCTATCATGATAATAATTCTTTTTATTTGTAAATTTATTTCTATATTCCTCTAAATCTTTTCGTGTTTCAATAAATGCTGGTGTATCTATTATTGTTATCTTAAATTTTGAAAGTTTTTCAATAATTGGAATGTCAATTGGATCAAACATATAAATATCATTTTCAGATGATAATAATTTTGAATAATTGATTTTATCATAATCATAATATTCAATTTTCTTATTTTTATATTTTGTCTGTAATTTATTATAATAATATTTCATTGATGCCCTGTGAAGAAGTAGTTTTTGTTTATGCTGACTATTTATAAAATAAAATGGATCTTCTATTATTATTATTCGATCCATTTCTTTTAGATAATTATTAATCTCAAATAATTGAGTAGGTAATATTAAAAAAATCTTCATCATCTATTTAAAAACCATTTAATAGTTTTATATAATCCTTCATCTAAATTTACTTTTCTTTCCCATCCCAATAATTTAATTTTATCATCTGATATATAATATCTCTTATCATTAAATTCTCGATCTTTTATATATGTTAGATATTTGTCATTATCATTATCATTATCATTATCATTATCATTGATCATTTTTATAAGTTTCTTTGCTAAATTTATAATAGATATCTCTTCTCCTAATCCTATATTATAAATTTCTCCGATCTTTCCATTTAATAATATTAATTCTAGACAATTAACCATATCATCTATATATAAGAATGAACGCACATTTTCGCCATTTCCTTGAATAGTGCATTTCTCATTATTTCCTAATTGTAATATAAATCTTGGTATTACTTTATCTATATATTGTTTCGGACCATAAATATTATTACTTCTTATTATTATGATTGGTAGTTTAAATGATTTGTAATATGAAATCACGAGCATTTCTGCAGCTGCTTTTGTTGCTGCATATGGGTTTGTTGGATATAAAATGCTATTTTCATCTTTCTTTAAATCATCCTCCAATAACGATTCGCCATAAACTTCATCTGTGCTTATATGAATAAATTTATTTATTTTTCCATAAATTCGACAACATTCTAATAAAATATGAGTTCCATAAATATTATCATTTGTATAATCCAAAGAATTCTCAAAACTATATTCGACATGTGTTTGAGCTGCAAAATGCATAATAGTGTCAATATTATTTTTTTTAAGATAATTTAATAAATAATCTTTATTCTGAAGTTCATTAACAGTAGCTTTATAATTATCTTCTTCTTCAATTTCTTTAACATTATCTTTATTCGCACAATATATCAATTTGTCATAATTATAGAAATTGATATTCTTATATTTTTTAACTAAATATATTAATAAATTTGATGCTATAAATCCATATCCGCCTGTTATCAAAACATTTCTCATTATTTATTTAAGAATTTGATTTTTTGTTTTTAAATAGTTTTATTCTATTTTTTATTTTTCTAATATATAGAAAATGATGAAACTTGCAATTATTCTTATACTTATATTAATTGTTTCAATTGGTATTTTTTATCTTTATTATAATAAAAATATAGAAAAATTCACAGATCCTGATCCAGAATATACAAAAATGGTTCAAGCTTTATATCGTGAAACAAATATTCCAGGTCCAATTTCCTCATTATCTTCAATCGATGAAGATTCTATAACTAGTCCTCCTATTAGTGATACTACTTCAACGCCACTTGCTGCTAATGATTTAGTTTCTGGATCTACTCAAACAACCCAAACTATTCCAGGTGGTGTTGTTGCTTCAAGTTCTATTTCATCTTCCGCTCTTCCATCTTCAACATCTACTTCTTCTTCAACTTCTTCTTCAACTTCTTCAACTTCTTCAACTAATTCTTCTAATTTAGCACCAGTTTTATTAACAGTTAGTAATACAGAAACTGTATTATCACAAAATATTCCTGTTCCAGCTTCAGTAACTGCATCTTTAGTTGATTTTATTGCTGTTATTCAAACATTTAAACCTTGGGGTGCTTATTTTGCTGGTAATGTTTCAGAAGATAATATATTATTAGGTATATTTAATAGAACTAATAGAAATGCTGTTATAACTGGTCCTATAATTAAAGCAAAAGCAAATGGCTTTGGTGCAACAAATAATATTGATTATATTTCCGGTAATACTAATACTGTTATTGAATGGGGTCCAAATAGTATTCCATTTAATAATACTATTTGTTCTATAACAAGATATACAGGAAATACTAATAATAAAAGAATATTAACAGCCAGAAATGCTACGCCTAGAAATGATTGGATACACGGACACCAATCTGGAAAAAGAGGTATAGTTTATCATAATAATGATTATATTACAGATAATACACTTGAAATTGCTGGAAGTGTTAATGATTGGGTTGTTACTTGTGCTACAAGTGGAGGAAAAGTTCCTAATAATGTATATATTAATGGCGTTCCATCTGGCACTAAATCTGGCGGAATTGGTGCATTACAATTAGCCATTAATAAAATTGATGATATGAATATTATTTCAGAAAGATCAGATTTTGCTTTAAGTTATGTTATAATATGGGATACTATTTTAAGCAATGAAGTCTTAAAAATTATTTCTGATAATTTAGTTAATTATTTGGCTTCAGGAGAACCTCTCCTTTTTGATATATTATCTTTAAATATTGATGATAAAACAAAAGTTCAAAATGTTAAATCTTCATTAATATTACAAGAAACTCAAAATGCTCTCAATATTTTTCGAACAGAAATTAATACACAAGCTTCTTCAACAAAAACACCAACTGAAACAACTACAATAACACCAACAGAAACACCAACAGAAACACCAACAACTGGAACACCAACAATTGGAACACCAACAACTGGAACAATAACTGCAACACCAACTGGAACCTCAACAACAGGAACAACAACTGGAACAATAACTGCAACACCAACAATTGGAACCCCTACAGGAACAACAACTGGAACAACAACTGCAACAACAACTGGAACAACAACTGGAACAACAACTGCAACAACAACTGGAAAAACAACAGAAGAAGCAAATGCAATATTATTAAGAGTTGCAAATCTTGAAAATATTTTATCAAGTAAAGATACTTTAATTACAAGTCCAACTAATAATGTTATTAATTTAAATGCTCAAATGTTAAATAATCAACCTCAAACTATTAGAAGTAGTATTTGTACTTTAGTAAATAAAATGCCTACTCCGGAAATGAGTTCATTTACTCAAGATGTTATTAATATTCCTTTGACAAGTACAAATACTGCTGATCAATCTTATTTATGGTGTAAATGTGATGGTGATGAAGGTATAAATGCTAATACTAAAGAATGTAAAATGTTTAATGTATGTCGTAAAAATTATGCTAATAATAATAAACTTGATTATAAAGCAACTTTTGATAATATTAGCAGTATTGATAAACAAACTTATGATAGTTGCATTGTTGTTTTTGAAAATTTCCCAAGATATTTAGATGCAAATACTTCAAATCAAAATAGATTACCTCAAAATATATAAAAAAACTATATTTTTATTTAATTAGAAGTATGGACAGTATATTTAATACTGATATTTTTATTACTGGATATCGTGCATTTGATGTATGCAGATTAAGATCCCAAGTTACTAAAATTAGATCAATTAATAATCAAGTATTTGATATAGATAAGAATAATATTAATAATGTTCTATTTAATCAAGATTATGTTAATGGAAAAATAATCCCTTATATCTATGGTGGTATAAATAGTTATATTCAATTCCCAGATATTATAAAATATCCAAGATATACTATTTGCACTCTTTCAAGATATAATGGAAATAATAAAAATAATAAAAATAAAATTATTAATATTGTTAATCCTAATGGTAAAATCTCATCATTTGGACATAATAATGGTGTAGGCGGAGTTGTAGAATTTGAAAATTCATCATCATTATCTTCTTATTATTCCAAAAATAATTTAAATTCTGATTGGGTCATTACTTGTGTTTCTTATGATAGTCGAAAAGAAGACCAAAAAATGGGATTAGCATATATCGGTAATGATTATACTAATTATAATTTTTATAGTTATACTGATATTGAAGCTATTATTGGAAACTTAAATATAAATAAATCTGGCACACCTTCTTTAAATAGTGATTGGGCATTATCTCATCTATTTGTATGGAATGATGCACTCCCTGATAATATGCTAAGAAATGTTTATACATCATTAGTTGCATATTTAAAAAATCCTGCAGAAGATGATTTTATTTTATTTTCAAATCACCCAAGAGATCTAATTTCTTGTGTAGATAGAGTTGTTCGTCCTATTCCATTTACAAATACCCCTCTTAATGTTAAAAAACCTTGGGCTATATATCATGCTGGTTCATTTGATAGCACTTCAAATATATTGCAAAATTTAGCAGGAGATAATACAAAAGATATTATTGATATGGCAAATGTTAAATCTGGAATTGAAAGTAAATTTAAATTTATTTATGGTGGAATTGATAGTTATATAAAATTTCCTACTAATTCTATTAATTCAAATTTTACTATCTGTTCTGTTACTCGATATAATACTAATAAAAATCATAATAAAATTCTTCAATCTTTTGAAAATACTAAACAATTTTATCACGGTCATTATAAAAATAAAATTGGAGTAATTGAATATAATGGTTTTGAATTTGCCAAATATGCCCCAACTACTGATCCAACAACTTCTTGGGTTATTACTTGTGCTAAAAATAGCAATTCTCCAAATAATGTTATTATTAATAATAATAATTATGATTTAGTTATTGATCCAGATTATATAAATAGTCAAAAAATACCAAATACTTTAACTATTAATATTAATAAAAATTCTGATTCATCTCAAAATAGTGATTGGGCTTTAAGTTATATTATCATTTGGGATAGTCATTTAACTGACACAGAAATGAACCTTGTTTCAAATGCCTTAGATAATTATATAAAAACAGGACAATTATTATTATTTCAAACATCATTATATTCTCCATCATCAAAACAAGGTTCTGTATCTTCTCCAGATTTATTAGGAAGATATGATCAATACCCTGGATTGTATTTAACTGAATTACAAAAAAAAATGTTATTATAATAGATAATGGCTGATCCAAGATTAATTGATGCATATAAAAAAGCAAGAGATTTAATTGCTGAAAATCCTGATAATAAAGAATTTATAGTCCAAGAATATATTGATTTAGTTGAAAAAATAAATAATTATTATAATGGAAATAGTAGCAGTGGTAATGGAAATTTAAATAATAGCGGAGGTTTAGCCAATATGCTAAAAAATCCTGTTGAAATAGAAATTTATAATAATTTTCAAAAATATGGAGCTGGTGCTTCTATCCCTTTAGTTGATTTATATCAACAAGACGGATCACAACAACAACAACAATTACAATCACAAAATCAATTATCTTATCAAGAAAGTGCAAATTTATTAATGAGTTTGGCTGATTATTAATTTTTTATAAAATAAATTATATTATAATCTATAGAATATGGCGTCTCATTTTTTAAATAATAATTTTGATCATACTCAAAGATTAATTGATAGCGATCCTCAAAATGAAAATAATTTAATTGCTGATTATAATAATTTAATTATTCAAACACAAAATAATGCTAGATTTGTTCGTGGTGCAACTTATAGAGATAGTGATAATAATTATAATATTCCCAATATAAAAATAATGAATAATTTTCAAAGATATGGTTATGATAGCTATGAACAACCAATGTTTATTCCTACTACTCATAGTGTAATATCTTCATTTCCTTCATATGATCAAAATGAATTTAATGCTTCTATTGGTGCTGCTGGTAGTGGTTTAGAATATTCAGGCAGTTTTGCTCCTGTCGGTACTACTGGAACTGGTACTACTACTACTGGAACTGGTACTACTACTACTGGAACTGGTACTACTACTACTGGAACTGGTACTACT
>Ga0209358_10001107_pt1 | contig 21996 bp, 19 predicted proteins | sample LauGreFa1BDMLBSN_2_FD_187574 | JGI IMG/M metagenome (GOLD analysis project Ga0209358, IMG submission 187574) | Freshwater lake microbial communities from Lake Michigan, USA - Fa13.BD.MLB.SN (SPAdes) (version 2) | ecosystem: Environmental > Aquatic > Freshwater > Lake | place: Lake Michigan, USA...
GGAGTCGTGTACCAGGTATTGGGCGGTCAAACCACGATTGAGGTTGATGCCCACCAAAGGCAAAGACAAGCCCTCGGGCACCACGACCAATCGGGCCACCGGCATCACCCGAAACTGTGTGTATGCCCCAGGCGCATGCAAGTAAGCCACGCGATCGCCCGCTTTGAAATCACTCACACCGGGGCCCACACGAACCACCACGCCAGAAGCCTCAATGCCCAAGCCCGCTGGAAGCTGGGTCACCGGATAGCGGCCACTGCGGTGCTGGATATCGATGTAATTGACGCCAATGCCCACATGCTGGATCAATGCCTCATGGGCTTTGGGCTCTGGGCAATCTTGGGATTGGTAGGTCAGCACATCTGTGCCACCCGCTTGGTGAAACATCACCGTCAAGGTCGATTGGGCCATGGGGGAAACTCCGAATGCTGTGAACACTTCAAGAAAAATAGGCAAAAAAACACCCGGCAAAAGCCGGGTGTTTGATGGTGCGTTAACGCATCATTGCTTGGGCCAAATGACTGGGGCCACCGCCATCTCAGGCGGGAACACCACCACGGGCTGGCCGTTTTGCCACTGGGTGATGGTCAATTTGCTGCCCACACGGCGACCGTTCTCATCAAACTTCACACGCCCGCCCGGATAGTACTTGGCGGGACCATCGGTCATGTCCATGCGGCGCATGGCGGCAGCCACAGCTTTGCGGTCAGCGGACTTGGCCATCTCCATGGCTTCCTTGAAAATCCACATGTCGCCATATGTCGACATGGGGTCTTGGGGAATCCAAGGTTCGCCTTTGCGACGCTTGAATTCAGCAACCATTTGCTCGTTGCCTTTGCCAGCTGAGTTGGCGGTGATGTTGAGCACGCCTTCCAAAGTGTCCTTGCCCAACAACGTCAGCATTTCCGGGGCATCGACAGCACCACTGTTGGCCACGATGGGCAAACGCCCTTTGCCCAAACCCACTTCGTTGATTTTCTCCAGCGTGAGCTTGAAGTCCGGCAAAGCCGTGGCCAAGTCCAGCAACAAATCGGGGCGGGTGGAACGCACTTTTTGAATCATGGAGCTGGCATCTGAAAGCGGTGGGGTGAAAATTTCATCGACCACCAACTTCAGGCCCAGTTTCTCCAAGCCACCTTCACGCATGGGCTTGGCAAAAGCTGTGGGGGAAGCCGTGTTGTCACTGACGATGCCCACGGTTTTGATGGGTTTGCCAGCCAATTTGGACAATTCCAACAATGCAGGAACTGCTGCGTTGGACATTTGTCCCGCCGTGATGGAGGTTTGGAAAATATATTTAAACCCACGTGCGGTGATGCTGTCCGCAAACGACAAAGTCAACATGGGCAGCTCGGCGCGTTCCGTTACCTCGGTGATGGCCAAGGTGAAAGAGGACAGCCAAGAACCCGTTGCACCCGTCAGATCGGGTTCTTGGGACAACATGCGCTGAGCCGCATTTTTGGCCTTTTCCACTGAATCGCCAGCATCAATGGTGACCAAGCGCATGCGGGCACCGCCCAGGGCTTTGATACCACCAGCGTTATTGATGTCTTCAATCGCCATTTCAGCGCCTTTGCGCATCATGTCGCCATTGCGCGCCCAAGGGCCAGACAGAGGTGCGATCAACGCCACCTTGACCTCCTTGGGTTGCGCCATGGCAGGCACCACTGCTCCCATGCCCATGACAGCGGCGGCAGCTGCAGCCACAGCGACCCATTTACGCTTAGAAAGATGAACCATACTGACACTCCTCTTGGTTGTGAACACTGACATTACATTCCCAAATAAATTTCTTTGACATGCGGGTCTTCCATCAAGACACTGGGCACACCTTCGAGCGCGATGCGCCCAGTTTGCAGCACATATCCATGGTCGCAAGAGCTCAAGGCTTCTGCCACCCGCTGCTCGACCAACAAAATGGCCACATCGGTGTTGGCGTGAATTTCTTCAATGCGCTCAAAAATCATGTCGGTGATTTTGGGCGCCAAACCCATGGAAGGCTCATCCAGCATGATGAGTTTGGGTGAAGACATCATGCCGCGGGCGATCGCCACCATTTGTTGCTCGCCGCCTGACAAGGTGCCAGCCAATTGGTTTTTTCGGGTGGACAAAATCGGAAACAGGCTGTACATCTGATCAAGGTTTTTGGCCCAATCGGCTTGGCCCTTCTCGGTTTGTGCGCCCATTTCTAAATTTTCGAAAACCGACAGTTCTTTGAAAACTTGTCGCCCCTCTGGCACGTGGGCAATGCCCATGTGCGGGCGACGTGCCGGAGGGATGGCCATCAGGTCCTGCCCAAACCAGGTGATCTTGCCACTTTGTGGGGTGACCGTGCCTGAAATCGATTTGAACAAGGTGCTTTTTCCAGCGCCATTGGGGCCCACAATGGCCACAAATTGCCCTTCACCCACACTCAACGATACATCGGCGAGGGCTTGAAGGCCACCATACGAGGTGCTCAGGTGTTCAATGCTTAGCATGGTCCATCCACTTTTTACCCAAATAGGCTTCAATCACCAAAGGATCTTTGGTGACCTCCATGGGCTTGCCCACAGCCAATACGGAGCCATGGTCCAAGACCACAAAGCGATCAGCTATGCGCACCATGGCCTGCATGGTGTGCTCAATGATGACAATGGTTTGACCCTCATTGGCCAAGCGGCGAATCACCGCCAACATGGTCTCAACCTCTTCGGCACCCAAACCCGCCAAAGTTTCGTCCATCAGCAACAACTTGGGCTTGCCGGCCAAGACACGTGCCAGCTCCATCAAACGCAGCTCTAGGCTGTTCAAGCTGCCGGCCACCACATTGGCGTGCTCCAGCATGCCCACCCTTTCAAGGGCCTCGCGCGCTTGAGAAACCGCCAACTCGTCGTTGTCAGGTTGGGAGACAAAAGCACCCACGACCACATTTTGCATAACCGACAGGCGCGGAAATGGGCGCACCACCTGGAAGGTGCGGCCCACGCCTTCGCGACAAACTTGGTTGGGCTTGAGGCCCACCAACTCTTTGCCCTGGAACTGAACCGAGCCCTCATTGGCGCTGATAAAACCATTGAGCAAGTTGAACAAGGTGGTCTTGCCAGCACCATTGGGGCCGATGATGCCCAAGACCTCACCCCGATACACATCAAACGAGACGTCGGAGACCGCCTTGAGACCGCCAAAAGAGCGTGACAAATGACTCACCTTCAACGCGATGTCTTGACTGACCGCAGGTCGGGTCACGGCCTCATCCACCGGGGGCACATGGATGATGCGGCGGCTGTCGCCCGCATCTGCACCGCCTTTGCGCCCCACGATGGCGTCACGGATGCGCGGAAAAATACCCTCAGGGGCATACAAGATCATGGCGATGATGGCCACACCAAACACCACGCCATGAATGCCGTGGATTTCATTGCCCAACTCCGCATGCAATATTTCAGACAGGGGAATCAGCACCAATGCGCCCAACACCGGCCCCCACAGGGTGGCGACCCCGCCAAACAAAGCCATGATCATGGCTTGGGCAGAAGCCAGCATGCCAAAAACCGAAGGTGGCGTGACCACAATCAACACCACAGCGTAGTAACCGCCGGCCGCCGCTGCAACGGCGCCAGAGACCATGATGGCCTTGAGTTTCCACAGGGCCGAGTCAATCCCCGCCCCTTCAGCGGCTGCTTCGTTTTGCTTGATGGCGGTCAAGGACAAACCAAAGCGAGAGGAGTGAATGCGGCTGGCCACATAGATGGATATGGCCAAGAAAAGAATGCCCACCACAATATAGGAGTACTGTTCTTGAAACTGCATGTACCAAGGGCCGTTCTCGCGCTTCATGGGAATGGCAACTTCTTGGTAACCCAGCCACTCAAACACATATAGGAGTGTCAAAGGATAAGCCAACATGGCCAAAGAGAAATACACCCCACGCAAGCGAAACGTGGGGTACCCCACCAGCACAGCAGCGACAACGCCCGCCAAGGTGCCCAAAGGGATGCCCAGCCAGGGCGACAGTTGCCACTGAATCATTGCCAAAGCAACGGTGTAGGCACCAATGCCAAAGAAAGCGGCATGCCCAAAAGATACCAAGCCAGAATAACCAGAGAAGATATTCCAAGCAATGCCCATCATGGCCCAAATCGGCACGACGGTGAGGATCAGCTGGTAGTACTTGTCGTTGATCAGGTAGGCCGCGGCCAGGTAGGCCACCGACAGCAACAGAATGGCTTTGACTTGACTGGGTTGTTGGTCGAGCTTCACTTAGACTCTTTCGACGTTTTTGCCAAACAAACCTTGCGGGCGGAACAAAATGATCAACAGGAAAACCACGAAGATCATTGCGTTTTGCAACTGCAAGGGCAAAAACAGGGTGGACAACTGCTGAATGAGGCCAATCATCAGGCCACCCCAAAACGCGCCAATCATGCTGCCCAATCCGCCCAGCACAACGCCTGCATACATGATGACCACAAAATCCAGGCCAATGTAGGGCTGGAACGGGTAGTAACTGGCGATCAAGCCACCGGCAACAGCCGTGACCCCGGCGCCCAAGCCAAATGAAATGCGGTGGGCTTTCTCAACGTCTATGCCCATGTAGGTGGCAGCAGACGCATTGTCAGCCGCAGCACGCAAAGATTTGCCCAAACGGGTGCGGTGAACGAAGAGGTAGACGGCAATCGCCACCAAGACCGAAACCACCAAGGCCAATGTGCGGGCTTTGTTGAAGAAAAGCATCACATCGCTGCCCAAAGCCAACTCCCAAGCAGTGGCACTGAAAGGTGTTCGAACCGTCTTTGAAATATTGCCAAACAGGATCAAGGCACCATTGGCCAAGACCAAGGAAATGCCCAGGGTCAATATCAGTTGAGGGTAATGCCCTTCGCCTTCGGTACCCACCACCCGAATGCCGGTGCTCTTGGCCAAAAGCATCTTGTGCATGGCAAGGCCCAACACAAAAACAACCAAACCAGAAATCATGGAGCCCAAAATAGGCCCCAGTGCCGTGTTCAGGCCCAGCGCCGTGCAGAAATAAAAGGTGACATACATGCCCAGCATCAAAAACTCACCTTGGGCAAAGTTGATGACGCGCATCAAACCGAAAATCAAACCCAGGCCCACGCACATGAGCCCATATACGGATCCAATCAACAAGCCAGCGACGACAGCTTGCAAGATGTTTTCAATAATGACCAAAGAACTCATCGGATTGGAAATTCAGCGCTGGGCTGAATTGAATTTAAGGGTTTTACAAAAACAAACGATAGCTTAAGGTGCTTGAGAAAAAAAACAATCAGGGTAATTTCTGAGTGGATGGGGTAATTCACAAAAAAATGATGCACGGCGACCACGAAATGATTCATTCAACCTTAGATATTCAAAGGTTAAGACGGGCCGCACCAAGACATGGCGCACGTCAATTGGGCGACAACAACCACCGGCCCGTGGTGCGCCCAGCTTCCACCGCTTGGTGGGCTTGAGCCGCCTCGATCAAGGGCAATTTGCGTTCGATCACAGGGGTGACCTGCCCGCGCTGCATCAAGGTGAGCACATCTTCGAGTTGGCTGCGAGAGGTGCTGGTCACTGATAACAATGACTGGTTTTTCAAAAAGAATTGGGCCGGGTTGAAGGGCACAAAGTCACCCGTCAATTGACCAATCATCAACCACCGACCTTGGATGGCCAAACTTTTGCGCATGTCCTCAAACAACACCGTTCCCACGTTGTCGATGATCACATCGGCGCCTTGACCTTGGGTCATATCGCGCACCAAGGGTGCAAAAGGCTCCCCGCGCTTGTGCAACACCACTTCATGGGCGCCCATTTTGCGAATCAACTCGACTTTGTCCGCCGATGTCGTCTGTGCCAAGACCCGGGCACCTGCCAAGCGGGCCAATTGAATTGCGTGCAGCCCCAAGCCGCCGCCTGCGCCGGTGATCAAGACGGTTTCACCCATTTGCACCCGGCCCACATCACGCACCGCGTTCAACACAGTGCCCACCGCACAAGCAGCCACCGCCGCATGATCCAAGTCGACGCCGTCTGGCACCTGGGCAATGCAGTCTGAAGAGATGGCCAGGTATTGGGCATAACCGCCGACCAAACCCACATCACCCAAAAAAACACGCTGCGCACACAGCGGTTCAAACCCCGACCGACAAAATCGGCAATGGCCACAGATATAAGAGCGTTGGGTGGTGGCCACACGGTCGCCAAGTTTGAATCCCTTGACCTGCGCACCCAACTCGACCACCGTGCCCGCCACTTCATGACCCAATACACAGGGCAAGCGCACACCTGCTTTGAGGGTTCCATTGCGGGTCAATACGTCATGAAAACACACCCCACAACTGTGAACTTTCAACACCAACTCATGCCCTTGCGGTTGCGGGTCGGGAATGTCTGTATAGGTCAAGGCGTCCAAGCCGCCTGCCTTGTTCACCACGACTGCTTTCATGTTGCCCCCTGCGCATTGGGTTTGAATTTCAGCAACGTGACATCACTGCCCTCGACCCGTTCGAAAACAGCTTGTACTTGCATGCCGATCTGAATGTCCGGTGTGTCCACCCCCACCAAGTTGGAATAAAAGCGCACCCCATTGGTCATGCGCACTTGGACCACGGAATAAGGCACATCGGCTGCAAAGCCAGGCCAGTAGGCTTTGTGAAATGTGCAAAAGGATTCCAACACGCCATGCCCATCCACCGCCAACCAATCGCAAAGTTCGCTGTGGCAATGGGGGCAATGCCGCGATGCCGGGAAACGCGGCACATGGCAATCCATGCAGGTTTGCAACATCAATCGCCCTTGGCGCAAACCGTCCCAAAACCGTGCATTGAAGGGATCGTCTGCGCTGGGCAAGGGTTTGGCAGGCGCCGGCTTGCTTTCAGCCAGGGTGGTGTCTTTATTGTTCATGGTTGGTGTACAAAATAGAGCTGATCACTGGAGCGGCGGCCATGTAATGCACGAACTCTGCCCCAGGGACTTGGCGCTCGCCGCAGTTGCCACGCAACTGGCGCACAGCTTCCACGTTGAGCCCCCAACCTTGCATATACGACTCCGACAAATGGCCGCCAGAAGTATTGGTGGGGAATTGCCCACCCAACTTCAATCTGCCGTCTTGCACAAAAGAACCGCTTTCGCCCACCGGGCAATAGCCAAAGCCCTCCAAGCTGAACATGACCGTTGGCGAAAAGTTGTCGTACACCATCAAGGCATCCACATCGGCGTGCGAAATTCCAGCTTTGGCAAATGTTTCAGCGCCCGCCTGCGCCATGGGCTCGCGCCAAAAATCCTCGGGTGGGAAGGTGGAATCCACAAACTGCGAACGCTGGGCAAAAGCCGCCAGGTGGACCGGCGTTTGGCGCAAATCTCGGGCGCGATCCGCCAAGGTCATGATCATGGCCACGCCGCCATCATTGATCAGGCAGTAATCGAGCAAACGCAAAGGCTCACAAATGAACCGAGCTTCCAAATACGCATCCAGATCAAATGTTTTGCGCATCACCGCCTGCGGATTGAGGCTGGCATGGTGTCTGAAAGCCATGGAAACTTTAGCCAATTGCTCGGGGCGAGTGCCATACATCGCCATGTGGCGCTGCCACATCAGGGCATGAAAAGCACCTGGCGAGGTCATGCCATAGGGAAACCACAGACCGGCGCCACCGCTGCCATAGTTATCGCTTTCCCCGCCATAGCGTGCACCGGCAGATTTGCCATTGTTGCCATACACCAAGGCCACGGTTTTGGCCAGTCCTGCCTGCAACACGGCGGCAGCGGTTTGGATGCAAATGCCACTGAAACGTCCATGACCCGGCGTGGTCAGTGTGTAGGCTGGGTTGATGCCGCACAACTCGGCAAATCGTTGGTAATCCGGTATGCGGTTGAGGATCAACCCATCGATATCTGAGAAATCCAGCCCGGCATCTTCTAACGCATCTTTCAATGCCCAAAGGCCCAGGTCGTAGGCATCGAGTTCTGGCATGGTGGCGTAGCGGGTGTTGCCCACACCGACCACGCTGGCACGAAGTTGAGAAGCGTTCATGGGGTCTTCAAAATTGATAACGGCGCAAACCACCGTCAACGGGAATCAAAGTACCCGTGATGTAACTGGCCACATCAGAGGCCAAAAAGCAAACCAAATGGGCCATGTCTTCAGGTTTTCCATAGCGCCGCATCGGTATGTGGTGATCAATTTGGTCTTGGCGAAACGCTGCCGAGTGGTTGCGCTGAATTTGCTCAGAGTCAATGTGCCCTGGGGGGATGCAATTGACCGTGATGCCGTGTGGCCCGACCATGCGTGAAAGCCCTTTGGCCCAACTGTGCAAAGCAGCCTTCGCACAAAACGCACCATTGACCTGGTCTGGCTCACTTTTACCCGTGATGTTGATGATGCGACCCCAACCCGCGGCAATCATGTCATCGATCAAAGCCTCCGCCAACTGCCTCGGGCGCTCAAAGTTGAGCACCATCGCCTCGGTCCAACTCTCTGAAGCCACATGCAGTTGCTTGAAGGGCCTTGAACCGCCTGCGTTATTGACCAAAATATCGACACCACCCAGGTGCTGTTTGATCTGCCCATGGATCAGAGAAACGGAAGCCGCGTCATTGAGATCTGCGCCCACCACCAGCGGTTTGTGCCCTGTGAGGTGCTCAATGTCGCGTGCGACCTGGTCGAGCAAATCGGTGCGGCGCGCCGTCAATACCAACTCAACGCCCTCATGGGCCAGCGCTTTTGCAATGCCCACCCCAATGCCCGTGCTGGCACCCGTGACCAAGGCTCGCTTGCCACGCAAATTCAAATCCATTGTGAACTTTCCAAAAAAATCCCCGACGCCAGGTCGGGGTTGAGATTCATCATCAAGTGTTGATGGTTTAAATCTTCATTTCAGCAAAAACTTCACGGGCGCTGCGAAATGCATCGACAGCGGCAGGCACGCCACAGTACACACCCACCTGAAGAAAGACTTCCTTGATTTCGTCCTTGGTCATGCCATTGTTGATGGCGCCACGAATGTGCAGCTTGATTTCATGCGGGCGGTTCAATGCGGCCAGCATGGCCAAGTTCAACATGCTGCGCGATTTGCGGTCCAAGCCGGGGCGGTTCCACAGCTCTCCCCAGCAATACTCAGTGACAAACTCTTGCAACGGGCGGCTGAAGTCATCGGCATTTTTGATGGCGTTGTCCACATACTCAGAACCCAACACCTCACGGCGCACTTTCAGACCTTTATCAAATAATTCTTTGTTCACGTTCCACTCCAAGCTTGAGAAATTTGCCGGTCAACATCGACCCGAATTCATTCTAGCCATCGGGCTTTCTATCAAGCACCCACCACACCTCTTATCACGGTGCTTCAGTCGCCTGTTGGACTCACGTCCCAAGGGTTAACCCGAGAGCCAGGATTCAGGCCTTGCGCTTGGACACACTGGCTTTGAGCGCTGTGGGAGAGACCGCTTTCAATCGGGGGGGCTTGAGGCGCAGGCGTTGGCGCAATTTATGGGTTTTCACCTCGTCAAGGGCCAAGGTTTTGGGGTGCAACTCGACACGGTAATCTTCACGTGCCGAATCGATGGACACAAAGCCTTGGCGCACATCATCGGCGACCAACAGCGCATCGCGCAGCCAAGGCTCGCCAAATCCACCACCGCCACCCGTTTTAAAAAACAAGCGGTCGCCTTTGAACAGCTTCAGACCCGTGATCTTTTGAAATGTCTGAACCTTTTTCTCGCCAGCGCGCACCACAGAAATTGAACCACTGGCCCCCGGTTGGCCGCCTTTGAGGCCCCAGGGTGGGCACTTCGAGCGCTCACTCAAGCCATTGAACACACCGTTATCGACCACCCGGTAAACCCGCTCCATGCCCAAACCGCCCCGGTGAAGCCCTGGACCGCCTGAATCGCGGCGCAAGCCATAGCGCTCAATCACCAGTGGGTAGCGGGTTTCCAAGACCTCAATGGGAATGTTGAAGGTATCGCCGTGGCCGATGGTGTAGGTGGAGCTGGGGCCATCGCCATGCGGTCGCGCACCCCAGCCACCAGCCACCGGTTCGATGTTGGTGAAAGGACGCTTGCGCTGCGGGTCCCAACCCGTCATCAACATGGCCGATATATCGCTGTAGTGACCCGCCGGAATTCTTTCCGGCATGGCCTGCGTCATTGCCAACAAGATGGTGTCGATCAAGGTCAATAAAGGGGTTTGCCACCACGACATGGCGGCTGGCTCCTCGGCACTGATCAAGGTGCCGGGTGGCAAGATCACCTCCAGGGGTCGAAAGCAGCCCTCGCAGGCCATCACATCGGCGGCCACCAGGTATTTCATGGCCAAGCGGGCACTGCTGCGACCCGCTGCGAAGCCCGAATTGATGGGGCCGCGAACTTGTGGGCTCATGCGGCTGAAGTCAATCGTCATGCCATCGCCTTTGACAATCACCTTGACGCGAATCGGCACCGGCTTGCCCAGGTCCACGCCGTCATCGTCCAAAAATGATTCGGCCTGGTAAGTGCCATCGGGAATTTGGGCAATGCGCGAACGCACTTTGCGCTCGGCTTGGGCCCAGCCTTGCTCAATGGCACCATACACCGCTGATTTGCCATAGCTGGCAAACAGTTCCTGCAAACGACGCTCCGCCATGCGGCATGCGCCAATTTGCGCGTGCAAGTCCCCAAAGGATGATTCGGGGTGGCGAATGTTGTGCGCCAGCACCCGCATCAAATCGCCATCGGGTTGATAGGCCTTGTAAATTTTGACCGAACGAATTTGAATGCCCTCTTCAAAAGACGACACCGAGTCGGTCAAAAAACCGCCAGCCAATCGGCCACCCACATCGGTCCAGTGTGCCCGCGTGGCGGCAAAGCCCACCCTTTCGCCTTCAAAAAACACCGGCGTGTACACCACCACATTGTTCAAGTGTTGCCCACAGGTGCCCGTGTGGTTGGTGAGAATCACGTCGCCCGGTTGAAACCCATCTTGGCCATGGATGCGAATGCCGTCTTCTACCGCGGCATCCAAGTCACCCACAAACAAGGGCAGGCCCCCGGGCGCCTGGGCCACCAAACGCCCTTGGGCATCCAGCAAGCCGGTACAAAAGTCTTGCACCTCATAAACGATGGTGCTGTGCGCGGTGCGGGCCAAGTTGATGGTGATTTCCTCGGCAATCGCCGCCAAGGCGTTGTTGATGACCTCGACCGTGATGGGGTCGATGCGGTTGGTTTTGCTGTCACGCTTCATGGTGGGCTCCCACGGGCAAGGTGATGACCAAGCAGCCATCGACATGAAAAACGGCCGAGTCGCCGGGGTGAAGAATGGTGGTTGAGGCATATTCCTCAATCACCGCAGGTCCAGCGATCACCTGACCCGGGCGCAACTCAGCCCGCTGCAGCACGGGGCAATCGACTTGACCCACACCCGGAAACACCACAGGCCGATGGCGCTGCGTCACCGCTGCAGGAATGCGCTTGTCTTGCAAGCTGGCAAACGAGGGCTTCACCACATGACCCAATGCAGTCAAACGCAAATTGACCAACTCGCCCGACTGATCTGGGGCTGCATGGCCGTAGCGTGTTTCGTACAGCTCATCAAAATGCAAGCGCAAGGCCTGCAAAGCGGCCGCGTTGGGCAAGGACGACGGCACCGGCACGCGCACGGTGTACTCTTGCCCCAAATAGCGCATGTCCAGGGTGCGGTGCAAAACGATCGAATCCAAGGCATGGCCTTCGGCCTGCAAGCTTTTCAAAGCCTGCTGCTCCAAACCTTTGAACAGATTTTCGAGCACCGATGGGGTCAGGCTGGCGTAGTCCAAAATTTTGGTCTGCACAAAGTCTTGGCGCAAATCGGTCATCAGCATGCCCAAAGCGGAAAAGTGGCCGGGTTGCGGCGGCACGATGACCCGCGGCACATGCAACTCACGGGCAATCGCCATGCCGTGCAAGGGGCCGCCCCCTCCGAACACCACCATGGCGAATTTACGCGGGTCATAACCCCGCTGCATGGTGATGGCGCGCACGGCAAACGACATCTTCGCGTCTGCAATGCGCAAAATACCCAAAGCGGCATCCATCACCGACAGGCCCAAGGGCTTGGCAATGCGCTGCTCAATGGCCTGGGTGGCGAGTTTCAAGTCCAGGTCAAATTCACCCCCCAAAAACCGGTGCGGGTTGAGCCGTCCTGTGACCAAATTGGCATCGGTGACCGTGGGCTCTGTGCCGCCACGGCCATAACAGGCTGGCCCCGGTGTGGAGCCCGCGCTGCGCGGGCCGACCTTGAGGGATCCACCCTCATCGATCCATGCCATGGAGCCGCCACCCGCCCCCACCTCAATGATGTCCACCACAGGCAAGCGCATGGGGTGGCCATGTTGATAACCCCCAATGAAGTATTGATCGGTCATCTTGGGCATGCCCTTTTCGACCAAACAAGTTTTGGCGGTGGTGCCGCCCATGTCAAAGGCAATCACGTCGGGTTCGTTGAGCAACTGACCCAACATGCCAGCCCCAATGATGCCGCCGGCAGGCCCAGACTCCATCATGCCCACCGGAATATGGGCCGCTCGCTTCGCGGACATGACCCCGCCGTTGGACTGCATGATCATGAACTTGCCCTGGAAGCTTTGCTGGCGCAGCGGTTCCTCCAAGGCTTTCAAGTATTGACTGACCTCCAGGCCCACATAGGCATTGAGCACGGTGGTGGATGTGCGTTCGTACTCGCGGTATTCGCGCAAAATTTCATGCGACAAGGTGATGAAGCGCTTGGGAAACGCCTTGCGCAACAAACGACCCAGGGCCTTTTCGTGCGCAGGGTTGGCATAGGCGTGCAACAAACAGACCGCAATGGCTTGCACATTGGCCGCTGAAATTTTGCGGATCACTTGGCGCACACTGGCCTCGCTCAAAGGCGTGTGCGCTTTGCCACTGGCCGTCATCCGTTCGGTCACCCCAAAGCGCAAGGTGCCGGGCACCAAGGGCTGGGTTTTCTCGAAAAACAGGTTATAGGTGTCGGGTCGATTGGTGCGACCCACCTCGTACACATCGGTAAACCCCTCGGTGGTCACCAAGGCGGTGCGCGCACCTGTTTTTTGAATCACCGCATTGATGGCCACAGTGGAGCCATGAATGAAGTGCTCCAAACGGGCAATGTCAACCTGCGCCTTGTCAAAACAAGTCATCACGGCACTTTGCAATGCCTCAGGGGTGGACAAGGATTTTTCAAACCGAACCACATGATCGCGTGCGTCGTAGCTGACCAAATCGGTGAAGGTGCCGCCAATATCAACAGCCACACGAACGCCATCGGTGACCAAGGGCGAAACTGATTTTTTAGACATCAATCGCTTTCAGAATTCAAGGGTGATCGACAGACAAAACAATCTTGCCCAGTTGTTGATCGGACTGCATATAAGCTTTGGCCAGGGTCAATTGATCGAACGCGAAAACCCGGTCCACCAAAGGTCGCGTACCCGTTTGTGCAAATCGGGGGAGGTAGTGGGCCACAAAATCGGCCACGCCAGCTTGTCGTTCGGCCGGTGTGCGATGGCGATTGGACACACCAAAGATGCGCAGGCGCTGCGCATGCAAGGTGTCCAAATTCAAAGGCGCTTGCAAACAACCATCCACATAGCCCACGATGGCCAGTCGACCTTGATAGGCCAGGCAACGCAACTCCTCAGCCAGTACGCTGCCGCCCACGGTGTTGACGATCAGGTTGACGCCTTTGCCAGCAGTGATGTCTTGGGTGCGTTCATAAAATTCGGGTTGGCGCGTGGCAATGCCTTCGGTCAGGCCATGGGCCTTCAATGTTTGCAGTTTGTCAGCACTGCCCGAGGTGCCGATGGTTTGCGCACCCAGCATGTGGGCCAGTTGCACGCAAGCCGTCCCCACGCCAGATGAAACGCCATTGACCATCAACCATTCACCGGCCTTCAACTGCCCCTGCGCCACCAACATATCGTGTGCCACCATGAAGGTGACAGGGATCGCAGCCGCCTGGGCCCAATCAAAGGCTTTGGGCATGGGCATGGTTTCCAGGGGCGACATGAGCCCGAACTGGGCGAATCCGCCCGGGCAGCGGCCCATCACACGTTGCCCTACCGTGAAACCACTCACACCATCGCCCACCGCGACCACTTCACCAGCAGCCTCCATGCCAATGGCTTTGGCCTGGGGCAAGCCCCCATGGGGGCCAGGCCCAAGAATGAATTCACCCCGGTTCAGGCCAGCGGCGTGAATCTTCACCAACAACTGCCCCGCGCCCACCTGGGGTTGGTTGACATCGCGCATTTCAATGTGCAGCTGGCCCTCACGGCCTTCCATCCAGTAAGACTTCATTTCAACAACTCCGGTGATTCGTTTTGGGTATGGGGGATCAAGCGTCGCTCCAGCACATTGCCACTGATGGTGGCTGCACCATCTGAGATCAAATGCATCAGCATCGGTGTGACTTCTTCGGGCTCAGACACACCCAATGTTCGTTGGTACATGGCCACCTCTTCTGCCGAAGCACTGTCTTGAAACAATGGGGTATTCATGATGCCGGGTGAGACCGCATTGATGCGCACACCGTGCGCTTTGAGTTCTTGTGCGGCCGATTTCACCAAAGCAATCAATCCGGCCTTGGATGCCCCATACGCCGTGGCACCCGGCCAGCCCTGTGTGGCCAGACCAGAGGTGAAAACCACCAGGGCACCGCTGCGCTGGCGCTTCATCACTGGAAACAGCGCGCGCACCACGTAAAAAATACCGGTCAAATTCACATCCATGTGCCGCTGCCAATCCGCGTCTGTCATGGCTTCCACCTCGATGCGCTGTTGAATGCCACTGGCCAATACCGCTGCATCGATGCGCTGGTGTTGGAGCGATTGCTGTGCCACGTAGCGATTGACGGCGGCCGAATCGGTGATATCCAACTGCGCCACATGGCACTTCGGGTGCTGCAGTGCGGACAAGGCCGTCACCCGGATATCGCTGGCCAGTACCGTGGCACCCGCTGCCAAACAAGCCTGTGTCATGGCCAAGCCAATGCCCGACCCCGCGCCAGCAATCAACACCACACGCCCAGAAAAATCGTAATTGACCTTCATCGTCTTCTTTCAAGTTCAGTGAGCGGTGTATCCACCGTCCACCAACATATCGGCACCGGTCATGAACGACGATGCATCACTCGCCAGGTAAAGCGCTGCCATGGCAATTTCATCGACCGTTCCCAATCGACCACTCAGGTGCATGGGGGCCAGCATTTCTCGCGCCGCCTCCATGGTGCCAAAGCGAATCAACATGCGATCTGTCTCAATCGCACCCGGCGACAAGGTGTTGACGCGGATTCGGTCAGGCGCATGGTCAATGGCCATGGCCCGCGCCAGATTCAACAAGCCCCCTTTGATGGCGCAGTACACCGCGCGGCGGGGAGACCCCACATGGCCCAGCTGCGAAGCGATGAGAACCACTGAGCCCCCACCGCTGCGCACCATGACTGGAATGGCTGCTTTGCTCATCAAAAAAGCACCTGTCAAGTTGACCGCAATCGCTTGGTTCCAATCGGCCAGTGAATAGTCGACCACGGTTCCACTTGGATCGGCAGCAGCGGCACCATTGATCAAGATGTGCAAGGCGTTTGAATGCCCACCCAACTTGTCTACCGCTGCTTGCGTTTGTTCTTGTGAAGACACATCGGCCACCAAAGCGAGGGCCATGCCTTTGTCTTGTTGGATCAAATCAACTGTTTCTTGTACGCTTTGTGCGTTGCGATCCAAACAACCGACCAGGGCACCTGCATTGGCCAAGGTTTGGGCTATGGCTCTGCCAATGCCTTGACCGGCACCCGTGACCAATGCTGTTTTACCCTGAAGGGAAAAGCGGTCCAAAACCGAGCCATTCGACATGAGCACTCCTGTATTGACAGCACAACCTCGGGGCCATGCCGCATCAAACTGCGGCGAAGTATGGGGGATTTTTGGCTCAGTGGCTGCCCAGTGCGCGACAGGGCTGAATGCGCCAACGCGCTACCAAGGCAAGGCCATGCCATCGGGACGGGGGCACGCACTCAACTCTTTGATCACCGCAGCCGACAAGGGAATACCCTCGGCCATGCGCTGGGCATGGAAGCGTTGTCCGCGCTCACCAGGCATGCGAATCGCCTCGCTGGCATCGCTGGGTGCGAGCCCGCGCAATGTGGCCACGGTCCGGGTGACCTCTTGCTGAAAATCGACCACAGAAGAAAAACGACCAATGTCCACAGCCAGCAGCCAGGCATTTTGTCTGTGCTTGCGGGCTGCGGGTTTGTCGCTGAAATAGTCGGAGATGATGGGGTTGCCCACCACCAGGCTGCACATCAACTCGAACATCAGGGCCAAGCCCGATCCTTTGGGCCCCGCCATGGGCATGGGGATGGTGGCTTGTTGCGGATCGGTGGTGGGTTGCCCTCGGGCGTCCAAAGCCAACCCAGCGGGCAACGGTGTTTGGTTTTGTTTGGCCAAGCGCAGTTGGCCCATGGACATGGCGCCAGACGCCATGTCCAAAATGATGGGCTCGTCATCGGGGCCAGGGACGGCAATGGACAAAGGCGCCGTCGACACCCCTGCTGCGCTGGCACCGTGATACGCCATCAAGGGCAACGAAGCCGCAAACGCCACCCCCACCATGCCCTGTTTGGCCAAGGCTTGGGTGAAACACCCCAAGGCACCGGTGTGGGTCGTTCCCCGCACCATCACCAAACCCAAACCCAGGGCACGGGCTTTGAGGGTGACTTGCGCCACTGCGTGATCCATGGCCACCGCGCCAGCACTCGCATTTGCATCAAACACATGCACCGCTGGCGTATCGTGCAAAACCTGCCAGGTGGGCCGGGTGTTGATCACCCCTTTGTGAATGAAGTTCAAGTAAAAACCCACCCGCCCGACGCCATGCGTATCAATCCCACGCAGTTCGGCCCACACCAAGGCCTTGGTCACGCTGCGTGCCGGTTCGTTGTCCATGCCCGCGTGGACAAAAAGTGCTTGAACGAAATGTTCAAGCTGCTCAGCATGAACCAGGGTGCTGTTGCTCATGGGCGCTCAATCTTTCTAGAGTCAATCACTTGGCGCCACTTGCGCAGTTCACTGGCCACATATCGGTTCATCTCGTCAGGGGAATTGGCCTGGGGTTCCCCACCCAGATCGACCAATCGCCGCGCGACGTCCGCTTGACCGACTATTTTTCGCAACTCCGCGTTGAGGTATTGCACCACCGCATCGGGTGTGCCACCTGTGACACCCAGGGCGATGAATGAGTACACCTCATAGCCCGGCAGGACCTCGCTCACATTGGCCAGCTCCGGCATGGGTTTGTAGCGCTCGCGCCCCGTGGCGGCCAAGGCCCGCAGTTTTCCACTCTTGATGAATGGCAATGACAGCGTGGGTGCCTCAAACAAAAAATCCACCCGGCCAGCCAAGGTTTCACTCAAAGCCGTGTTGCCGCCTTTGGTGGGAATATGCACTGTTTCGATATTGGCCATCGCATTCATCAATTCGGCCGACAAATGGCTGATCGACCCCACACCCGAAGTGGCGTAATTGAGGGTGCCAGGATTTTTTTTGGCATGCGCCACCAAATCGGGAAAGGTTTTGAATGCAGAGTTGGCCGGGACATTGATGATGAAAGGATAGGCGGTCACCAAGGACACCATGGCCATGTCCTTGATCGGGTCAAACGCAGGTGTGCTGGTCAAGGCTGCTGCTGCCGGATAAGCACCCGTGACCAGCAACAAGGTATGCCCATCGGGTTTGGCTTTGGCCACATGGGTCGCCCCCACCATGCCGCCAGCTCCAGCCCGGTTTTCCACCACCACCGGCACATTCAGGGCTTCACCCAGTTTTTGGGCCAACAACCGCGCCATGATGTCAGCTGAGCCACCCACGGCAAAAGGGCAGACCAAGGTCAAGGCCCGACTGGGGTATCCCGCCACCGGACTGGCCGCCATGGCAGCGCTGCCCACCGTGGCGCCAACCCACAAAGCGCTGGCAAGCCCCCAAAAAGAAAGTGCCAAACGGATGCGATTCTTCAAACGGGCGCATCCATTCGCGCCCCGACATGGGTTCAACACAGTGCGCATCATGATTTTTTTTAAGTGGGAAATATGATTAAAAAAACAGCCTCAGGCCTTGAGCAATCCAGCGGCGATCAAAGCCAAACGAATCCGCTCAATTTCATCGGGCTTGATTTTCACAAGGGTGGGCGCACCACGGCACGCGGCAACTTGCCGAGCAACACCAAAGCCTCTTTCATGCGGTTGTGCATGTCGACAAAAGGATCGGTGTAAAACACTTCAGCGGTGTGATAGATGCGGTTGTGAATTTGTTGGGCCAAGCCCAAATCTTTGTTTTGTACGGCTTGGAAAAGCTGGGCCTGCAAGTCAGCAATGACCGATCCGCTGCCCGACAAAAGCCCGTTGCAACCCAACACCAAGGAGCTGAACAACCAGGCGCTGTGGGTGCTCAAGACATTCACCGGGGGTTGGCGGGATTGCAAGGCGCGAATTTGCCGATCGGCCAATTGCGCGTTGCCACACCAGTCTTTGATGGCCGCAATGGTGGGGACTTCCTCGATCATGCGCAGCAATGTGGGCAGGGGATAGCCTTGCCCACCTGCCGGGTTGTACTGAAAAGCAATCAGGGGCAGATCGGTCACATCGGCAATGCGCTTGAAATGTTCAATCGCCATTTCAGGACGTTGACCAAAGGTATAAATGCCCGAGGGGAAGACCAACAAGGCATCTGCGCCGCCGTCATGGGCCATTTTGGCCAAGCGCTGGGCTTCCATGCTGCTGTCGGTGTAGATGCCGTTGACGATAGGCAATTTGTCGCCGATCTCGTCTTTGGTGATGGCCAACACCCGGACTTGCTCTTCAAACGTGCAAGAGGCGGCTTCGGTGGAATGCGCGTTGACCGTGATGGCGCTGATACCTGACACGCTGGCCACATCGCGCAGGTGCGCGCGATAACTCACCTCATCAATGGAAAGATCATCAAAAAAAGGCAGCAACACGGCGGGTATCACGCCATGGGGATGAAAACGTTGTGCTTTGTTCATGGTGTCCTGGATGGGTATGAATTGAGGCTGTAGGATAAAGCATCATCAACCCGTTTGCACCCACGGGTTCACCCTTGTCAGAATGGAATATATGGCTCTTCAAAACACCCCATCCCACATCGTTGACGGCTTGCGTTTGCCAAGGCCTTTTCAGGTGCGCCGCTTAGGGCACTTTGGCATCAATGTCGCATCTGTTGAACGGTCCATGGATTTTTATGGTCGATTGCTCGGTTTTGAAATTTCTGATGAGCTGGATTTTGGTCCGCGTGTGCCAGAGGCGTTGAAGGCGCAAGTGGGTCCGAGCTTGGGCTACTTCATGCGCCATGGCACCGACCACCATTCATTTGTGCTTTTTCCACAAGCGGCGATGCATGCCAGCAATCCGCACTACCCTGCGCACCCACAACTAAACCTGAACCAATTGACTTGGCAGGTTTCGTCCTTGCGCGAAGTGGCCCATGGCTTAGCATGGTTTGAATCGCTGGACTCCAAGGTCCTGCGCTCGGGGCGCGACACCCCGGGGTCGAATTGGCACATCTATCCGGTGGACCCAGAAGGGCACATCAACGAGTTGTATTACGGCATCGAGCAAATTGGCTGGTCTGGGCATTCCAAACCCATGTCCATGCATGGCATTCGCTACACACAGCCGCCCGAATTACCCCATCGATCCGAGTTTGCCGAGGTCAATCAAGCCATGACCCAAAGCATGGATTTGACCAGTGGTTATCGGCGCGCAGACACATTGAAGGAGACTTTTGACGTGGGTGGCATTCTGCTGCCGCGCCCCTTCAAAATCACCAAAGTGGGACCCGTGCGCTTGTTGGTGCGCGATGTCCAGGCCACGCTGCGGTTTTACACGCATGGCCTGGGCTTGAGCCTGAGCGAACAGGCCGATGTCATGGGCCACACCTGTTATTTTTTGCACAGCAATACCGAACACCATGCACTGGCCCTGTACCCAGAAGCTTTGCGCGCGCCATTGGGCATCTCGCATTCGCGCAGCTTGCTGGGCTTTGGTGTGCAACTGGGCAGCTATGCACAACTGCGTGCAGCGGTGAACTTCATGGGCCAAGCCGGTTACCAACCCGTCGACATGCAGCCTGCTTTGTCACCCGGCATCGGCCACCATGTGTGGTTGCAAGACCCCGATGGCAATGCCGTGCAGCTTTATTGGGAGATGGAACAAATTGGCTGGAATGGTTTGCCCCGACCGGTGGAGCAAAGAAGGGCATGGCCACAAAACCCCAGTGATTGGCCAGAACACTTGGAGCCCCAAAGCGACAGCTTCATGGGTGAAGTGTTTTTAGGCCCTTTGAATTGAACGACGAGAGACAAGCCCATGCGCTGTGACATATTGATCCAAGGTGGAACTGTTTTTGACGGCAGCGGCTCGCCCGGGGTACTCGCCGATGTGGCCATCCACCAAGGCCGCCTGATGGCCATCGGAAACCATCTGGGCGTGACGGCCCAGCGGGTCATCGATGCCCGCGGCTTGGTGGTGGCCCCAGGGTTCATTGACATCAAAACCCACTCGGATTTCACCCTGCCGATCAACCCCAAAGCCGAAAGCAAACTGCGCCAAGGCGTGACCACGGAAATCATTGGCCACTGCGGCTTTTCGGTGGCCCCGTGCTTGCCCGGCAAAGTCAAGCTGTTGGCCGACTACCTCAATCCCAGCGCACCTTGGTTGCCGTTTCGAGAGATGGGGTTTGGCGAATACCTCGACAGCTTCCCAGCCACCTCGGTGAATGCGGGCATGCTGGTGGGACACAACACCTTGCGTTTGATGGCCATGGGCATGGCGCAACGCGCACCCACAGAAGCTGAAATGGCCCACATGTTGGCCCTGCTCCAAGAGGGCTTGCAAGCTGGGGCTTTGGGCTTGTCCAGCGGTTTATTCACCACGCCGGGCGCCTATGCCCAAGCCGATGAAATGCTGCGCTTGGCCCAATTGGTCGAGCAGCACCATGGCGCCTATTTCACCCATTTGCGCGATGAATCCAATGGCGTGATGGCGGCCTTGCAAGAGGCCATCGACATTGCCCGCGCCTGTCGCATCCATGTCCAAGTGGTTCATTTCAAATGCTCGGGCGTGGACAACTGGGGGCAAACCGCCCAGGCATTGGCGCAGATGCAAGCAGCGCGTGATGCGGGCATGGACATCGATTGCGACGCCTACCCGTACACCGCAGGCAGCAACCCGCTCAAAAACATCTTGCCGCAGTGGGTCCAAGCCGGCGGCGTGGATGCCATGCTCGAGCGCTTGGCCGATGCCAGCACCCGTGAGCGCATCCGCCAGGAGGTCGAGCGCGATGGCTTGAACAACTGGGGCCGCATTGCCTCCTGGGACGATGTGCGCATCTCCATCACCCCGCACCAACCCCAACATGCGGGCAAAACCATCGCTGGCCTGGCCCAGGAGCGGGGCATGGACCCGGTTGACACCCTGTGCGACTATTTGCGCGAGGATCGGGGGGCCACCCGGGTGTTGATCACCTCGATTTCAGAGGACGATGTGCGCGAATTGATCCGCTCCCCTGCGGCCTTGATCGGCTCGGATGGCAATTGCGTCTCGCACGAAGGCGTGGTCAGCCAAGGCATGCCGCATCCACGCTTTTACGGCACATTCCCACGCGTGCTGGGGCGTTATGTGCACCGCGAACAAGTCACCCCCTTGGCGCATGCCATCTTCAAAATGACGGGGGCCACGGCCCGCGCACTGCGTTTGCGCGACCGAGGACTGTTGCGAGTGGGCCTGAGCGCCGACGTCACCCTGTTTGAACCCGATGTTTTTTTGGATCTGTCCACCTACCAAGACCCGCACCGCTACCCCGCAGGGCAACGCACCACGGTATTGGTCAACGGCGAAGTGGTGATTGACCAGGCCCAACACACGGGCGCCCTGCCCGGCCGGGTGTTGCGCCGCAATGCCGACGGCAGCGTGGGCTTCAATGCACC
>Ga0209358_10001108_pt1 | contig 21994 bp, 19 predicted proteins | sample LauGreFa1BDMLBSN_2_FD_187574 | JGI IMG/M metagenome (GOLD analysis project Ga0209358, IMG submission 187574) | Freshwater lake microbial communities from Lake Michigan, USA - Fa13.BD.MLB.SN (SPAdes) (version 2) | ecosystem: Environmental > Aquatic > Freshwater > Lake | place: Lake Michigan, USA...
TGGTGCCGATTTTTGCACATGAGTTGGTGCCGATGTTTGCACAGGATGTGGTGCCGATGTTTGCACAGGATGTGGCGCCGATGTTTGCACGTGAGTTGGTGCCGATGTTTGCACATGAGTTGGTGCGTGTATCGTTGTCGGCACAGGATGTGGTGCCGATATTTGCACATGAGTTGGTGCCGATGTTTGCACAGGATGTGGTGTGTGTATCGTTGTCGACACGCGAGGTGTGTGTATCGTTGTCGACACATGAGGTGTGTGTATCGTTGTCGACACATGAGTTGGTGCGTGTATCGTTGTCGGCACATGAGTTGGTGCCGATGTTTGCAGAGGAATCGTGGTCAAAACCATAGGAATAGTTTTAACATGTTCATTTTTTTTCCTACAATAAATAGTACTTACTGCATTATTTGTCATCCATAACCACTCCGCTTGAAGATTTATACCTGTGCGCTCAGTCTCAAAAATCTGAAAACTATTATTTTGAAAATTCTTACCATATGATGCAGACATTTCCCAACCCGCATCATCATAATCATACATAATCCAATCTTCCGAAGGTTTTTTCGTAGATGTATTTGAAAAGTCCTTACATTTCCACTCTTCGTGCTTAGTATAATGTTTACCATGATCCATGTCCATAATAAACCCATTTAAAAATCCAGTGAACCGACTACCTATACCCGTAAAAGCAATTATTTTGGGACTTTCATCATATATAACAGGATAAAACTTCTTCGTATCATTCCACATAGGGTAGTCATACTCTACCAGCTGTGATATATTTAACTCATTATCAGGCTGGTCAATGTACTTACCGTCTACATATAATGAATATTGACACTCGCATGCAATATGTATTGGATACTTTATACCATAACTTGGATTCGCTACTAAGTTAACAGGAATTGCATACAGTTGTGTACATGCTTGAAATAATCCAATACAGAATAACGTACTCAAAAACAATGAAGGTTCTTTTTTAAAGACCATTTATCATACTTATAGCATATATTTTAATTCTTTTATATCAATTTATAAATCATATAAATGAAAAGATAAATCTAAATATAAATCTAAATATAAATCTAACTACTATATTATATATTATAAAAATAATGTGCAATTCTTTAACATGGTTTTCTCAAGAAAATCCAGAACAAATACAAAAAATATATAACTTAATACAACACAAATCACTAACTGGCTTTTACTTATTTCATAATATTGTAGCAACCTCAGGTGAAATATTGAATTTTTTAAATAGTAATAATACATCTTCAAATTACTACGAAAACTTAGAAACCGTTATAAAAATAGAATTTCCAGATGTTACCTTTTCAATAACTAACATAACCACTTTTATACTACTTTCTTATATATCTCAAAATAATGTAAGTAAAATAATAGTCAATATAACAAAAAGTATAACAACGCCCATTACTGAATACGATATAGTATCAAACTTTAAAGATATAAAATTTTTTTATCCTAATTTGATAACGGAAATATATATATGCGATAAAGTAGATGAAAAATACAAAGATGACACATTTAACTATACAACTAACATATTCTGTAGAAACGCCGAACTATATGAATATTACGTAAATATGAAGTCATCTTTGTTGACATCATTAGAAACTACATATAACTACTTTCCTAAATTATTTTATATAAAGTTTGCAAATACACACGACGGTTCCGATAGTAAAAGTAACATTAACGGCAACCGTAACAGTAAACTTATAAAAAATAAATACAAAAAGGGTATTACATTCGGCACATTTGATTTATTTCATTTTGGTCACGATAATATATTAAAACGGTGTATGCAATTTTGTGAATATCTTTATCTTGGATTATCTAGTGATGAATTAAACACGATGAAAGGTAAAACAAGTGTAGATGACTATGAAAAACGCAAAAACGTTATTGAGAAGCTGCAATTATGCGATGAAATCTTCAAAGAAGAGAGTCTTGAATATAAAGACGACTATGTATTACAAAAAGGCGCCGAAATATTAATGATGGGGGGTGACTGGGTTGGGAAGTTCGACTGGGTATCATGTGATGTACTATATATGGAGCGGACACCGAATATCTCAACGACGATGTTGAAGGAACAAACAATAACCAAACAATAACCAAACAATAACAATAATTATTTAACAAAATTGATTTACAAATATGACACAATATAGTATATAACAATATTGTCTCATAATCACATCAAAGTAACTATAACATTAACAAACGCATGTCTACAGAGATAGTCGACGTCAATACCGATACCAGCGAAGTATCAAATATACCTGAAAAATATCGCGGCAGAACGGTTATAAATTCTAAATACATATTCGAAATGAAGATAGGATCAGGAAGTTTTGGAACAGTGTATAGAGGAAGAAATATTATTTCAGGCGATGGTGTTGCGATTAAGTTTGAAGCGACTACTGCAAAAGTACCTACTCTTTTATGGGAGTCAAAGGTAATGAATCACTTGGCTGGAAAACCTGGTGTTGTAAAGTTGCGTTATTTTGGAACGGAGTCAAATAAAAATATAATTGTAATGGATTTATTTTCGCATACGTTGTGCGAAGAAGTTGCGAAAATTAAGAAGGACAATGCAAATACGAATATGACTACAAGTATGATAGAAAAAAGTATAACACATGAATCATCAAAAGAGTCAGCATCATCTCCTACTAACGCGGATATTGAATGTGGAACAGAACAAACGATACACTCTTCGTCGAGTAATGATAGTAAAGGTGCGGTGAATACAGATATGAGCGAAGGTGCAACTTTGGCGCGTTTAATACAACCTAAAAATGCATCTACGGTGTCATCAGCATCATCAGAAACACCCCTTCAGTTACCGAGTGTATCAGTGCATATATTGGCGGTAACTAAGTATCTTATTTCAATGATAGAGATTATTGCACGCGTGCATGAAGCGGGTATCGTTCACCGTGATATAAAGCCTGACAATTTTATGCTGAGCATGGTAGGAAATAGTGATGATAGTAGCAGTAGTATTGAAAAAAAGTTAAATATAATTGACTTTGGTCTTTCGAGATTTTATATGAAAGGAGACAAACATGTTGATAATACGGGTGACCGGTCAATTGTAGGAACTATTCGATATATTAGCAAGCATGTACATGAAGGAAATGTGTATTCGAGGCGTGATGATATTATATCGATACTATATGTGGCTATATATCTTGTGAAAGGGAGTTTGCCGTGGATGGGGCTTACGGCAAAAAAAGGAGATACGACATCAAAGGAAGAATTGGTGTACGATAAAAAAATAAAAATTACGTCGACGGACTTATGTGAAGGTATTCCAAATGTATTTAAAAAATTACTGGATTATTCGTATAGTCTTAGTTTTGAAGATAAACCTGATTACTCGTATATGACAAGACAGTGTAAAAACTATTTGAAACTGTATATATAAGAATAAATATAAACAATCAAAAATACTTAAAGCCATAATATATACTATAGTATCGACAAACTTACAATGAGTTCTGAAAGTTCTTCTGGTACATCAGCCCCTGTTCGTCTTACTGGGCGCGTGAAGTGGTTTAATAACAAGACAGGTTTTGGTTTTATTTCGGTTGTTGGAGGAAACGACCAGTACAAAGATGCTAGCGAGATCTTTGTTCACCACTCGGCGGTTACGGTAAGTCAGGAGCAATACCGTTATTTGGTAGAGGGAGAGTATGTGGAGTTTTCAGTAGTAACTACTGAGTCTGGAGTCCATAAGATTCAGGCGGGTGATGTTCGCGGTGTAAAGGGAGGCAAGTTGTTTTGCGAGACTCGTCACGAGCATCGTGTTTCACATGATGGAGGTGCGGGAGCGGATAAGAGCGAGAGAGGAAGGCCTCAAGTGCGTGGACGTGTTGACAGGGGTGGTCGAGGCGGACGCGTTGACAGGGGTGGACGTGGTGGTCCCGGTGGTCGTGGTGGAAGTGAGTGGATGCTTGTTCGTCGTGACCAGAGTGAGCAAAATGATTCGCGTGGTCATGGACGCGTACATGCGCGTGGTCGTGGACGTGGACGGGAAGAGTATTCTGAGCGCCCTGCTCATTCTGATAATTCTTCCTCGCACACCTCTGCCCCTGCCCCTGCCCCTGCCCCTGCCCCTGCCCCTGCAAAAGAGGAAGCGAGCAGCGTTAGCGAAGTCCCCTCAACCCCTCGCGCGGTTTCAAAGAAGACACCTCGTCAGTCTAAACCTTTTGCTTAAGTAGCTATATTGATATTCAAATTCAATTCAATTCATTTGTTAAAACTTTTCATGTGTTTAACAAATGAATTAAAAAATGTAATATTATTATAATATTTATTTTTTCATAGTTAACGATAGTCTTCTAAGTTTTTGTTTTTTTGATAAATATTTACTTCTTTTAACGAGTGAATATTTTTTACCAGGGAATCTTAGAAGTTTCGGTTTATTTTTACAAGTGAATGCGCTATGCTTAATACCTTTACGACGAAAAATGGTATCGTTGCAAATACCGATCGCACGTGATTCGTCAGCGTTAGAATCAGAATTACCTGTACTATCTTTAACTTTTTTAATACACTTACATAATTTTTCCGCAAGGATTTCTTCTGCTTTATTTTTTACTTGTTTGGAAGATTCTGAAGGAGAAAATGGTATATTATAATAATTTAATATTTTTTCATAATCGGTTTTAGTTAAAATACCCATAAATATAAAGTAGTATTAAAGTTATATTAAAAGTAGATAATAATTATTTTTATAACAAAAAATATATATTTATATTTTATATTCATTTTAATTTTAAATGCCTAAATCAATAAAAAAGATTAAAAAGAAAGTGGTTGTTTTTGATTTAGATGAAACGTTGGGATATTTCGGACAGTTAGGCAGATTTTGTAATTTATTAGATGAATACCATAAAAATTCAAATAAAGCATACAGTATTTTTAATGAACTAATGGATTTATATCCCGAGTTTACTAGACCCAATATTATAGACATTTTAAAACACTTACTACAAAAAAAGAAGGAAAATAAATGTCAGGCTGTTATGATTTATACAAATAATACAGGAGAACGAAAATGGGCCGAACATATTAAGGGCTATTTCGAAAACAAGTTGAACACAAAAATATTTGAACAAATAATAGCAGCTTTTAAAATAAACGGAAAAGTCGTTGAAATAAATAGAACTATGCACGAAAAATGTGTAGATGATTTTTTTAGGTGTACCAAGTTACCATCAGATATTGAGATTTGTTTTATAGATGATATATTTCATCCCAAAATGAAGAATGATAACGTATACTATATTCATGTTAAAGAATACAAACACCTTTTACCTGCAAATGAAATGTTAAATCGTTACTTGAATTCAGATCTTTCTAGTGACATAAAAAATAAAGACGAGTTTAAAAAATTTACTATGTTTAATTTAAAATATAATATAGTAGAAAAAGATAAACATGAACAAGAAATAGATATAATTGTTAGTAAAAAAATGTTGGAGCATATAAAAGAATTTTTTGAAAAAGATGAGCCGATTATGAAACTTAAAGTATACAATAAAAATCAAAAGTCTTTCAAAAAAAATAACAAAACAAATAACAATAAAACACTCAAAAAAAATAATATATTTTAACTTAATCTCGTACCAACCCTGCAGATTATAATTTGAGATTATTTTCTTCTAAAACGCGGCGAAGCGCCTTTGCATGTTTCTTTGTTTTTTTGTGACTGTTCATGTTGAACAATTGAACTTCACATCCACACTCGCACATAATCTTTGTCTTCGCCTTTTCAAGAATTTCCTCTCTCCTTTTCTGGTAGTAGTCTTTGTTATAATTTTTTATCTTGTCCCCTTGCTCTTTGTTGTATTTTTTCTGGTACTCCAGTTTGCGTTCCCGATTCCTGTAGTAGTATCCATTTTTTTCACCTTCACATTCTCCATCAGCTTCGGTTTCAACTTCCATAACCATCGCGGTGCTGCATTTGTTATTCGTGCATTCTCTATCAACCGCAACATCGCACTTCGTGTCGTTATCTATTATATTATTTATATTTGTCGTCTCAATTGTATTGAGCGACGTAGTCAAAAGAGACGATATTAAGGAAACGTCTATGCTAATTTTTTTCACACATCGACAACCCGAATCACCCTTTTTTTCTTTCGACAAGGGTGAAGAAGCAACGAATGTAACACCAAGAGACGCCATTTTATATTGTTTTGTTTTCGAATACTCATACATATATCGTGTTTTTTCGTTTCAATTTTTTGTACCCTCTAAAATAGTAGTAAATAAAAAATGTAACCGAATGAGTGTTTTCAACTACACACTAAAGTTTGGTATAAGAGCGGCAACAAAACTTGTCTAGCTTGCCTAAAAATATGGCGCCACTTTCGGAGTGTCTTTTCATTTCTTCGGATGTTAATGTAACGTCAGTAACCAGAACCTTTTTGTTTCCCTGAAACCAGTAAGTATAAGGAGGACTTTTTATAGTCATTGTTTTCAAACCATCACGACGTAATTTGTAGTCAATAGGTTTGGATGTTCGCGACATCTGGACTTCTTCGGAAAACCATCCGTAATATTCAACTCCAGAGTCTTTAACGGTAAAACTGTCAGCAATTTGCCTCTGCGTTTCAAGTACCCTTTCAAGAAGAGTTCGAGCATCTTCGTTTCCACAACTTGAAACACTTGTCATTTTGAAATATTTTGTTTTCTCTTATGTATTAGTTAGAGGTAATTAATTACTTTCAATTTTTTTTGAAAATAATTAGTAGTAAGTTAGTATTAAAATATATATATGATATTAGCGTCGATAACGCCTTCTCGTATTTTTACGCATTGACATCTTTCGGCGAGACCGAAACTTCCTAATTGCACCCATTCGTCTTCTTCTAGTACCACCACCGTATTGAGAAAATTCAAACCCTTTTTTTTTGCCCATACCCATATTCATGACATTCTTTTTCTCGGCATTATTAGCATTATAATTTGTTAATATAACTAGCGACTTGTTACTTTTGCCTTTACCTTTATTCTTTTTATCTAAAATCCATTTTTTTAAATGTTCATAACTACGGTCACCTTTATACACATCATGCCTCGTAATATTATTTGGATGAAAATACAATATGGTAGGAAATCCAGAAACAGAAGGAGATATTCCACTCTTTTTAAACATATCCATATTAGAACTTTCGATTGCTCCTAAAATAATTTCATTTTTATGTTTATCTTTAAGTTCGTTTATTAACTTGTTCCATGTAGGTTTCATAATTTCACAATGCCCGCATCCATTCATATAAAACAATACAATACCGTGCTTTTTTTTCAACTCCATAATTTCACTGTCAGTTAACGTTTTAGGATGATCCTTATTTGAAAACATTTATATGAATATTTTATATATTTAATAAATATTATTTATTATAACATATGTTACAATATTTTTTTATAATAAAATAATATATAAACGATGTTAAAAAATCTATCAATAATTATTTTATTTATAATGGTTACATATTTTGTATTAAATTATACATCGGATGACTTTAAAGAAGCACTAACAATGCCGGGACTCGATACTAACTGTCCAAATATATTAATACAAAAGGGAGCACTACTTTATTTATATAACTCGAAAAAAAAGGAAGTACCTGGTGTAAATCCAGTTATATTTAACAATTTAGAAGAATACGTAGAATTTGTAGAATTTCAACGCGCATCTGGAACTATATGCCCAGTACTATATTTACAACATTCAGATGAAGCCAATGGTACACAGTCATATAAAATTCGCCCTAGTCCTACAAATTTACTAGGCGGATTAAGCGGCGTCCCAGCTTCTGGATTTCCTTCTTTACCTCCTCCGCGAAAGCAAGTTACAAAGTTGCTAGACGCGTCCAAAGATGATCCACCTTATAATATAAATTCATACCCTGGATATGATGACTCCAATACTCAACAAGGAGATTTTACCCCGGATATGATGCTTGACTATATTGCCGAATCTACCGGCCTTAGCCCTAACCCTATGGACTCAAATTGGGGTGGTTCCGACTTCACACAAACACTCGTAGATAGTGGTTACTATAAAGATCAAGAAGTAAAAATGCGGTAACCATGCTGTAGCACATTACGACAATTATTTATTCGCGCATAAAAATTTTTTAATATTATCTACACAGTTTTTATTTATTTTACGCATACTACCTAACTCCGTCTTTAACATAAATGTGTTTAAACATGCCGGGTCCTTTTCAAGTTGATATAATAGATTTTGTACTGTCTTATATTCACTCATAATTTGCGTAGCCGTTTTAGAATTTATACCTGGAATACAAGATAACATGATTATATTTATATTTTCCGGAGTTATATATTCGTTTTTTTCTTTATGACCTTTAACGACACTGCAGTACTTTTCACTTTCTTCCGTTTCCTTATCTTCTTTCACTTCTTGCATAACTGCACCTGTAGACAACGCGCCATTCTCGCTACTTGAAGAATTAAGCTCATAATACGGTTTTCTATTTTTTTCATTTGTAATAGTTTTATCATACTTGTCCGCAAAAAAAACAATTGTGTCAGCAGTTTCACAAATGGTGTTTGTTCTTAATACCGAAAATCCTTTATAATATAAAAGCGAGAACATAGAACTCATAAGGGTTTTTTTCGAAATATGCGTCCTTTTTTCATTATATCGTTCAATATCTCCCTCAATGATATATATAATATTATGGTTATGCGTTGGTTCTTTATCTAAGCGAAACGACTGTTCGTTATATCTACCATCTTTAATACTTGCTGCTAAATCATTTAAAGTTTTTCTTTCAAAAATAAGAATAGTTTTCCCCGAATCATCCTCAAAAACTATGTCACCAATATGAAGTTGTTCTATTTTCATTTTATTGAATTTCGCATTTTCTCTCGGTTCTGTTGCTTCTGTAGGTAATATATCGTTACTCACTTGCACATCCTGAAAGAGGTGGAGGGGAATCAAGCATCCGTTCTTACTTTTATTTGAAGTTTCGCGAGAGGAAGATGTTACACTTGCATCAACCAAATGTGCTTCTATTCTTCTTTCAATCAATGGTATCAAATCAGTTTCGCGATTATCTACTTTTATTACTATGCCTCTGGAATACATATGAAAATACTATTTTTCTTGCGTATATATATTATCTTGTATATTTTTTATATCGTTTATTTATATATAATAACTATATGTTATCATGGTATATGGTGTGCATATACCTTACATATAGTTATTATCGACTAGTATATTATATATGAATTACATCATTGGGCCGGCGTGGCGAGGAGCATTATAGTATTGTCTAAACTTAAACAAGTAGTTCGCGTTTAGGGCCGGAACAGCAATGTGTGACCTTTGAGCAAAAGGTATCATAAAACCGGTTGCACTTGGTTGTGCTCCACCTTTCTTAGGTCCACCACCGTTGTTAATATTTGCATATAGTCCATCGGCCGAACCGGGGCCGCTAAACAATACGCGACGAGCCACAGCTGAACGTCCATTTCTGCTTCTTTGTCCGTTTCTTTCAGGCATTTTTTAATTCTATATAATCTTATAATATTAAATTTAAAAGATTATAATATGAAAAATATTTTTAAACCGCGGGTATTAATAATACTTTATTAAACACTAGATTGATAACCATTACCAAACAATCGTTTGATACCAGGAGAATACTGCATTCTTCCAACACCACCGGCACCTTTGTTGTAAGTAATCAAACCCTTGGCCTTCAAATATGCGAAACCAGCTTGACAACCAGTAGGAATACAGTAGTTACAGTAACTGGTCTCTTTCTGATAAACACCTACAATGCTAGCAGGAACGCCAATAGTAGGAGGCATTCCAGCCATGCTTCCGAAAATACATCCTTTATTAGTAAGAGACTCGGAAGATCTAGCCCTCTTACCACCGACAACATTCATTCCAACCATTTTATTTTTTTATATATATGCTAAATATAAAAATTATACCAAATATACCAAATATACCAAATATACCAAATATACATTTAATATTATTATTTTGTTTATAAAGTAAAATAAATTGAAATCATTTAAAGATAAAAATATAATTAACAGTAAGGTCTATCAACAAAACAAAAGAGTCACATCTTCTAAATATCAATGACAACACCCTCAAAAAAAGTAACCGAATCAAACTCGCCTGATAATTCTCCTTCTCCTAAATTAAGCACGAGTATATCATCGGGTCAGGGGAAAAACATACTAAATGATATGGACATTATTCAATGTGATGAAGGATACATATTTAATCCATACAATCAAGAAAATAGAGAGATTACATTGAACGAAGTTCAATCTATTCTTTCATCATATGGTATTCCGACACAGTTAAACAATTTTGAACTATATCGCCGTGCATTTATTCATGCTTCATATACGAAACGACCACAGCTAGAAAATGCTAGAGAAAATATTAAAATTATGCCTCAACCTGCAAACTGTATGGCTCTCAGAACGAAGTCTAATGAACGGCTTGAATTTATCGGAGATGGAGTTCTAGAATGTGTTACAAAATATTACCTATATCGCAGATTTCCTAAACAAAACGAAGGGTTCATGACAGAAAAAAAAATAGCAATTGTAAAAAATGAATCCATTGGAAAACTTGCATACGACATGGGGCTGCATAAATGGTTTATTATTTCAAAACATGCAGAAGAAAAACATACACGTACTAATCTTAAAAAATTGGGGTGCCTATTTGAAGCATTTATAGGTGCATTATTTCTCGACTTTAATAAAATTACGGTAAATGATGAAGGGAAATGGTTTGAAAACGTATTTGTTACAGGCCCTGGTTTTCAAATGGCGCAAAAATTCATAGAAGCAGTATTTGAAAGACATATTGACTGGATATCGCTTATTAAGAATGATGACAACTATAAAAATATTTTACAAGTAAAAATACAGAAAGAATTTAAAACTACTCCTGATTATTTAGAAATACAACACGATATTGACATAGGATATACTATGGGTGTTTATTTATGTCTTGGAAAAGAAATATACCAAGTCGACTATAGAAAGGCAACTAGCTACAGTGACTTAAAGTCATTTACAAAAATTCGCGAAATATATGAAGAGAAGGGGTATGTTTTAGTTCATTTTGCTTCTGGTACGCATAAGATTAAAAAAAAAGCGGAACAAATGGCTTGCGAATTTGCCCTTCAAAATATTTAATGTTTATGATGTTAACAATAATAAAGTGATTTTTATATTTTTATTATTGTTGTATATAATAAATATTTGTATAAATATATTATAATGGCGGACCAAGAATTCGAAAAACTAAAGTCACAGATAAACGATTTAAAACAAAGATTATCTGCCTCCGCCGATAATCCACAAGAAACAAGAGAAATAAAAGACGTGTTACAAAGGCTAGAAAGAACAGCAAGTTCTTATGCTGGATCTTCAAGTGTGTTAGCTTCATCTACGCCTGTGTCACAATCTCAATCTCAATCTGTCGTAAATGACCCATATATGCAAGGTGAAGGTGATGGTGAAGGTGCAGGTCCAGGTGCAGAAGAAGATGTAAATATCGCAGAGTCAGCTGCTGTCGCCGCTTCCGAAAAAGCAAAGTCGGAAAGAGACGAACTGTCTGATAAGGCAAGGGAGAATTTATTACAAGTATCGCAGGCACCTGATGTAGGACCTAATATTCTTCCTAGTGGAAAGCCAGGAGTAGACTATGCACAACAAAAGATGATAAAGCAGCTTCAAACATCATTAGCACCAGCATTTATTTTAGACAGATTAGAAAAAAAACCCAATCCTGCTTCGCAACCTAAATCAGGAGAACCTGAAAAAACCGAAAAACCTAAACCACAAGCAAGACAAAAAATAAAAATTACATTCCGCAAACAAGGGCACGGTGAAGGTGTAGCCGGTGTAGCCGAAGAAGAAGGCAAGTCTGTACAAGGTGTCGTTACTGTTATAGATAAGCGCGCAGAAGACACACTAAATCGTGACGAAATTTTAGAAAGACTGCGTGCTACTTTACAAGTTCATATTTCGAAAGCTAGCGACTTTCCCAAAACGAAAACAAAAGCACAAGTACAAGCTGGACCACAAAGTGTAAAACATTCATTTATTCCTGACTCTGCTGCTGTTGAAGCGGATACCTCTTTACTTACTCGCCAAATTGTTATTATAAGAAAATTACCATCTCGTATATTCCTGGTCGAAGATGTTTCTCTTATTATGGGAGCATCCGAACCACCATCTAAATTAACCCAGGTTAGGGATATAGGTAAAGGATCGGTTGCGATAGCTTCATCAAAACGCTTAACCGAAAAACCTGCATGGGGTTTAGTATCCGAAGAAATAGAAAAAATGGAAATAAAGGGCGAATTAGTTGCAAACCGATTACCTAGAAGACCGCTTCCTAGTGTATCTGCATCTCATTACTATATGAATAATCGCCAAAAATTCGTTAACTTTATTAATGAACTTTTTTTAACGTACCACGACGAAATTTCTAGTCAAAAGGAACAAATTTCGTGCGACCCTGCTGCAAATGCCGAGTTTTCTCTTTTAACGCATCAAAAAATAGTTCGCGACTATTTGAATGTATATACACCATATCGCGGGCTACTGTTGTACCACGGATTGGGAAGTGGTAAAACATGTTCTTCTATAGCAATAGCGGAAGGGTTAAAAACATATAAAAATGTTATTGTAATGACACCAGCGTCGCTGCGAAGAAACTATATTGAAGAAATGAAAAAATGCGGTGATGAAATTTATAAAAAAAATCAGTTCTGGGAATTTATACCCGTTTTGAACAAAACTGACCCAATGGTACAAACACTGTCTGCTATTTTACAACTAAAAGACAAATTTATAGTCGAAATGAAAGGTGCATGGCTTGTAAATGTTAAAAAGCCATCAAACTACGTTTCATTATCTTCCTTGGAAAAAGAGAGCCTTGACCGCCAAATAGAGCAAATGATAGATGCAAAATATACATTTATTAACTATAACGGTATGCGAATGAGTCACTTAAAATCGCTTTCTTCTGACTTTACACATAACCCCTTTTCAAATCATGTAATTATTATCGATGAAGCACATAACTTTATTAGTAGAATCGTAAATAAATTAAGACGCCCAAACACACTTTCAATGAAACTATATGATATGTTAATGACAGCTGAAAATGTAAAAATAATTCTTTTAACAGGAACACCGGTTATTAACTATCCCAATGAAATTGCTATTATTTTCAACATACTGCGAGGTTATATTAAAACATGGAAATTTCCTCTTCAGATTGGAACACAAGCAAAAGTCGACAAGAAACTACTTACACGGATGTTTGAAGGGCTAAATACACTCGACTATATGGACTATAATGATAGCTCACACATACTTACGGTTACGCGAAATCCGTTTGGGTTTTACAATGTCGACGATAAAGGACAATATAATGGTGTCTTGCAAGTATCACCAGAGGGCGAAACCCCCACCTTATCCGATACTGAGTTTGAGAAACTTGTTCTTTCAACATTAAAAACGCGCGATATTACTGTAACACCGGGAAGTATTACTATAGAAACATTCAAAGCATTGCCCGACTCATTAGATGCATTTCGTTCTTATTTTATTAACTCTGAAACAGGGCAAGTAAAAAATATAAATATGTTTCAGCGCCGTATAATTGGACTCACCTCGTATTTTAGAAGTGCTCAAGAACAGCTGATGCCGAAGTACGATAAAGATATGGATTTTCGTGTGATAGAAGTACCCATGAGTGACCACCAATTTGCAGCATACGAAAAGGCGCGTAGTGCTGAACGTAAACTAGAAAAGAAGTCAAAATCTAAAAAGAAACCTGGTGCAAAAACTTCTGGAGCAGGTGCAGGTGGAGAAGGAAAAGGCGATGATATATATGAAGACGCTGTATCTACGTACCGTATTTTTTCGAGATTGTTTTGTAACTTTGTTTTTCCAACAGAAATAGGAAGACCTTTACCCAAAGAGGACGCAGATGTTGAAGGCGCCATTCGTGAAGGTGCGAATGAAGAAGATGTGGATGCAATAAAGGCTACGGAAAGGTTAGACAACCCAAATGGCGAACATACAACAGATGAAGTAGAAGAATTATCGGCAGAGATATCTGGTAAAGTTGATACAACATATGATAGAAGAATTGCTGCTGCTTTAACGCGACTTAAGAGTGGTATGATGAAGTTTCTTACAAAACCACCGGAAGGAGAGTTGCAAGTATATAGTCCTAAGTTTTTAGCAATGTTGGAAAATATACAAGACTCGCACCATCAAGGTTTGAATTTGGTTTACAGTCAGTTTCGTACGCTAGAAGGTATAGGAATTTTTTCACTCGTTCTTGAAGCAAACGGTTTTGCACGTTTTAAAATACGTAAGAATGATTCAGGGAACTGGATATGGGATATAAGCGACGAAGATCAAGGTAAACCTATGTTTGCATTGTATACAGGCACAGAGACGGATGAGGAGCGTGAGATTTTAAGAAATGTTTTTAATAGTACATGGGATTATATTCCTGTTTCAATCAGAGAACAACTAATGCCGAAGTCGACAAACAACTTTATGGGACAAATTATAAAAGTTCTTATGATTACTGCTTCAGGTGCCGAAGGTATTAGTTTACGTAATGTTCGTTATGTACATATTATGGAGCCATACTGGCATCCCGTGAGAATAGAACAGGTAATTGGGAGGGCTAGACGTATTTGCAGCCACAATGACTTGAAAGATGAAAAGTTGCGAACAGTACACGTGATGTTGTATGTGATGAGTTTTACACCACAGCAAATGATAGATGACTCATCTCTTGAACTTAGGTTAAATGATGTTAGTAAGCGTGATTCAAAAAAGCCTTTGACAACCGACCAATCATTATTTGAAATATCTACTATAAAAGAGGAAATCAATCGTCAGTTACTTATGGCTGTTAAAGAAGCATCTATCGACTGTTCCATTCATCGAAACGTCGCATCAAAGGAAAAACTAAAATGTTTCACATTCGGTCTAGTGAATTCAAACAAGTTTTCTTATGCACCATCCATAGATACCGAAGAATCTGATGCATCTATGGCCCAAAATACGAAGGAAGTAGAACTGAAACTAGTAAAGATTTCATTGACTATTGGGGGTGTTAAATCTGACTATGCATTTGATAAGAAAACGAATACTGTATATGACTATAATAGTTACCTTGCCGTTAAAGATATGGGAGGTGAACCATTAATGGTTGGTAAAATAGTAGAGAAAGATGGTAGCAAATCTTTTGTTAAAATGAGCGCATCGACAATGGAACCTTCTGCTTCTGCTTCTGCTTCTGCTTCTGCTTCTGCTGCACCATCCGCTAAACCTAAAAAGCCGGAAGGAGGTGTTGCGGCTTCTAGTAAACCTAAGGATATGTAAAAGTTAAAAACATGAGGCGTTACAGATGCGTGAGATTAATCGAAAATCGTTTTATATAATATTTATTCAATATTGGTAAAAATATTATATGATTTATAAACTTGTACTTTCGTGTCGTTCTACCTTTGTGAGTAACTCTAAAATTTTATCTTGGGTTTGTTTTATAGTTTCAATATATGTCTGTATTTTATTTATCTTTTCATCTAATTTCTCATATTCTCTCGAGTGTCTTATCTCTCTAGGTTTTTCATTAACAAAAAGTTGTATAGTATCATCTCCGGAGGCACTGTCTTCTTCATAATCCGTGATAAAATTATCCAACGGTATAGTATCAAGATTCGAATCATTATGAGTAGCTGTACTTGTTCTTTTTAACTTGGAAAGAAATGACAATTCCTGGTTATGGTTATGGTTATGGTTATGGTTATGGTTATGGTTATGGTTATCATTTGTAGTAACAACTTCTGCAATATTTATTCCATCATTTCCGTATGATATTTCTTCATTATTTCCTTCGTTAAATGAGACATTTTTTTTACTTATAATAGTATTTTGTTCAACGGGACGTTTTATTTCATGTGAACGTTTTACTGCAATAGAAGCATTAAGAGCACTAGTAACAGGATCATTTGAACCCGTTATCCACTCTTCTGCATTTTTTGAATAATCATTATTTGTATTCATAGTTAGTTGTTCCAACTCTCTCTGACGAGATGATAAAGCCTCTGCTAATAATTTATCCATTTCGTCACTAGCTAGTTTATTATCATTCAGCTTAGTATCAGAAAAATCAATGCTTGCCGGTTTTTTATTATTTAACATAGTATTCATTTCTTCTTGTTTTTCTTTTAATCGACTTTCTAACTCTGTCATACGATAGTTCTGTATATCATCAGCTCTATATATCTCTTCTATTTTCGGTTTTTTACTATTTGATTTTGAGTCAATATTTTTAGATGATTCAGGTGTCATACCAAATCTAGGAGGAACAGGTAATGTATTCATATTTGATGGTACTAGAGGTGTTAAAGGGTTAACTTGTTGTTGTCGCGGCGGTTGTTGTTGCCTTTGCGGTTTTTTAAATTTACCCAAATCATTAATCATTTTTTTAATTACAGCCTTGTTACTATTAATTATCATTTCTGATGCCTTTTTATCATAATCATTGTCACCCTCGTCATTTTTATCGAAAAAAATATCAAATTCAGGTTTCATAGATAAAATAGTTGTCTCAAAAATTCTTTTTATATTTTCAAAGTAATTATTCGGAATGTCATTAAAAACACCACCTTCTTGTAAAAGACCCCATATAATGCTTTTATTTTCATTTTTTGTAAAATCTATAAATGACATTTAAAAACCGTTAATATTACTATTATATTTATAACTATACTATATATAAGTTATTTAATATATTTTTTTACGGAATAATATCTAACACATGCGCGATTTATTATTTTTTAAACTAATATAAATATATAAACGCATAACTACATACTACATACCATATACCATATAGGTAGACGATAATACACAAACACACCATCAGTTATGTTCAATATAGGGTACATCATTCCAATAATAATGTCATTTCATCTTTTATTATTAGAGTTAGTAAAATACAAAAAAGAAGAAGTAAGTAAAAATATTATACACTTTATTCACGGATTAATTTTTATACTGTATCATAATTATAGTAGTGACATGGTTTATATCACACATGTAAGTATAGGTTTTTATACATATGATTTAATTTACTTATTTACATCTATTTTAAAAGATAAAAGTAAAGCTGGAAAATATTCTACTTATATTATTCATCATTTAATAACAATAAACATACTATGTTATTCATTCTACAGTTTATACTTCGCATCAATATTAAATGGGTTATATCTTTTAGAAATGTCGAATATCATGTTATATATTTCATACCATATATATAAAGAATACGAAAACTATAAACTAATATATGCTACGGACTTTATTCAGCTTATATGGTATTCGTACTATAGAGTTATTAAAATATTACTATTTATTTTTAGTATTAAAAACGAATTATTAGACAGTCATGTAAGTCTTCCTATAATGATTTTTATAATATATTTAATGGGTATGTCGTGGAGTTATAAGTTACTTATAAAAAATATTAAAAACTTTAAATCTTTTAAAACATTGAAACAGTAAAAATATTAAATATTAAATATTAAATATTAAAACCAAAAATAATTAAATAGATTTTTGTTTATACTATTACTATAATAGTATAAATGGAAAATAATTACTTTATATTTAATCAGTCGGGTAGATTTGGTAACGCCGTTTTTAGATATATGGCCTATATAATGTTACAAAAAGGTAACAACAATTTTAAATACATACTAGACACTGATTTTTCGAAGCTTAATATACCCAAATATACATTCTTTAGTGGGGTTGATTACCCAGGCAATGATATACAGTCAGGAAAATATAATAGTATAGAGGACATAAAGAATGACTGTGATAAAATGATAGATGCTGATGGGTATAATACCCTCGGGTTCATAAAAAAAGACATAGATATTTCAAAATTATGTAAAACGGATTATATTAATGATGAAGTAGGTGGAGGAATATTTGTAAAAAACACAAAAATAATAAATGAAGATAACTTTTTTAACTATATTCAATATATTGACGAGGAAAATCTAAATATATCACAACTACCAAAAAATATAAACATATCTTTAAATGGATATTTTCAATACGACCAAATTTACTTACAAAATAAGAGTTATATTTTAGAATTTTTAGAACGAAATAAAGATTTTCATCAAGTTACAACAGATGGTGAGATATATTTTACGAAAAGCATTATAGATGACATGGTATTAGAGTCATCAAAAATATATGAAAATGTAATACATATACGGCTTGGAGATTTTAATGGTAGACCAGACTTTATAGAACCCGAATATTTACTGCGTTTATTTTCTAACATAAAAGATACATTTTATAAAAAAACTGCGATTGTTATCGAAAACCCGTCAAGTCAGTTGGACATAAACTATTTGAATACAGTTTTAGAATGGTTTAAACAAAATAATGTACCAACCCCAGTAGTAGAATCGAATGATATGTTAACTGATTATAATATTATGAAACAAGCAAAGGTAATAGTAAGCTCGATGAGTACTTTATGTTGGGCGGCGGCATATTTTTCGAAGTCATTGGAAAAGGTCTATATACCCAACTATAATTTTTTTAATATTGAAGATAGAAAAAATGGATTTTTCAAGATGCCTATACAAAATACAATTTTATATGATGTGAAGACAACAAAATTTACGGATATAAAAGTAGTAATATTAACACTTAAAAAATATTCACATCGAATGAATAAAGTATACGATTTAGTAAACAAACTTTCACAGTTAGGATTATGTTGTAGTTTATTTTACGGCGTTAATGGTGAAGATATTGCGTATAGCAAAAGTATGTCCCCAAATATTTATAACTTAGAATATAAAAATGAAGTAAAGAAATATGACTGTTCTATAAGAGTCAATAAACAACTTATGACAAATGGAGAGTTAGGATGCGCATGGTCGCATATAAATATATACAAGACTTTATTAAAAGACAACAGTGTTGACCGGTACTTAATTTTTGAAGATGATGTAGAAATTGTTGAAAGTTTGGAATATGCATATGAATGTTTAGTTAAAATTCCTAGTGACTTTGATATGTGTCACGTTTCAAAGTCAGACTGGTATAACTTTGTATTAAGCGATAAAGTAAATGAAATGTGGAACACTATTCATAAACAATATTTTAATAGACTTACAGCTTATATTATATCTAAAAGTGGAGCTAAAAAAATATTAGATTATGTCAAAGATACCATAAATATTCCCGCAGATGACTTACTATCAAATATGCATTTAGAAGACAAACTAAAAGTATATGTTCCTTCGAGATATATATTTCATGAACCTAAAAATACCGTATCTATAATAGGAAATTTTGTTGGTAAACAGTAATTACATATTAGTTAACACAATAGTTAACACAATAGCAATGGCGAATATACAATATACTATTATTTACATAAACATGTTTAAAAATATCTTTAAATAATATTATAGTATTAAATAGCATTATAATGTTACATACCACATATAAGCCTCAACCTTTTTTCGTAAGTAATTTAAAGTTACTATTTTTTGATATTTTTTATAAAAATAATAAAATATATTTGATAATACCGATATATAATATACCAGCACCCTCACAGCATATAACAATAACCGTAAATAATAAAATATTAAAACTTACTGAAAGCCATATAAAAGATTCGAATGAGCCTATTTTAGTATATGTTTATGAGTATATAACTCCGCCAAATACAGTAATAAAAGTCAATATTAGACTTATTAACAATATGATAAAATCATATGATATTCAACATATCTATATGAAACAGGAATCAAGTTTAAATAATAATAGTAATAACTTCTTAGCTTTAACTACATTATTTAAACACGATTATTATTTATTCCCACTATTTTATAATTACTATAAAGAACAAGGGGTTGACCATTTTTATATGTATTATAACGGGACTATTACGCCCGAAGTAAGCAAAATGTTTGATAAGCACGATGTTACATTAGTTGAGTGGAATTTTCATTATTGGAATCCGCGTGGTGTAAAATACGCTCACCATGCACAAATGGGACAGATGCATCATGCTCTATATAAATACGGTAAAGACATATACGACTATATGATTTTTTGTGATTTGGACGAGTATTTACATATTCCTAAAAATAAACTCATTGACTCTACTGCACCCAATAACGAACTGCATACCGACAATACAATTAGACGGTTTATTGCAAATAATCCTGATACTGAGATTTTTGGATTTTGTAACTATTGGGCAAACGCCATTGATGATAATCTTCCAAGCACACCATATTTGCCTAAAAAATTCTTGGCTGTAACCGAACCTTGTGAATATAAAGAAAGAAGTAAAAATATTTATAAAGTGTCATTTATAAATACAATTGGAGTACATCAAATAGGGGATGAATATTATAATTCATTGACCGCGTTAAGCGTAATAAAAAGTATAACAGACTTAAGTATGTATCATTTTTATAAGTGGTCATCTAAAAAACGATTAATAGAAAATTGTACGAATATAGTAGAGTTACCGTAAAGTAATAAAGTTTAGAATTACAACTCTACATTAAAATACTGGTTGCGAAATTTCTGCATTTCTTCATCAGGAAAGTTATCGGTAAGAAAGTCTTCCGGTTTTTTAGTTTCTTTAAGCAAGTTTATAATCATAAAAAGAGAATATACTCCACACTCAGTAGGTTTTTTCTGATGATGTTTTTTATTTTCTATGTAGCGAAAATCTATCCCCGCAACTTTACCTTGTTCTATTATTTTTTTAATTAACTTTTTCACTTCTTTTGGAGGAGGGTTGCCCGTACTATCAAAAAAGAATATATATTTCTGTTTTATATTTACAAACATAGATATCCAATGTGAACCAGATAAGTAATGAGGGTCGGTATTAAAAACAAATCCAATTTTATTTCTACCATTTCTTATCGAAATATTTAAATCGAAGCGACACAGTTCTTCCCATACACATTCGCCATACATTTTGGGAGAATCAAAATCTATAGGCGCTGCTCCTATAAAATCAAAATATGGATATTCCTTTTCATATTGTTTCATAACATTTTCAATGTCAATACTATTTAACCATTCGTTTGGATTTTTCTTCCAATCATCAGGACTTTTTGGTGCGAATGTATAGTTTAACATTTCTTTATCTACACCCGATGAAGCAAAATTCTGTTTTAACCAACAGGACTCTTTGTTACACACATTTTTCAAGTGTCGTTTTAAAGATTCCCAAATCTCGTGCGGGTCATTCGTAGTTATCATAACATCCGGGTGACGAGCATTCCACAACTCTTTAAGTTTTATTAATGACTCATTGCTATAACATGTAAAGTCGTTTTCTTGTATCTTTGGACTACACTTTAACTTTATAAATCCATCAGGATGTTTTTCTACAGGAGGCGCAGATACTAAATTTTTTATTTTTTTATTTTTACTCCTTCGACTCAAACTCTTTTTACTCTTGTGTTTAATCGTTTTTGAAGAGCGTCGTTTACCTCTAAATTCAGAATTAAATTTCAAACTTTTATCTACAAATTTTAAAATATTCTCCATTTTTTTTGTTTTCATTTTTGTATATTATATAATTACGTAGTTGTGTAATTATGTATATATTATTTCAGTATTAAAAAAAAATAATTATTAAATAAAACTAAATTACACTATTTTCACTTTTAGTTACCTTAACTTCTATCGCGTCGTTTGTATCTGTTAATTTTAAACCATTATTTATAGTAGTTTTCGTAAAACCTTTTTTAATATCTTTCTTTTTATATTTTGGATCCTTTAAATTAAATTCTTTTGTTTT
>Ga0209358_10001109_pt1 | contig 21970 bp, 18 predicted proteins | sample LauGreFa1BDMLBSN_2_FD_187574 | JGI IMG/M metagenome (GOLD analysis project Ga0209358, IMG submission 187574) | Freshwater lake microbial communities from Lake Michigan, USA - Fa13.BD.MLB.SN (SPAdes) (version 2) | ecosystem: Environmental > Aquatic > Freshwater > Lake | place: Lake Michigan, USA...
AGGTTTTTTTGTAATGATCTTCCGAAATTTTTCCCTTTCTACGGATAAGAAAGGATTCGCTTCATTTTCTTCCTCAGGCGCCACTCTAAATGCATTTTTCACCATTCTGTCTTCGATCGAATGAAAGGTGATTACCACTGCAGTTCCTCCTGGTTTTACTACCTCTTTTAGTTGCGCTAATAAATCTTTAAGCGCTTCCATTTCTTCGTTTACTTCTATTCTAATCGCTTGAAAAACTTGTGCCCAATATTTATTTGGATTCCCTTTTACTACAGGTGCAATCAACAACTTGAAATCGGCAACGGTATTTAGTTTTACATGCGTTCTGCCCGTAACAATATGTTTCGCCAATGTTTTTGAATTAGACACTTCCCCGTATTGTTCAAACATTTTATGTAATGCAGATTCATCATAGCTTTCAATTACCTGCTTTGCGGTTTTTAGCTGGCGTTGATCCATGCGCATATCAAATGGACCATCAAACCTTGTTGAAAAACCCCTAGTCCCTTCATCAAATTGATGGCTACTCACCCCTAAATCAGCTAAAACACCATCTACTTGATTAATTTTATTTAAGCGTAAAAACCGCTGTAGGTATCTAAAATTTTCAGGAATGAAAACAATGCGTTTGTCCTGGGGTAAGTTATTTTTTGCATCGGCATCTTGATCAAAGGCAACCAGTTTTCCTGTTGGACCTAATTTTGATAAAATACCTTTGCTATGACCGCCCCCGCCAAAAGTGGCATCCACATAAACCCCATTGGGTTTGATGTTCAAATGCGCCATTGTTTCATTAAATAAAACAGGAACATGATAATCAGAAGAAAAAGCAACTTGTTCCGATGCAACTATATCATTGTTTTGATTTTGCATCATGGTTACTTAATCTTGTTTTTTAATTCCTGCCATTACTTCCTGCGCTAGATTACTAAATTCATCTGCAGAAAAATCTTCAAAGAGCTGTTTGTATTTGCTTGCATCCCAAATTTCAAAACGATCTAAGGCAGCTGCTAATACAATTTCCTTTCCAGGTAAAGCAAACTCTCTTAATGTAGCTGGTAATAAAATACGGCCAGCGCCATCTAATTCAACCTCGGTTGCTCCCCCTAAAAATTGACGACGAAACTGTCTCACTTTAGGATCAAAATCATTCAATTGGCTAATACGATCTAATATACCCTGCCAGCTTTTTATCGGATAAAGTGTCAAACACTTCTCAAACCCCCTACTCACAATAAAATGCGTCTCTCCTTCAGCCAACTGCTTTTTCAAGCTGCCGGGAAGCAGAAAACGACCTTTTGCGTCGATGGTTGATTGATATTCTCCGTGAAAGCCTGTCATTGTTAATAATTGAAGTGTTTTTACCACTTGTTCACACAAATTAACACATTTTACCACTTTTAAAGGCCAAATGACCCCTTCTACTTTTCCACAAGTAATAAACCATGCTGATAATCAATACAGTAAAGGGATTTGGAGGTATTTTGGCTCAATTCTAAAAAAATGGATGTTTATAGCTGTGGAAAACCCCTAAAAAGAGGTGAATAACTGGTGAATAGGGGTGAAAATCAGGGCAATATGTACCTTTGCCCCATGAAGCAGCTACCGAAACTAAATTTAATTGACTTTAATTACGCTTTACCTAATGAAAGAATAGCATATACGCCTTGCCAAAATAGAGCCGATAGTAAACTGCTGGTATGGAATGAACAGATTATTGCAGATAGCCACTATCAAAATATCACCGATTTTATACCAGCGCAAAGCACACTCCTATTTAATAATAGTAAAGTAATTGCTGCACGAATTTTATTTGACAAACAGGTGATTGAAAACAATGAAGCACATTCAGTTCAAAATAAAATTAATTTACATCAAGATAAAAACGCTCAGCTAACTAAAAATAGCGTGATTGAAATATTTTGTTTGGAACCTAGTATAGAATATAGTCCTGTGCAAATAGCCATGCAAGCAAATAACAAAGTAGTATGGAATTGTTTAGTGGGTGGTGCTAAGAAATGGAAAACGCCATTCATTGAAAAAATATTATTTCATAATAATAAAGAGATTCATTTTTTTGCAAAAAAAATAAACCAATTAAATGGAAAATTTTTAATTGAATTTTCCTGGGACGATACAACAATTATATTCTCTGAAATTTTAGCACTCATTGGTCAAATTCCATTACCCCCTTATATTGTAAGAAATACCACAGCCGAAGACAAAGAAAGATACCAAACAACCTATGCGAGTGAAGAAGGATCTGTTGCCGCACCTACTGCAGGATTGCACTTTAGCCAGGAGCTACTAAATAAAATTTCATCAAATAATATTTCGCTACAATTTTTAACGCTCCATGTTGGCGCAGGTACATTCCTACCTGTGAAAACGGAACTCATTAACGATCACCCCATGCATGCGGAGTTTTTTGAAATTGAGAAAAAATTGATTCACTACTTAATTGAAAACAATAACCGGCTAATTGCAGTAGGCACTACTTCACTTAGAACTATTGAAAGTTTGTATTGGTTAGGTGTAAAAATTATTGCGAATCCAAAAATCACAGCCACCGATTTACACTTGCTTCAATGGGATGCTTATGAAGTGGATGAAAAAGAAATACCAAAACTAGAAGCACTCCATGCAATTGTCAACTGGATGGAAAGGAATCAATTGCAAACCCTAATTTCTAAAACACAATTAATGATTATGCCAGGCTATCGTTTTAGAATGGTGAAAGGACTGGTTACCAATTTTCACCAACCCAAATCAACCTTGCTTTTAATTATTGCTGCAATCGTAGGATCCGAATGGAAAGCTATTTACCAACACGCCTTGGACCATCAATACCGATTTTTAAGCTACGGAGATGGGTGTTTATTTTGGATCCCAGATACTATTCAAGCATCCAATGATTAATTTAGACCAATATTATAAATTAAATTAAGCAACAGGAAGCGTAATTTCAATAGTGGTGCCGTGGTCCAACTCGCTCTGAACGCGGATCTGCCCTTTATGTAAGGCCACTATACGCTTTACATAACTCATACCTAAGCCAAAGCCTTTTACATTGTGAATATTTCCCGAATGGGCGCGATAGAATTTTTCAAAAATATGCTTTTTCGTTTCATTGGTCATCCCTATCCCATTATCCTCAATGGTAATGATTATTTTATTATTCACATTGGCAGTACTTACTAATATATCAATCGCTTCCTTGGAATACTTAATGGCATTATCCATTAAATTAGAAAGCACATGCAATAAGTGTTCTTCATCTGCGGCAATTTCTGGCTTTGTTGCATCCAGTTGCATATGAATGTTAGAAGGCTTCTCCTCTAATTGCAACTTATAACTATCTACCACTGCCTGAATTAGGTCATGTACATTAACCGGCTGCTTGTTTAATTCTAGGTCCTTATTTTCAAGCTGCCCGGTTTCTAAAATAGTCTCCACATGTTTATTCATGCGTACATTTTCCTCCTTAATAATATTACTAAAATAGGCAACTGAAGTTGGATCCGACTGCACTTTTGCGGTTTTTAAAGCATCCACCGCCAAGGAAATTGTCGCTAAAGGCGTTTTTAATTCATGCGTCATGTTATTAATAAAATCATTCTTGATTTCATTCACCTTACGCTGATTTAATAAGGAACGAATCGTAATAAAAAACGCCGCTAATACGACGATAATAAAAAGTATCGCCCCCAAAATAATCCACTTCAATGAATTTAGTAAATACAATCTTACATCAGGAATAACAATGATCAAGGATTCAAAGGGGCCCACTGGCTCAATGACATCCTGCGGCATCACAGGTACACGAACTTGCAAACTGTTTAAATCTTCCGTGAAAGAATCATCAAAATTATTACTCCGTAATTCGAGTATGCTTTTTTTATCTGCCACCGCAAATTCAAAATGCAAGTCACTAATTTCAAATTTATCAAATGCAGATTTTATTTTTTGATTCAACTCTTTATAATCATACATATCTGCTATGGTAGACTCTTCAAATTTGTGTAAATGATATTCATTCTCCAAACTTAATCGCCCCCTTTTTGGCAATCGAAATGACAATCCGCTATTCATTTTTTTACCAATATCCGTCACTACTAATAAACCTGTTTGATTGATCTTTTCAGATAATTGATTCCTTTGTAATAAAAACAAACCCTGCAACCAAGTAATTTGGATGAACAATATCCCAATGATGGACAAAGTGATTAAAACAATAATAACTGGGAATGTTTTTTTCATATACAACGAATGTGAAAAGTTCCTTTTTTACCTACTTTTTACATTATGTGAATATAAATAAAAATCCCTCCAGAAAAGTCGAGAGGGATTCAAATATTTTATAATATTTTGTTATTGTATCATTACAAAACGCCTTCAACCAGAACAGTAGTTTTATTATTAGCCACTTCCACAAAACCACTCTTAATGGTGTATGCTTCCGATTTAGTAGCAGTCATCAAAACCTTTACTTGACCCTTACCTAAAGCACTCACTAAAGGAGCGTGCTTATTCAAAATTTCAAATAAACCATCAATACCTGGCAATTGCACCCCAAATACATCTCCACTAAATAACTTTTTGTCGGGCGTTAATATTTCCAATAACATGTGCGCAGTTTAAATGTTCGAATTTGTTAATTAAGCTTGAGCCATCATTTTCTTACCTTTCTCAATTGCATCTTCTAAAGATCCAACTAAGTTGAATGCAGCTTCCGGATATTGATCAACCTCGCCATCCATAATTGCATTGAATCCGCGAATGGTATCTTCAATAGATACAAACACCCCTTTTAAACCTGTAAACTGTTCAGCTACATGGAAAGGTTGTGACAAGAATCTTTGAACACGACGCGCACGAGATACGATTAATTTATCTTCATCACTTAATTCATCCATACCTAAGATGGCGATGATATCTTGTAATTCCTTATAACGTTGTAAAATCATTTTAACTCTTTGCGCTGTATCATAATGTGCATCACCTACAATCGCTGGTGTTAAAATTCTTGAAGTTGAATCCAAAGGATCCACCGCAGGATAAATACCTAAATCGGCAATTTTACGAGACAATACTGTTGTTGCATCTAAGTGCGCAAAAGTGGTTGCTGGCGCTGGATCTGTTAAATCATCCGCAGGTACATATACCGCTTGTACAGAGGTAATGGAACCATTTTTTGTTGAAGTAATACGCTCTTGCATCAATCCCATTTCAGTTGCCAATGTTGGTTGGTAACCTACCGCAGATGGCATACGACCTAATAAAGCCGACACCTCAGAACCTGCTTGTGTAAAACGGAAGATATTATCAACGAAAAATAAAATGTCTTTTCCTTTTCCTGCACCATCTCCATCACGGAAATATTCTGCAATCGTCAAACCACTTAAGGCAACACGCGCACGTGCTCCAGGAGGCTCATTCATTTGTCCAAATACGAAAGTAGCTTTTGATTCTTTTAATTCCTCTAAGTTTACTTTGCTTAAATCCCATCCACCTTCTTCCATGCTATGTTTGAAAGCATCACCATATTTCATGATCCCTGCTTCAATCATCTCACGTAATAAGTCATTCCCCTCACGCGTTCTTTCACCCACACCCGCAAATACGGATAATCCACCATGCCCTTTGGCAATATTATTAATCAACTCTTGAATCAATACTGTTTTACCTACACCCGCACCACCAAACAAACCAATTTTTCCACCTTTTGCATATGGCTCAATCAAGTCAATTACTTTAATTCCTGTAAACAACACTTCAGTTGCAGTACTTAAGTCCTCAAACTTTGGAGCAACTGCGTGAATTGGACGACCATTTGATTTATCTAATTGTGGCAAACCATCAATGGCATCCCCTGTTACATTAAACAAGCGACCATTGATTCCTTCACCTACTGGCATTGAAATTGGTTTACCTGAATCTTCTACTTCCATACCTCTCACCAAACCTTCTGTTCCTTCCATTGCAATGGCACGAACACTATCCTCTCCTAAGTGCTGTTGCACTTCAAGAATAATTTTTTCGCCATTTGGTTTTAAGATAGCTAGGGCATTATAGATTTCAGGAAGTGCATTCTGATTAGGGAATTGCACATCTACTACTGCGCCAATAATTTGTTTGATTTTACCTGTTGTTGCCATAATATTCTATTTCGGCTGCAAAGATAAGGTATTGCAAGATTATTGCAAAAATTGTAGGTAGATAATCGCAGCTAAAATTCCCCCAATAATGGGTCCAAATACCGGAACTGCCGCATACCCCCAATCACTGCTGCCTTTCCCCTTCATTGGCAGAATAAAATGCATCATTCTAGGCCCCAAATCTCTCGCCGGATTAATGGCCCAACCCGTGGGTCCGCCCAATCCAAAGCCAATTCCACCCACTAATAGGGCTACTGGCAATGCAGATAATGACCCCAAATCAGACCCGGCTGGTTTAAGGAAAAAGATCCCTATTAAAAAAAGCATAGTTGCCACGGTTTCCGTGATGAAGTTTTGGGGCAAATTTCGAATAGAAGGGCCGGTGCTAAAAACTGCTAGTTGCGCAGATGCATCATTACACTCATTGAAATGGTCCTTATATAACATCCAAACAAGTAAAGCGCCAATCATAGCTCCCAACATTTGGGCTAAAATATAAGATGGTACTAAGGCCCAACTAAATTTACCTGCACTCGCAAGTGCAATAGTTACGGCAGGATTTAAATGCCCCCCACTAATACTACTTGTTACATATACTCCTATAAAAACAGCAATCATCCATCCCAAAACAATGGAAATGAGTCCGCCATTATTTCCCTTCGTGTTGGGAAGTACAACATTGGCAACAACCCCATTACCAATGGTGATGACAAGGGCTGTTCCTAAAAATTCAGCTACAAAAGGAGTCATGATGTTCTATTTTAGTTGTAAACGATATATTAAATTAAGAAAAAATGAGGGTTAAAAATATTTATTTAAAAAATTACAATTAAACATGCACTTATTTACAAGTATTTATTCCAATAAATTTTACCAATGATTTGTTGCTTTAATTGCACGCGCCCAACCTTGAATACACTCGGCTCTTTTTGCTTCATTTACTTTCGGCTCAAAGGTTTGATCAATTTGCCACTTAGCGCTTAATTCATCTATGTCTTTCCAAAAACCCACTGCCAACCCTGCCAAATAAGCGGCGCCTAATGCAGTCGTTTCAACCATCGTTGGACGAATCACTTTGGTATTTACAATATCAGACTGAAATTGCATGAGTAAGTTATTATGTGTAGCGCCGCCATCCACTCTTAATTCCGCAATAGGGATTCCTGCATCAGCTTCCATTGCTTTTAGCAAATCATAACTTTGAAATGCAATGCTTTCGAGTGCCGCGCGCGCAATATGCGCGGACGAAGTACCGCGCGTTATGCCAACGATGGTGCCTCTTGCATGTTGATTCCAATAGGGCGCACCCAAACCTGCAAACGCAGGAACAAGATATACGCCATCCGTATCTTCTACTTGACTTGCCAATGCTTCAATTTCTGATGAATTTCGAATTAAGTGTAAGCCATCTCTTAACCATTGTACTACTGCACCGCCAATAAATACACTTCCTTCCAACGCATAATAAGTGCGCCCATTAATTTGCAATGCAATGGTGGTTAATAAATTATTTTTTGAAGTCACCGCTTTTTCACCGGTATGCATTAACATAAAACAACCCGTACCATAAGTGTTTTTCACCATGCCCGCTTCCGTACACATTTGTCCAAACAATGCAGCTTGTTGGTCACCCGCAATTCCAGCAATCGGAATTTCATGATGTGCAAATAATTGTGTGGTATGCCCATAAATTTCACTACTACTTTTTACTTCAGGCAGCATCGAAGCTGGGACATCTAATATTTCTAATAATTCCTTATCCCATTGTAATGTGTGAATATTAAATAACATGGTTCTTGATGCATTGGTCACATCAGTTACATGTACTTTACCATTGGTTAATTTCCAAACCAACCAGGTATCAATCGTTCCAAAAATTAATTCCCCTTTGTTGGCTAATTCGCGAGCGCCTGCTACATGATCTAAAATCCATTTCACCTTTGAACCCGAAAAATAAGCATCAATGACAAGGCCTGTTTTTTCTTGAATTTTTTGTGCAAGTCCTTTGGCTTTTAAAGTATCACAAAAGTCTGCAGTTCTTCTATCCTGCCAAACAATTGCATTATAAATCGGTTGCCCGGTAATTCTATTCCAAACAACAGTCGTTTCTCTTTGATTGGTAATTCCAATAGCAGCAACATCGTCAATAGATAAACCCTTCATGCTAATCGCCTCGGTAGCCACGCCCATTTGTGTACTCCATATTTCAAGCGGATCGTGTTCAACCCATCCTGCTTTGGGAAAAATTTGCGTAAATTCTTTTTGAGAGGTTGCGTGAATTTGTCCTTGATGATCAAATAAAATAGCGCGACTACTAGTCGTTCCTTGATCAAAGGATAAGATATATTTTGGCATTACAATCGTTTAATTAATTGTAAGATAAAAAAAGAAAAGCAAAAAACTACCTTCTGTTTTTTAACCAAGATTCAGGATCCAAGGCTACTCCTTTTTCGTTATAAATCATAAAGGAAATGGCACCCTCCCCATCTAGGTTCACACCCGACTTACCTAAAACAGTTCCTGCTTTCACTTCCTGTCCCACATTCACAGTCGCATTATTTAAGTAAGTATACATCGTGAAGTATTTACCATGTTGAACGATAATTGTTAAATCACCATTCACATCCCCCACATAGGAAATCTTTCCATTAGCAACACTTCGAACCGAAGTTCCCTTGGGTGCTGCTAATTCAATACCGTCACTTTTTCGATTCAATTTGGTACCAGGAATACTTTCAACACCAAAATGTATATACACATACCCCTTATCCGCAGGCCAAGGTAAATTGCCTTTATTGGTTTCAAATGAAACGGATGTTTCCCTGCCTTCTTCTGTTGTTTCTAGAGCAGAATAAGGACGGTTATCTGTTGTACTTTTTAAACCCCCTTCGCCAGCACTTACCTTAGCGCCAGTTGCTGTTGCCGTTTTATTTTCACTACTTGGCTTTGGTTTGTTATTATCATTATTGGCTTTTAGTTTAGCCAATCTGTCTTTCTCTTTTTTCTCTGCTTCTAAAGTTTCTCTTCTAATAATAGTCAAGATTGCTTGTTGCATTTTTTTACGTTGAGACTCCTTTTGGCGCACTTGTGCTGTAATTTCTTGCTCCTTGCTTTTTAATTGATTCACTACCTTATCCTGTTCTTTTCTATCTACCACCAAAACTTTCAATTGGTCATTTTGAACATTCAATGTTTTTAATCGGTCTTTTTTATTCGAACTTAATGTTTCAATTTTTACCCCTAAATCCTTTTGAGATAAGTCAATAGCTTGCGCTTGTGCAGTTCTATTTTGTCGATAACTTTTTAAATAGGTTATCCGCTTAACTGCGTCATTAAAACTATTTGCCGAAAACAAAAAACTTAAGTATTCATATGCACTGCGACTTTTGTATGCAAAGATGATACTTTTAGCATACCTCGATTTTAATGTATCTAAATCCTTGTTTAGTTTTTGGATGTCTAATTGGTTGGTGTAAATAGCATTGTCTAAAATTTGTACCTGCTTTTTAATCCCATTAATTAAAGCCTCTCTTTTTTTAATTTTATCTCGAATGACTGCCAATTGCCCCAAAGAACTTTTCTTATTCTTTTTGGTTTGCTCTAATAAACGATTCAACTCATCTAACTCTTTACGAATAGACTGCTCTTCCTTTTGCAAATCTTCCCTTGAGCCATTTGCTTGCGATTGCACATGCACATTGGCAAAAATTAATAATAAAACAAAGAGTATGATTTTTTTAAACATAATATTTTATTTCGCAATATTGATTACTTCCGCTTGACTGTTTTAGGTGTGCCAGTTTTAGGTATAGCAAAAGTATATTTAACAGGCTCATTAAATGTAAATTCCTTGACTTCCATTTGAATATCCAGTTTCTGCTGTGCTACAATCGAAATAGCTCTTTTTAAAGGAAACTGATATTGACCAACATTGATATGATCGTTAAAAGCAATATCGCAAGTACGATGCTGATTTAAATCTACATCATCTAACTTCAAATGCAACACTTTAGAATTATCATTATTTAAAATCACTAAATTTTTAAACAATCTTCCCATTAAACTTACTTGAAATTGATTATCATTGGACTTAAAGGATAAGATACTGGTACTATCCATGAAAATTGGATTTCCTAAAATTAAATCCTGAAGGGTACTGAAGGTAAATGGAATTTTTACTACTTCCTGCAGATAACTGATTGGTTTTCGCTCAATACTTTTTGTTTTATTTAAAGGATACAACAAAACAACGCTATCCTTTTTTATATAGGCCTTAATTCCAATAAAACCCATCTCGCCTCGAATCGTAATATAAATTTGACTATCCTTAATCATACTCACATTGGCAATAAAAGAATCAGCATCTTTCGCGGACTGGTATTCCACCTTAATTCTCGCATTCATTGTTTTATAATCAAGCTTTGCGATGGCAATTTTGCTTAATATATTTTTAACAATAGCTAGGGAATCAACTTTTTTTATTTCTGCAACAAATTGGCGTTTGGTGGTATCGCTTTTAGATACCGCATCTTGAATAATCTGCACTTTTTTAAATGTGGCGCAAGAAGTTGCTAGAAGCAATAAAAAACCAAATAAATATTTTTGTTGCACCATGTATGTCATTATTTTTTTCCTGTATGCCCAAATCCACCAGTTCCTCTTTGCGTTTCGTCTAATGCAACAACTAGTTCCCAATCTACTTTTTCAACAGATTGAAAAACCATTTGCGCAATACGATCGCCATCATTAATTGTTTGGGGCTCCTGAGATAAATTTATTAAAATTACTTTTATTTCTCCTCTGTAATCTGCATCAATAGTTCCTGGCGTGTTTAAACAAGTAATGCCTTGTTTAATAGCTAAGCCGCTACGCGGTCTAATTTGCGCTTCCCAATTTTCAGGAATGGCTAAAAAAAGTCCAGTAGGTACCAAACATCTTTCCATAGGGGACAATGAAATAGGGGAAGCTAAAAATGCCCTGAGATCCATACCCGAAGATCCAGTTGTTGCATAAACCGGCAAGGGATGATGACTATTATTTACAATTTGGACTTTGTTTGGCATGCCAACAAAAGTAAGTAAAAATCAAAGGAATTCGCACTTGAACCAACAAGAGTAAATTAGGAATATGTTAAAAATAAAAGATAGACCCAAATCTGATGGTGTTTGATAATGGATTTCTTGATAACCCACCCCCAGAAGGTACTAAATAAGAAATATTAAACTTATTCTGAAGATACTGAAAACTAGCACCCATGGTAAAATATTGGCCATTACTTGAGACTTGAGATTCATAAGAATAACCTGTTCTTAAGTAAAAGATCTTATTATAATTATATTCAGCACCAACGGAAGCTTTCAATGTTTCCCCTAATGGAGGACCATATTGCTTTGTAAAGGAATTGAACCAGCTTGACACTACGGATTGAGAAAAATATTGATCTTGGCTAGAGAGAAGTTCAGGATAAGCTGGTACCAACAATCTGTTTACATCAATGCCAAACTCTAAGGAATTATCGCTATCAAATTTAGTTAAGTACCCCAAACCTAATCCAAGATTGGCTGGAATGAAATATTTATTTGTTTTATCGTCGGTGTAATTTATTTTACCTCCTAAATTGGACATCAATAAACCTGCATGAAATCCTTCTCCATTTTCATTTTGCTTATAATACAAACTAACATCCCCAGACAAAGTACTACCTGGTTTATAGGTGGTAGTGACAATTGGGCCCTGTATTAACCTTGAATATATATAGCGTAAAGTCACGCCCAAACTTAAATTTTCAGTCAACAATATACTATATCCGCCATCTAAACTATATTCCGATGGCTTAGTATTTTGGTACACTATTCCAAAATCATCTGTTAAAGTAAATTCTCCAATGCTAAAAAAACGTAAGGAACTATTAAAACTACTAAAATCATTTAACTTTTTATAGTACCCCATACTTGCCAAATAAACATCATTCAGACCCAAATCTTTTAACCAAGGCGTATAGTTGATTAAAAAACCACTTTTGTTTTCTAGCAATGGTAATTTTGCAGTATTGCCAAACAAATCATTGGCTTCAGGTGACATGGCTAAGGATAAATTTCCCATACCCGCTGATCTTGCATCAGGTGATATGCGCATAAAGGGCACTGCTGTATTAATACGCTGCGCATGCAGCGCTTGAGAAATAAAAAATAAGGCTAAAAACAAGAATCCTACTTTTCTTGATCCCATTTTTACAGATAATGCGTTTTTCATGATTTTAAAAATAATGATACAAAGATAGTTAATGGACTTTAATATTTAAGAAACTTATTGGTCAGCTGGATTTCCTGTTGGTCATCCTTTACAATTAATTTATAAAAATAAGTACCAGGGGACAGTGTCCCTAATTCAAAAGTATTTGATAAAACCACCTTATTAAGAAGCGGGCCTTCGAAAGTTTTGGTCAACTGCTTTATTCCTATATTATTATATATTTCAATGGTATAAATTAGGGACTTATTCGCATCCCTTAACTGGCTGATTTCAAAGCTAAAACGCGTGTTAGATTGCACTGGATTCGGGTAATTAGTTAAATTTTTAACCGATAATATGCTACGGATGGGTACAATTACATTTAAAGTATCCTTATTTGAGTTTCCGATTAAATCCCAGGCTTTAATGATGAGTTGATGCGCCCCAGCACTTAATGTGGGAAGGGCATATTTTATTTTACCACTTTGATAGGTATTCACATCTGCTGTGTAATAATTATTTAAAATAATCGGGCTTTGCGCTTCTCCATCAATGACCAAACTAATATCATGGCCCAATGAATTTCCCGATGTTTGAATACCTGAACTATCTTTTAAATTGATATATAAATTCGAATTCTCATTAATCCACGTTTTTTGAATGTATTGGTTTAAGGTGTCATTGATGAATACTTTTTCAAAAATAGGTCCAGTGGTGTCCGTTGAAATATTTTCCGAAAATGCATTTACAAACAAACTATCATATATTCCAATAGCATCTGCATTCCCAAGATTATTGGATGCATATAATTGCATTCTCAAAGCCCCTTGATTGATGGCTACCTCCTTTGGTAAAATAAAATCAACCGTGAATAATCCTTTGGCTACAACTGCATTCCCTTTAAATAAAATATTTTCTTGCGTTGTAACATGAACCGGAATACTTGATGAAACATTCGCCAATGTTTTTTGCTTTTTTGGAATATCATATAAAGTAAATTCAATCAATCCATCAAAATTATTGAGTACATTTCCATTGGCCTTAATCGTTCCTGCCACCTGATACTTTCCACCTGCTTTTAAGGTGTCCTTCCCTTTAAATATTTTTTGATTGATCCGCTCAATATTAACCTTATACTTTGGTTTAGCCAATTGCATTGCGGGATCACCCATTAAATTAAATTTAAAGGCATTGATATAATCGCTCCCCTTTTTCCAATAATTTGATTTCGCATTTTGCAAAGCGGCGCCAATACTTTTGTAATTATCAAGGGGATCAGGGACTAATAATTGCTGAATAAACTCCTCATTAATTTCCTTGTTATTAAATGCAAAAACCAACCTGCTTGCAGCCACTAATCCGACAATCCCTTTTTCATTTTTAACAAAAGCATCAAATCCAATGGGTGAAATTTGCGGTTGGTCAAATGGCGCAAAATCACAACTGGCTGTAATCATCAAGGGAAGTTTACCCGCATTATCCCACTGCACAATTTCATTTTGGGTAACCACTGCTTCCTCAGCCAATCGTGTATAATTTCCATGCCCGGTATAGTTCAAAATCAAAGTTCCATTATTCACCATTTGCTTAATCATATTATTCGCCAACGGATACGTATTACCTGCAGAAGAATTGATTGCTGGAAATAAATCCAGGTATATTTTTTTTTGATTCCATTTGGGTTGATTTTGTTTCAATCCTGATGAAATTTCTTCGGCATGTTGCAAATGCAAATTATAATCACCATCATCTGCTACCCAGGTTATTTGATTACGCCACGCACCTAAGTTTTTTTGACTTTGGTATTGTATTAATTTTTTAACAGTCGCTTCTGCGTCTACTGCATTTTTCACTGGTAGCCGTCCAACTGACAAAGCCAATGACTGAATTCCTTGTGGCGAATTAATATCTTCCCCCTCTTTTAAAATAGCAAAAAAATCGTCCGTGGTATAACTTGATAAAACCGAATTCGAACTCCCGCTTTCATAACTAGGCACTTGTATTTGGTTATCTATTTTTTTATAATCAAAATTGCCGATGCCTATGAACAATAAATACTTTGGAGTTATGGTATTATTTTTTTTTGCCTTGTCATAAATATATTTGATATAGTTTCTAATGCCGATGGGGCTTGGCTGACCTCCTGAAAATTCATTAAATACACGCGCAGTGGTGGTTACGAAAGTAGATAAGTTATTATTTACCGCATGAAATTTTGCTAAACTGTCCGCCGCTTTTAAATAATTTGATGCAGTAATTATGATATAATCTGCAGCTGGGGTATTTAATAAACTTGGATAGTCGATGTTTAATACTTCCACCAAACTAGGTGTTTCATATCCTGATTTATTGACGCCAAAAAACTCACGCAAAGTATCTGCCCTTTGAATAAAACTAGCAACTCCGTTTTGAAAATTATTCACCATCTCCACTGGATTTTCCGGCTGGGTCACCTCCCATATTTTAGTGGATGCATCGGCATCTTTAATTTGATATTGAATTACTTTTCCATTTCCCACCAAACTGGTATTTCGAAATGCGACCGACTTTGCGCCGCCATAAAAACCTATTTTTCGTTTTGCCTGGAGCGTGATATAGTTAATCCAGCCCGTACTATTTGTATTCGCACTGACATAGCCAACACCCAAGTTTGCGGTTGCTAAATTTGTGCTGATCAAATTATTGGACAAGGGAATTCTGAAAGTATCCATGACTACATTGGCGGCATCATCATATATGTATCCAGAAATGGGCGCAACAATGGTCGTTCTTAATTTTTGATCATTCAGCGTCAACTCAAAATTCGCAGCAGAAGTTGTGGTAGCTGCAGCATAATTTAATTTAAATATTAAATCAGATGGATTCATTAAACCCTCCATATTTAAAGAAGTATTAATTTTTGATTGCTTTCCTATACCTAAACCCATGGCTGGTCCCCACCATATTTGACCACTATTTAAAATATTGATTGTGTCTTTCTCCATCACCCATCTTTCATCAAAAATATCAGTGGTGGTATTTGCTACATAATTTGAATTTAGCTTTTGAATCCTTTTGCCATCCTTCCCTAGTGAAATAAAATAGTACACCGAATCGCCGTGTACATTTTTACTATGCTCGAATAATTGCAATGATCCATTCCATTTCCATTGAATATTCCCTTGACTATAAAATAAAAAGTAATCTTGGTTATCAAATTGACCATCTCCCCCATCCTGCACTTCAATCGCATTTTCGTTTAAGCCAACGCCTATATTTGCACTTACTTTTTCAACTAAATTGGCCGTATTCAAATTAAATAATTGAAGCTGTGAACTAGCAAATGGGACCGTCAAACCCCAGGATTTTAGTTGGGTACCAGTGACCTGATAAAATCCTTGTTTTGACACGGCAATTTTAACCCATTTTCCTTGTAAAAACGGCACAGATTGCGCGCTAATAATGGTTGAAAAAAATAGCGAACTGAATAAAATGTATACAACACCCCATCTCATAAGCTAAAATTAAGCTTTTACTAACATAAGATTCTAAATACATATGAATAAAATGAGCAAAAACTAGTTATATTCGCTGTATATTTTATCACTAATTTGACCCCACATTTACTATGAATTTTATAAATAGTATTTTATTGTTTTTCGCAATGTTATTAATTAGTCCCGTGCTATTTAATTCAAATGAAAATAAAACATTCAAAACCCTGTCTAACAGCTTGTACGTTGATGCTAAAAATGACCCTTATGAAGGAATGACTCGTATTCAAGGTGGCACTTTTGCCATGGGGATAAATCAGGAGGATGTTATTGGAGATTGGAATAACCGTTTAAGAAGAGTTACCGTTAGTTCCTTTTACATTGATCAAAAGGAAGTAAGTAATAAAAATTACAAAGAATATTTGCACTGGCTTGAAAAGGTATACTTACCCACCAATCAAGATTCAATTGTCAATGAAGCAAGACCAGACACTTTAGTTTGGCGTAGCGAACTCGCCTATAATGAACCTATGGTTGAGGCCTATTTTAGACACCCTTCTTTTAATGATTATCCTGTCGTGGGTATTTCTTGGAATCAAGCAAATGAATATTGTAAATGGAGGACAGATAGAGCCAATGAAAAACTATTAACTAAGTTAGGATATATTGATGCGAAAAATGACGCGAACAAACCAGTAGGCGCGAATAATTTTAATAAGGAAGCCTATTTGACAGACGAATATAATGTTGCGCCCACTAATAAAATCGCAAATAAAAAAGCAAAAAAAGGGGAAGATGCCCCTAAATTAAAAATTAGCTTTGAAGATGGTGTTATGACTGCCGACTATCGTTTGCCTACCGAAGCAGAATGGGAATATGCTGCAAAAACAACATTAGTTAGTGGTTCATCTGCAACCGCATTAAAAAATGGCGGTAATGCAAAAAATAAAAATGCGCAGCTTTCTTCTTCTGATTTGCCTTTCCCATGGAGTGGTAGTGGCAATAATAATTTAAGAGATTCAAAAAAAGGTAATACGCAAGGATTATTTTTAGCCAACTTTAAAAATGGCAGTGGCGATTATAAAGGAATGACTGGTTATTTAAATGAATCAAATGGTATGGTGGATAAAGTGAGTAGTCATTTGCAAAACCCTAGTTTAAAATTATACAATTTAGCAGGTAATGTAAATGAGTGGGTCGCAGATGTTTACCGTCCGATGAATACAATGGATATGGATGACTTTAATCCATTTCGCGGTAATGTATTTCAAGCTAATGATATCAAATTAGCGAAAGGAAGTCGTCGTGATGCAAAAGGCAGAATCATAAAAACAGTGGAAACGGACTCTGCTTTAAAGACACGCAATTATGACCATGCGGATGCAATAAATGCTTTGGATGGCGACGACGCTGATAATTCAAGTTACGAATCAGGTACTACTACCTTAATTTCAAATAAATCTAGGGTATATAAAGGAGGTAGTTGGAAGGACCGCCCTTATTGGTTAAATCCAGGGACTAGAAGATATTTGGACCAAAATAAATCAAGTAACAATATTGGATTTAGATGTGCGATGTCTGCTTTTTATGAAGCGCCTCCAAAAACGAATATTTTCAGCTTTGGAAGAAAAAATAAATAACCCATGAATATACGCATTGGTTCAGGTATTGATTTTCATCAGCTGGTAGAAGGTCGTGATTTATGGATTGGGGGTATCAAAATTCCACATACGAAAGGGGCTTTAGGTCATAGCGATGCAGATGTTTTATTACATGCAATTTGTGATGCATTATTGGGTGCATTAAGTTTAGGTGACATTGGCACCCACTTTCCCGATAACGATAATGCGTATAAAAATATTGATAGTAAAATTTTATTAAAAAGAACGTACGATTTAATTACTGATAAGGGATATTATATTATCAATATAGATTCTTCCTTATGCTTGGAAGCACCGAAAATAAAACCACATGTACAAGCGATGCAAACTTGCATTGCCGAAATTTTAAACATAAGTGTTGATGCTATTTCCATCAAAGCAACTACCACTGAAAAAATGGGATTTGTCGGAAGAGAAGAAGGGCTTGTAGCCTATGCAACTTGTTTATTAGCGACTAAATAGTTTTATGCAATTACCATCTATTGCTTTTTTATACGAAATTTTCAAAAAAAGTTCAAGTGTTCAAACGGATACACGAAAATTAAAACTAGGGGATATTTATTTCGCATTGAAAGGTACCAATTTTAATGGTAATATTTTTGCTTTAGCCGCATTAGAGGCTGGCGCATCATTTGCGGTGGTAGATGAAGACATACCTTATAGCGAAGCCATTGATGATCGAATTTTACAAGTAAGGGATGTGCTAACCACTTTACAAGATTTAGCAAAACATCACAGGCAACAATTTAATATTCCATTTATTGCAATTACAGGAAGCAATGGTAAAACAACCACCAAAGAACTAATAGCAGCAGTACTTAGCTCCCATTTCAAAACATACACGACCGTTGGAAATTTAAATAATCATATAGGTGTTCCACTCACACTATTAAGCGTACAAGCTGATGCGCAAATGGCCGTGATTGAAATGGGCGCAAACCATTTGAATGAAATAGGAAGTTATTGCCAATATGCAATGCCCAACTATGGTATGATTACCAATTGCGGTAAAGCTCATTTGGAAGGATTTGGTTCTGAGGAAGGTGTAAAAAAGGGAAAAGGTGAATTATATGATTACCTTAGAATAAATAAGGGCGCCGTATTTGTAATGGAAGATTATGGTTATTTAAATGAAATGTCTGCGGGTATTGAAAATATAATCACTTATGGAAATAAAATTGGAGAATTACAAGGCCAACCGCAAACCAATAATGGATTATTACAAGTCGTATTCACTAAAGGAACTTTACTTGAACAAATACAAACACAATTAGTAGGTGACTATAATCTATCCAACGTACTTGCCGCAGTATGCATTGGACAGTACTTCAAAGTACCCATTGAAAAAATAAAAAGTGCTATTGAAAATTATGCACCTTCCAATAGTCGCTCCCAATTAACCCGTTGGAAAAACAATCAAGTAATTTTAGATGCATATAACGCCAATCCAAGTAGTATGAAAGTTGCGGTTGATAATTTTGCAAAGTTAGCAGCCGAAAATAAAATTATTTGTTTGGGCGGAATGAAGGAATTGGGTGTTGCCACATTTAATGAACACCAAACATTAATCAACCAACTACAACAAACCACCTGGGCCAAAGTGGTTTTGGTAGGAAATGAATTCAAAGATTGCAAGCACCGTTATGAATACTTTGATACCGCAGTGGCTGCTAAAAAATGGCTGAACGATCAAAATTTTACACACCACACTATTTTGATCAAAGGTTCCAGGGGCATCCAAATGGAACAACTGATTGCTGACTAATTATTACACATTTGAACAATGCGCAATAATTCGATATCTTTGCGGCATGAAAAACACCTACCTCTGGAGTACACTCACTAATAAATGTCCTAGATGTAGACAAGGTGACTTGTTTGTTTCCAAAAATCCTTATCGTCTTTCAGAGATCACTACAATGAACGAACACTGCCCTATTTGCAATCAAGCCACAGAAATCGAGGTGGGATTTTATTACGGCACTGGGTATGTTAGTTATGCATTAACAGTGGCCTACTTCGTATCCACTTTTGTTGCGTGGAAGGTATTACTTGGAATGAGTTTCGATTTAGATGATAACCGAATTTTTTACTGGATGGGAACTGCTATTGTAACATTATTCATGATACAGCCAATTTTAATGCGCTTATCCCGCTCCATCTGGCTGGGCTGGTTTGTTTCTTATAATAAAGACTGGAAAAATAGTCCTTTAGAATACAATGAGCGTATGATTGAAACTAAAAAGGAGCATTAAATTTATCTAGGAAACCCCAATAATCACAAAGGGTTTCAGTAACTTCGCTTCCCAAAAAGAGAGGTGTCCGAGTGGTTTAAGGAGCACGCTTGGAAAGCGTGTATACGGCAACGTATCGGGGGTTCGAATCCCTTCCTCTCTGCAAAATATAAACAGCAACCCATCCCGGGACACGGGATGGGTTTTTGATTATGTTACGAGGTAGAAAGCTTGCTTTCATACCGAAGTAGCATAATTAAAAACACGAGGGCGCAAAGCGCCCGATGGGTTGCTGTTTTATTTTCATACCCCCGGGATGCCGACGAACAAAGTGAAGTCAGCCATCATTGATAATTAAAAAAGGATTTTCTTGATGCCGACGAACAAAGTGAAGTCGGCCATCATTGATAATTAAAAAAGGATTTTCTTGATGCCGACGAACAAAGTGAAGTCGGCCATCATTGATAATTAAAAAAGGATTTTCTTGATGCCGACGAACAAAGTGAAGTCGGCCATCCCAAAAATATTGTAAAAGAATTTTCTTGATGCCGGAGCAAAGCGACGGCCATCCCAAAATATTTGTAAAAGTTTCCTACCACTCCCCAAACACCTTCACTGCATTCCTCGTAGTCATCTCCGCCACTTCATGCAAAGGCAAATTTTTAATCTCCGCTAATTTCTTTGCTACTTCAATAATATAAGCAGGGGCATTCTTTTTACCACGATAAGGAACAGGCGATAAGTAAGGTGCATCCGTTTCCAACACCAACCACTCCATTGGGATATCTTTGATTGCTTCTGCGACTCCTGCATTTTTATAAGTAAGTACACCCCCCAAACCTAAATGAAATCCCATTCCAATAATTTGTTCCGCTGATTCCTCGCTTCCACTAAAGCAATGAAAAATGCCACGCAATCCTTTTTTAGCAAATGGCTTTACTGCTTCTATAGTTTCACCCATGGCATTGCGCGTATGAATCACAATTGGTAAATTAAAATCTAATGCCCATTGCATTTGTGTATTAAAAGCGAGCTGCTGTTGCGATACAAAAGTTTTATCCCAATAAAAATCCAAACCAATCTCACCAATCGCAGGAAATTTTCTTTTTGACAATTGATCTGCAACAATCGCTAATTCTGCTTGAACATTTTCATTTACATAACAAGGATGTAAACCCGCCATTGAAAAACAATTTTTCGGAAACGCATTCTCCACCAAAATCATTGCCTCCAAACTATGACTATCAATTGCAGGCATGAAAATCTTAGTTACCCCTGAACTAATCGCATTTTGCATTAACTGGTTCAAATTAGGTAATAATTCCTCCGAATATACATGCGCATGTGTGTCAATAAATTGCATAAACAAGCTGAATTTGATGCAAAGCAATGCTTTTTTTTAATCTCTGCATACTAAAATAGGAATTTATATCGTTATTGTTTTTAGTTAGCCGTAGCTAACACCATCTAAATACAAAAAGGTTTTTTATAGGGTACGGATTATACGGCCGAGGTTTCTACCTTGGCTTTTTTTTGCACCTAATTAAGCATTTGTAATGGCCTCAAATCGATAACCTAATGTGCTAAAATAATTAAGCACTAATGGTAAGGCAATATGTAAACGATCCCAAGCTTTTGCGCTATCGTGAAAAACAATAATGGAACCAGGCTCTGCATTTTTAATTACATTTTTTGCACACTGCGCTCCTGTAATTTTAGTATCAAAATCGGCACTCAACACATCCCACATAATTATTTGTTGTGGCAAATTGGCATCTGATTTAATACTTTTAATTTGACAACGCTTGATGCGACCATAGGGCGGCCTAAATAAATCGGATGCAATTAAACTGGCCGCACTTTTAATATTATTTATATAATCATCTGTTCCCACTTTCCATCCATTTAAATGATCGTAGGTATGATTTCCAACCGCATGCCCATGATGTAAAACGGACTCGTATATATTAGGATAGGAAAGTACATTTTTACCAATGCAGAAAAAAGTCGCCTTGGCATTATATTTATTTAATTGTTCTAGAACAAAAGGCGTAGCACAAGGATGTGGCCCGTCATCAAAACTGAGATAAATCACCTTTTCATTGGCAGGTTTTCGCCAAATGCAATTCGGATAAATTGCCCTAAGCCAAAAAGGTGTTTTAATCAAATACATACCCAAAGATAAATAGTTCTTTTGCCCAATTGAATATTAT
>Ga0209358_10001110_pt1 | contig 21961 bp, 25 predicted proteins | sample LauGreFa1BDMLBSN_2_FD_187574 | JGI IMG/M metagenome (GOLD analysis project Ga0209358, IMG submission 187574) | Freshwater lake microbial communities from Lake Michigan, USA - Fa13.BD.MLB.SN (SPAdes) (version 2) | ecosystem: Environmental > Aquatic > Freshwater > Lake | place: Lake Michigan, USA...
AAAGAAACATTAGAAACATTTGAGAATTTAAAAAAATATTTATAGGAATACATTAAACTATTAATACAGAAAGTTATAAATAAAGAAATAATGGTAATTATATGAACGTAGATATGGAAAACCTATATTACAACGAATGGAAAAGTAGGCAACACGTAAAAAGACAGGAAGATAATTATAAAGAGCATGTTGAAAAAAATCCAAATGCTCGTTTATTAGATGAACTTTTGAATAAAGTAAAATTTAATTTATTAAATACTAAATTAAATAAATACATAAACGAAGAATAAAGCAATAAGGTTATTAGTATGGAAAATAAAATAGAAGTGAACCCTCGTGTTGAAGAACTTATTAAAGATATAATAAGAGATACAACTTTGACAAAGCAAGATGTAATTAATTGGCTTCTAAATAATGGGTATGACAATTTTTTCTTTAATAATACGTACGAAGATTTAATAGAAGATTTTTTTGAAGAATATCAAAAACCAAGTAAATGTATAAAAGAAGCTCAATATGTACAATATGTTAATGATAGGTCTGAAGCCATTCAAGGAGTGTTTAGTTCTTTTCCAAAATGGTTAGATGATGCGTTGTATAGGGGAAAAGTGCGTCGTTATTACAACTGCGAAATCAAAACTAACCAAATAGCAGTTGGTGAAGATAATCCTCAAACTCTTGAGCCTGGGGATTGGATATGTTTTCAATCTAACAAGAAGATATCTTTTATTAAAAGAGATGAGTTTTCAAGGAGGGATGTATATGCACAATAAACAAGAATGGTTAAGAGAGCGTAAGAAATATTTGGGTGGCAGTGATCTAGGTGCTATAGCAGGACTTAATCCATACCGCACGGCTCTTGACGTATATTTGGACAAAACCAGCGATGACATAACCGAAGAGACTAACGCTGCAATGCGGTGGGGTAATCTTTTGGAGGATGTTGTTGCCAAAGAATATGCGCAAGTTACTGGTTATGATATTGAAATAGAACCAAATACAATATATCACCCCAAATACAAGTTTTTAGGAGCTAATATTGATAGGTGGGTTGATCGGTGGGTAAATAATGGAACACATATTTTAGAATGTAAAACAGCTGGTTTTACCAAGGCTAAAGAGTGGGGCGACTTAGGGACTGACCAAATCCCTGAGTCATATCTGGTACAAGTAGCTTATTATGCTGCTATCTGTGATGTACCAAAGGTTGATATAGCAGTTTTAATCGGCGGTCAAGATTTTAGAATTTATACTTATAACAGAAATAAGGATTTAGAGGATAAAATAGTCAAAATAGGCATTAATTTCTGGTATAAACACATAGAAAAAAGGATACCGCCTAAGTGTGTTAATACAAGGGATACATTCAATCTGTTTCCGCAAAGTAATTATCACGAAATAGTAGCAGAAGATAATATTATAGAGAAATTGGAACAACTTAAAACTAAGAAAGAAGAAGAAAGTAGGATACAGACTACTATCGAGAAATTAAAAACCGATATACAGGAATTTATGAGAGATTACGACGTACTTATAGATAACAATGGCAATATAGTAGCTACATGGAAAAATACAGCTCCAAGGTCATGCTTTGATCTTAAGAGATTTAAGGAGGAAGCAAAGGAAATGTATTTGAAATATGCCAATGTTGCAAAGCAATCAAGAGTATTTTTAATTAAGTGAGGTAAAAATGAGTAATATAGCAGTAAAAACAACGTTATTAACACCGAGTAATTTAAAAGAAGCTATGGAGTATGCTACGATTATAGCAAATAGCGCTATGGTGCCAAAAACTTATCAGGGCAAAGCCGCAGATATTCTGGTTGCCGTACAGATGGGAGCTGAACTTGGGTTAAAGCCTATACAGGCTTTGCAGAATATAGCGGTTATTAACGGCAAACCCTCCGTGTATGGCGACGCATTACTTGCTCTTGTACAGGCACATTCGTCATTTGAAGATATCAAGGAGTGGTATGATGAGAAAACAAATACAGTTTTTTGCACAGTAAAACGTAAGAACCAAACTGAGCATACTGTAAGCTTTAGCATAGAAGATGCTAAAAAGGCTGGTTTATGGGGTAAGACTGGTCCTTGGACTCAGTATCCGAAAAGAATGATGCAGATGAGAGCTAGAGGTTTTGCTCTTAGAGATAAGTTTGCAGATGCTTTAGGAGGCTTGATAACAGTTGAAGAGGCACAAGACTATCAGGTAGTAGATATGCCAGAAAAGAACGTAACACATGTGACAAAAACTGATATGCTAAGCAACAAACTCGATCACGTTGTACTAGAGGAGGAAGAGGTCAAAGACCTAGAGCCGAGCGAAACACTTTTAGAGTTGCTAGAACTTATTAAATTGCATAACGTACCCAGTGAAATATTAAACAAGTGGTGCAGTAAAGCAGGTGTTGAAAGTATTGTTGATTTAGGGGAAGAAAGACAACTGGCTTGTATAGAGTATATTAATAAGCAATATAATTATTCGCAAAGCATAGTAGAGGCAGCGTAAGTTTAGAAAATACACCTAGATTTGCTTATTAAAATATGTTAACGTGAACACACGATCAATTACTCATTTTTTTCCTGTTTTTAGGGGCTAAGCTTTTTAGCTCCTTTTTTCTTTTTACGAAAAAACATGGATTAAGATTGTTTCTGCTATAATAAAAATAAAGCTTTTATTTTTGTTATAGACTAGAGGCAAAAATGCAAAATTACGATCCATATTTAAATATCTACAACTACCCTTATAATAATTCCGATCCTTATAACCTAGTTTCTAATGGCGACAATCAAATGCCTGATTCTCGTTATGAAGATGGAGGTTATGGTGATCCAAATATGTCTTACAGTAATGCTTATGATAATACAGGAGCACAATATTCCTTTAAAGAAGGAGGCTCTGTCGGTGATGAGGACTTACCAAGACTTGCCGATCTTATACGAAGACACGGAAGAAACGGCGATACCGAGCTTGCTCATATTAATCCTATTGAAGCTCACATATTAAAAAGTTTAGGAGGAAGTGGTACTATAAATCCTGCTACCGGGCTTCGTGAGTACAGTTTTTGGAAAAAGCCTTTTAAAGCAATAAAAAGTGTAATAGGAGGTGGAGCTGGGGCAATTATCGGTAACATGATTGCGCCCGGAATAGGAGGTATTATAGGAGGGGCTATCGGTCAAGGAGCTCAGCACGCAGCAAGAGGTAAAAGCGCACTCGGCGGAGCTTTAAAAGGAGCAGGTATGGGAGCAGCTCTTCCATCTATGGCATCAGGGCTTGGATGGGGAGCAAGTAAGCTCGGAGCTACAGCTCTTGGTTCTAGTCTTAGTAATTATGGTACTACTAATGCAATATTACCTGCCTTAGGTCTTGGGACTTCTGGCGGTAGTAGCGGATTATTTGGGCTTGGAGGAAGTAATCCTTATGTAAGTGGTGGACTTAGCGCTGCAACTGCACTTTCTTCAGGTATGGGCAGAGGACAAGGTCAAGGTTTAGGTGTCAGTAGCGGGGATTATACCGAGAACTATTATAATTACATGCTTGATAGACAGAAAAAACAAGACAATATGGGTTTTACCGATAAATTACAAGACTATCTAACACAACCAGGGAATTTACTAACGCTTGGTACTACTGCCGCTCAATATTTAGGTAGAGAAAAACCAAAAAGTCCAGAGAAAATAGCCGAAGAAGAGAGAAGGTATAGAAACGCAAGTCGTAAGACTATTGCTGAGGTTGAAGCTGACGAGGCACTAGAAACTGCACGTGCCGATTTACAAAAAAAGCGAAAAAACAAGCAGTTAGAAGAAGATATAAAGAACATGGGTTCTGCTCGGAGGCGTGTCGTATCACCTGAGGAGTTTGCAAGAACCGGTCGCTGGCTTGAATATACGGATGAGGATGGTAGACCTATTAGAATGAAAGGTGGCGGGAGCGCCCGTAGCCCTTATGCTTATTTGATGGAAGAGACATATTACCCAGGAAGCCCTATAAGTTATTTAAGCGGAGATAGCGGCGGTCAGGATGATTTGATTGATGCAAAGCTTAGCGACGGCGAATATGTATTTGACGCATCAACAGTGTCTGATTTAGGTGATGGTAATAATGCAGCTGGTGCACGTAAGCTCGACATATTTCGTGAAAATATCCGCCGGCATAAGAGAGGAGGAAAAGTAAATCTTCCGCCACGTGCAAAGTCTTTAGAGAGTTATTTAAGGGGATAATATGAAAACACGAAACTTAAATGACCTCCGAGAACAAGCTTTAGCTGTTATTAATCGTGATGTAGGGCGAATGGTAGCCAACCCTACACCTGTATATAGGGGAAAGACTAGCGTTCCGATGTCTGCTTTAACACAGAGGAAACGAACACTGGAAGATCAGTTCGGGAGTAGCCCTGCTCCTTATTCTGTGGAAGCAAACAGCGTTTTTAATAGAACTCCGCAAGGTTTTAATGAGGGGCAAAAGACCTCTTTACTAGATATACTCTCATCAGGTCAAAGAGGGGTGGGTAATACCGGATGGAGGATGATGGGAAAACAGTTTGGAGATAGAACCGATAGTAGGCAAACCGGTTTTTATAATAAATTTGATAAGAACCTAAATAAGGGGCTTCCATTATCACGTATTGGTATAGATGCCTTAAGCAGCGATGCACAGGGTCTTGATTCTGAATATAATTCCGGACTTGGCAATAGTTTAAATGCTCTTGGTAATAGCGAAAAGGCAAAGAGAGCAGGACTTACTAATATGCTGGGGCAATTTGGCAATCAGCAGCATATATATTCACATCTAGCAAATTCGGCAGATAAGAATAGGTTTTATGAAGAATTAAACGCCCCAAAACAAAAGATGAAGGCTTTGTACAATATAGTAAATAGCGGCGGTGATCCGGGTAGCATGGGGCCTTACGGTGAAGCAGCAGCAGTCAAGTTACTAGAAAAAGGACTAAATCTTTATAATAGCCCAACTCCCACTTACAGTGGTCAGCAGCTAGCTAATGTGCCTGAAGAATTAGCAGTATCGCATCGTCTGCTAGGTGATTTGAGCCATGATTATAATGATTCATCAAGGGAAGAAAGAGATAAGCTTTATGGTTCGTTAATGGGGAAAGAGAATGTTGGAACGCGAGCTATAGGCGATTTATCTACAATTTATGATCCACAAGTAAACAAGCTTGATGCCGATACCAAGCATCTTTTAAAGGCGGAAAAAGCTAGAATCAGTATGGATCATGAACGAAAAGGTACTTATGGATCACAATCACATTTATCACAAACCGAGGATGCTATAAATAGAATTGCTAAAAGTCGTTTTGGCAATAGAAACAATCTATTACAGGATGTACTCCGGGGGAGAATGAGCAGTTTAAATAAAAGTGACATGAATGATTTAAACCAGTTAAATAGTTTAGGTCAGCAAGGATTGTCTGAATATCAGGACGTACTTGGCAAGATTAGCGGAATGAACCAGCTCGGAGTAGACAAGTGGCTAAATACGCAAGATGAGTTAAACCAGAGGCGGGAGCGATTTGAAGAAGAGAGGAATCAGGAATGGCCACAAGGTTCTGGAAGTGATATTGTAAAATACAATGTAAGCCCAGAAATTAGGAGTATTTTTGCTAATCCGGGTGTCAGTAGTAACCCCTCTGTTTATACGCCGTCTTTAAGGCCTAATATTCATGCACTCGCTAATTACGCTGGTACAGTACCGGTCAGTCATAGTGAGACGGAACTTGAGAGTAACCTAAATCAGGATATGGGTAGCATTAAGAATTATGCTGATTTTGAAAATACCAAGCTGCAAAAAAAGAGAGAAGAAGAGACTAGACGTCAGGAAGAGGAAAGGCAAAGAGCTTTAAAAAAAATAGCAGAAGGTAAAAAAGCAGAAGAACTCAACAAATTATATCTTCAAAGAAAGAAACAACATATAAAAGCGGCAGCAAAAAGAGATAATTTATATAATAGTTCTAATGTCAATGGCGTTAATGCTTTTTCATGGTACAAGTCTAATCCGAGCCGTGATTTTTATACGTTTTTTAGAGATGGTTTGAATATCCCGGATAGAGAACAACAAACTCCTGATAATGTTAGAATAATTAAAAACTTATATCAGAACCTACCTAAATATTTAGAAGAAGCAAAAAGAAGTGATTATTATTTGGATCAATATAATAAATACTATCAGGATATGATGCAATTAAAAGGGTAATTAAATAGTTAAACTTTAGTTTGTTTTTATCAATGTAATATCGATTATGATTATGGAAGAAGAAATATTAAATCAGGTACAGGGGCTTCCGGAGAGAAGAAATCCTTTTGATGAGGGAATAGCAAAAGCAGTTAGCAGCACCCGAAGCAACTTAGGGATGAATCGGGATCAGCAGCATAGAGCGATAAATAATGCGTTGCTTGCTCTTGGTAATGGTTTAGCAAACGAACCTGTCATGCGTGGTTTTAAAAATAATTTAGGGGTAATAGGGAGGGCGATGAATCCGGCACTCTCGGCTTATAATACTAGCGAGGATACAGCTATTGCCGAAAATGAGCGTTTGGCTAATCAAATATTGCAGCAACAAAGAGCAGAGCAGGCTTTAGCAGACGCTAAGGAAGACAAAGCCTGGAATCGTAAATTTCAGGAGAGGAAGCTGGAAGAGCAAAAAAGGTATCATAATAACTCTTTATTGGCAAAATTTGCAAAAGCAGCTCAAAAAAAGGAGAATGGATTTAAAGAATACGAAGGTAAAGTTTATCGAACATTAGATCGCTCCGACCAAAGTAAAGCTGGAGATGCTAAAGCTATTGCAAATGCCGCAGCTATAAAAAACAAAGACATAGATAAAAGTTTTAAAGAATTAGAGAAAATTGGAAAAGAGAGTTGGTTTCATCCTTTAGGGCGAGGTTCTAACATTATCAATCCTATAAAAGATACTATAGGTGATGTATTTGGGGTAGAAGATTATCAAAAAGAAACAGCTTTAAGAAATTCGTTTATTGCTCAGCTCGGACAATTAAGAACTATAGCCGAAAGATTAAACACAGGGGGAGGTGGTATAACTCAAGGAATGTATGATCGATTATCTCCGTATTTTGCCGATCCTAAGAATGATAGTCTTCCAACTTTAAAAATGAAATTAGATCATCTTTCAAAGGAAATTCAAGACACACAAAAAGCAGCGACTATCAAACATGAGCAAGGTATTCATTATGATGTCGGTGATTTGGAGACGCCGAATATAGAATCGGATTTTGTTTTGATGCTTGATCCAATAACAGGTACAAAAGATTGGGTTCATAAAGATTGGGTGCAAGATGCCATAGATAATGACGGTTTGCAGGTAGTCAATGAGTAAATTTGATAAGTATAAAGCTCCTAAAAATATAGATAGAGATCAATTACCGAGCCAAAGAAGTGGTGTATTTGATAAATACCGGAGTCCTAAAGCTGTAGCAAAAGAAAAATCGCCGTCTTTTCTTGATAGGGCTTCACAATTCGGCAAGGGAGCATTATCAGGTTTTATGAGAAGCGGGTTAGCGGAAGGAGCAGATCAATTCGGGGCAGGTGTTATGGAGGTAGCACCCGGAGTCGTTGCTCCAATCCTGCCAGAGTCAGCAGAGGTAATGTCTGATACTACAAGTAAAACCCTCGAATCTTTAGATGCCATGAAACCTAAGGAGAATGATAGTTTAGGGAATATTCTATATAAAGCTGGAGAATTTGGAGGAGCTACAGCAAGTATGCCTCTTCCAACCGGCGCTTCGTTAAATGCTGCCGGAAGTGCAATTCGAGGGGGTGGTAAATCTTTATTACCAAAATTTGCCAAGGATATAGGAACAGGCAGTAGCATAGGTGCAGGGTCTGGAGTAATGCAGGAAACAGGAGTTGATCCGTTATATGCTGATCTGATATCTAGCGTTGCTACTCCTACCGCTATTATTAAAAGTAAAAGTCTGTTAAATAACTTTACGAAACCTCGTCAGACACTTGCAAAAATACCGATGAAACTTATGGGATTAACGCCTAAGAGTATGAATATTGAGGCTGCTAGAGCAGCAAGAGATTTAGGCATAGATTTACCGGCTGCAGCGGTTACCGATTCTAAATTAACCGCTTTAGCCGATCAGTACGTGGGGAAAGCTCCCATTTTTGGTAATAAGTTAAAAAATAAATATGCACTTGCCGAAGAACAGACACAAAAAGTGTTAAGCGATATTTTTGATGAAATCGGTCCATCAAGGACACCAGAAGTAGAAGGTCATATTGCCGGTTTATATAATAAAGTAGCAACTTCATTACCACAGGAGGCAAAAGTATTACCGGTTAATCTTAAAAAGGCCATTGATGATATTAAAATCAATACGGCTATTCTTTCCCCTGATGAAAAAAGCCTCCTGCAGTCACTTGAAACTATTAAAAATGAGATTGAACCGGCATCAAAGATAGTCAGTCAGTATGGTCCTATAAAGTTACCACTGCAAGAATATGACGTTAATAAACTCGTTGGAACTAAAAAAAGTCTGAATTCGATTATAAAATGGGATACAGACGCAGGGGTTAAAAATCAGCTCAAGAAAATACAAAAAGCGATTTCACGGGATATCCAGGAGTACGGTAAGAGTAACCCAGAGTGGTATGATGCTTTTAAGGAAGCCGATAAATTATACGGGGATGTAGCTAGAAGAGAAAAACTGGAAAATATACTCGGCCATAAAGCTACGAATTATGCTACTGATAGTCTATCTTATAACGCTCTTGCTAAAGCAATAAACAATCCTAAGAACTCTGAATCTATTAGAAAACAACTTACTCCTGAGACTTTTAAAAAAATACAAAAATTAGGCACTGTAGCTAAAGCTATGGCTATAAAAAGTAAAAATATTCCTAATCCATCAGGGACGGCTACTACCGGTGGGATTAGCGCGGCAATTTTTGGATTATTTTATGATCCTATTACCACAGCCAAGCTTCTTGGCGGGGGATATGGTGCAACCAAGTTATTAACCGATAAAAAGTTTTTGGATTTAGCCTTAAAATTAGCAGAAAACCCTAATAACCTTGCAACTACTACCGCTTTAAATCATCGTATTAAAGCAATTACCGGATATTCTGCGGTAGCTTTAAATAAAAATTTGCAGGAGATGAATAACCTACCGGAATAACCAGAAATGCTTTTAAGTACACGTTAAATCTGATATTTTGGGTTGGATATTTAACTAATGAAATTATATTTATGAAAAGAGGTATTATTAAATTTTATTCTCTTGGTAATAAATATGGTTTTATTAAACCTGATGATGATTCAAAAGACGTATTTGTTCATCAGAATGAGCTTAAAAAGTTAGGTATAGAAGAGCTTAAAAAAAATCAGAAAGTCGAATACGAACTAAATATCAAAGGTCAAAAGACATTTGCAAGTAACGTCAAAATCTTAGATTAATTATCCACAAAACTCTTGATAACTTTGTGAATTAAGCTAACAAAGGTTATTTTTCTAAGCTTTCAAGAATTGCCTAAAAAATAGGCAATATTAATTTGAGTCTTCTTCCTCTATGAGAGATACATCACCACTTAATAATACAGACTGGGCAAGTGGGATATTTTCAATTTTTAAAATATCATGATTTATTGTTGAAGGCGCATTCGTAATTAGTTTATAGTCGATATTATCAAAATCCAATGATTCCAGTATTTTACTATCGGAAATTTCAAACACAGGAGCTTTTTGACTTTTTAACAATTCAATAATTAGGTTTTTATCAGTTAACTGTTCTTTTAATAAGACTAGTTCATAGTTTATCGCGGGAGCAGTTTTTATTTCGGAAATTACTAATTTATTTTCTAACTCCTGAACAATTAGGTCTTTCTTTAGTAGGTTATTGTTCATTTCTTTAATAACCAACTCTTTTTTATGGTTATCTTCTTCAAGAGTTTTTATGATGCTATCCCTCTCTAAGAGATCGGTTTCAAGTTGATTGTAAGAGGGATTTAAAATATTCACCCTTTCTTCAAGCCTGTTCATTGATAAAGCTTGATCACGATTAAGATTTTCTAGTTCTCTCAAGCTACTTTCTTTTTGTAAGATAAGTAATTTATTATCTTCCAATTGTTCTCTTAATGCTTCTATAGATTTGTGATGCTCTTCTACAAGTAAAGCTTTTTCACGGGTTATTGTTACAATAAGAGCTTCTTTTTCTTGGATGCTTAAATGCTCTACGGTTATTTGATTTTGTAGCTGGGTAATAGTGTTTTGTTTTTCAGATATAATCAAATCCTTGGTAGCAATTCTTTCATTTAGAGTATTACACTCTAGAATTTTTGAATTTAAAGTTTGTTGTGTATTAGCTAGCTGCGTACTGGTTGCAGTTGCTAAATCGCTCTGAACTTTTAAGCGGTTTTGTAATTCTGTAACAGTATTGCTTTTTGTAGCAATGATATTATCTTTTTGAAGTAAAGCGGTTTTTAACTGTTCTACCTCAATTAATAAATTATCCCGTTGTATTTGAATAGGAGCTTTTGGTAATTCTTTTAACTTCATATTGCAAATCTTAAACCTGCGGTAATATTATGAACTCCGTAATTACGATTGCCGATATTTTTAAGGCCACCGATATTTCTGGATTTATTATTTCCTAGATTAAAGTAATTATAACTTATTTCCGCCGTAGCTGTCTCGCTAATTTTCATATCCAGACCTGCGGTTAGTTTATAAGCAAATTTATAAAACGTCTTTTTTTGAGTACTTTCCAAAGGAAAATGCATCTTATCTTCTGCTGAAATAGCAAAACCTTTACCGACTTCTTTTAATGTAGCAATTCCAACTCCTCCACCAATAAAAGGAGTTATTTTACCAAGCTTTAATACGTCTTTATATACATTAAGCATTAAACTATCAGCTTTGGTTGTTACTAATATTTTAAAAATATCCTTGTTAGGATTGTATGAAGTTTCAGCGGTATGAAATAAAAAATAATAGTCAAAAAGGATTTCAGCTCTAATAGAATCAGTTAATTTATAACCTATTCCTCCCTCAATTAAAGGAAAACTATTTGCTAGCCTTATTTTACCCTCAAAATCATGATTACTAAATTTAACTGTATGGATATGGTTTATTCCCATTCCCCCCTTTATATAATATTTACTATCTGCCATAGCTACTTTTGAGAATAAAAGGCTAGCAGTAGCGATTAATAAATTAAGTTTCTTAAACATTTTAAATACCTTTATTATGGTTTGTTAATACAAAATCAAGTAGAGCAAGGCTATCGGCCTCATTATCGTCAATGGGAGAAAATCCCTTGTTTTTAACGGCAGTTATTACGGACTCCTTAGGAGCATTTCCTTTGCCGGTAATATGCTTCTTTATCGTTCCGACAGGTATGCCAGAGTAAGGTATTCCGTGATGTTCGCACCAGCTGGTCAGGTGAGCAACAAATCCCCCGTATTTATGGGCGGCATCTACTCCCTTGTGAGCTCTTACTTCTTCAAAATAAATCGCATCAATAACCCCCAAAGTATTTTTAAAATCGGTAAGCCATCGTTTAAAACGTAAAAAAGGCATGCCGCCGCCTTCAAACCTACCGGTTTTAAAGCTAGTAGTCCCAGAAGTTATGTTACCCGATAAATCGCAGGTAGCCCAGCCGGTAATACTACCAAGGTCTAGAGCAATAATTATTGATGTACTCATTTTGAATACTTTTTACTATTTGGAGTTAAATCAACGTCTATCCCTATTTCTTCCTCTATGACTTTTTCTGCGATTTCTTCGACAGGGTTTTTATCCCCAAGTAAATATACTGAACCAATACCAATAATGACTGCTAAAATGAGAACTAACATTTTGATAATATTTTCTTTTTTATTATACCACAGAACATTTGTAGCCTTGGAAAATCGTGATTTTTACAAATTATTATTATCCTGCGAGAGCATCACCAAATAGGCTTTTTTTGCCCAGTCTTCCCAGTTTTTAAAGGCAAGTTCATTTTTCCTACCTCCCTTATAGGGACTCGGTACTCCTCTATTTGCAAAAGGCTCGATTCCGATTAAGGTTTCTGCCCATGCTGCCCATTTCGTTTCATCATGAAGCACAGGAAGAGGAAAATCTGAATAATCATCGCAAACAGTAGCTGCCCAGTATTTAACACTAATATATTTAGGATAAACGCTAATCATGGCCGCCCGTCATCTATTTCAGCTAAAACAAAGGTAGTTCCCATCTGGTAACCAGAACCGATACCTTCTGATTTAAAAGTAAAATTAATGTTTCTCCCCTGTTTGCGTTCATTAATAGCAGGTCTAATAGTACTTTCTAGTTCTCCATCAATAGTAAGGTTATAAGTAGCTGTTACAGGAGCACTTGCAGGATATTCATACGTATTGATACTAACAGTCATCTTTATCTTTTTTGTGCCAACAATATTAGGCTCTATCCTTTCTATAGCTATGTTGTAATCAATTCCTGCTACCTGTTTTTGTGGATTAAAGGTAGCATAAGAAATTATAGGAGTCGTAAAGAAGGAAGGAATAGCTTTAGTTTGCTGGTCTGGTGCCTTATAAAGATTGACCTGATCGTTTCCGACTTCATGTTCCCAGACGTAACTGTTATTATCACCTTCGTAAGGACTCAAATTTTTGCCAACAGTGTACATATTACCGCCGGTATTATCAAAATAACCGGCCGCCCGTTCTATGCCGGTATCATACCAGGTATTATCTACAACATTGTAAATAACGGCTCTGGTGCATCCAACATTAGCATCTTTCCCTTTTTCAGGATAGAACCACCATATTTCATCTCTGCTTACGTTTTTTACGCCAAAGACCCTCTGACGTTTACTCATATCGAGCGAGTCAAAAAAAGTCTGACGATTAAGATTATTTTCAAGCGGAAGAACTACGCCGTTGAATACAAAAAATCTTTGTGTTCCGGGCCAGTAGAATATTCCGTCATATTCAACTACGCTATTTGAAGATAAAATGGAGCTATCTCTTGATAACACCTTTTTGCTAAAAGAAAGGTCATCAGGATCATCAACAACCTGATTATTGCTACCCGTAGTATTGCTAATAAGAACAACGGAGCTTAAGGTCCAGAAGATTATAGTCGGCGAGTTTGCTCCTCCCCGCCATTCTGCGCCGTAGATTACTTTATCGGTGCTAATATTGATGGAATATTTATCTTCAAAAAACAGGAAGGGAAGTTTTAACTTTGTTTTCTTACCGAATTTTTCTGCAGCAATTGAAGACCATCTAACAAGTCCGTTATTGCCGTAATAAAATAATCTACTTCCCGCGTAGAGCATTCCACCTGTTGCTTCCTGATAAACAAAATCAGGAAAAGTTGTTTTATAAAAAGCTGTATTCTCTACTGCAATTTCCCTTTTCACGAAAATAGCGCTAATTGCTTCGCTACTGTTAATATCTGTGTAGTTTTTCATTCCTAAGCACAATATTACCTTTGTTGGAATAGCATTAATGATGCTTGTTACTACAACAAATTGTGTCAAGGTATTCGTAGGATTAGGAAATTTTGTAAAATAAGTTAAGGTGTTAGAACCAGCGGTGTTATAAGTAGCATCTATTAGGCTATATTTATGTGACTGAGTAACAAGAGAAACTCCGACAAAAATGTGTTTATTTCCATCACTATCATAGTATATAAGAGCTGCGGTCGGAGTAGAGCTAGGCGGTAGAAGTTCAGGTATAGTCTGTATATATAGTACATAATTTTTCATTCCACCGATGTTTTGGGGTTGGCCTCTAAAAAACCTGACCCATTGTCCTTTGGTGCAGTAACTTCCTTGAAAAGGCGACCCATCACGGAGTATTCCAGGCTTATAGGTAATAGGAAACATCTGTTTTTGCGTAGCCATAAATTACCCTATATCTCTTTTTACACTGCGATCGATGTAACGATCTTTGGTCAAATTATTAGCAGACGTTAAGCTTTCCTGATATAATTTTGTATAGACAGGCATTCTCTGATCATCCTTTAAATAAATAAGAGCCTCTAAAAAGGCGGCATAAAATAGAAGATCGGGATAATAGTCTGTTAGTATGTTTGTTTGATTATCATTTGTAATCAAGTCGGGTCGCCCATTATATATTAACCGATAAACATTATTTTGGGCAGGAGTTGGGCTTATAAAAATTCTATCATAAGGCTTAGTATTCGGTTGTATTTTATCGGCATAAAATAGCGGTGGATTATCAATAGTAGCAGTATCGATATTTGGCCAATAATTTATGCAGAACTCATAGCTTCTTGGAAATAAAATTACATTATTAGTAAATAGGGATTCAGGCGTTCCATAGCTTAAGGAAATAGTTTCCTGCCAATCGGGAGGTTTTGAGATATTAGCATTATTTGCCTGAAACTGACCGTCAAATGCCTTTTGAAAACCAAGAGTATTTAGTTCCTTCCAGATTTTCTGCTGTCCCATCTCAATAAAATAGGGAATAGAGGCAGCAAATTCAATGCTACCTCCTCTATTGGCATAAGCTATAATCTGATTAAAAAGAGTAGTATAGTTCATTTGCTAACTTTAGGCAGTGGTAACAGTTCTCCATGCCCCATTAATTCTAGTTTTTAACGTGTTGCTTGTAGTATCGTAATAAGTAAATCCATTTACCTGATTGGCAACAACATTCTCTATGTTGCCTGCTGCACCAGTTGGATATACAAAAGGTGTTCCATTAGTAAGACCTGCTCCAGTAGCAGTTGTATTAACTGAAAGGATATTTTGCCATACTCCAGCATTATTTACAAAATCAAAAATCTGTAAAAAACCAGTCGTAATATTAAAAATCACAGTGCCAGGTTTTACCTTATATGTAACATTATTTACTACGTAAGAAGTAACATTTCGCAATAAATCCCTTTGGCTAGTGGTAACACTAGGAAAAGCAAAGGTAGCGTTAGGATTATTAGTCCCAGTGGTTTGATCACTGGTAATAGTAAGACCGCTTAAAGCGGTAATGTTTGATAAGTCTGCCATATGTTTCCTTTTTCTTTTTTATTATAACATATAAGTATCTATAGCTCTTAAAAATCGTATAAATGTAATTATTTTTGAAAATTACATTTTTGAATAAATTGCTGTATCTTTATAGCGTCCTGTTGATATTGCTGCTCTGCTGCTGTTTGTATGTAGTTTAAAAAATCAGCATTAGTAGTATCAAGTTCTGTGTCTTCGTTTAAGTCGTAAATGGTATTAAAACGATAATAAAATAAATCCTGATTATTTATTTTAGTGCCATACAAAGATAATAATTCCAAGATTTTATTAATCGCCTCTTGCGGTCCACTTATTCCTAATGATATTAAATCAAGTAACAAATAAACATTTTCAAAATCAGGAAGGATTGAATTAACGATTTCTTCTGTTTTTTCTGTTGTATAATTTTTATGTAACAATAAAAAATTTCTAAACTCATTAAGATATTTTTTTATAGATTCAGGAGGCGGCACTGGTACTGGATCAAATAATCCTATTGTCCCAAGCCCCGTACCAACCGATAGAATACAAGTACGATTAGCAGAAGGATTAATAGCATTGTTATAAGCCCATGATAATGCTGCGGGGTTGTTCTGGAATACTCCTCCGTCAATTTTAGAATCAACTGCTGGAAAATAAATAGGAGCGGCGCTTGTTGATAAAGCTACGTCTTGAACTAGATAATTCTGACCTTCGAGCCCTCTGAATTTTATATTTGAATATAACACCGGACGATAAGCTTTAACATCAGTGCCGACATCTGGTACTTGCGTTGTATAGATTTCAACGCTAGGAATTAGTACATTAGTTTTTAGCTGAAACATTTTGCTTTGCCCAAATTTAGCATTTAGCAGGGCTTTTAAGTTTGTATTTTGATACCATGTTTGATCGCCATATAGAATGGTATTTATTTTCTGCAATGTTGAGACAGGAGGATAAAAAATACTACTTGGGTTGTTACTTCCGTTGTTTAAAGGATTCTGTTGAGCTAAAAATAGCTCGATCATATCATCGGGACTATAACCGCTTGCATATGCTAAGGCCTGAATACCTCCGATAGAAGTCCCAGCTATAATATTAAAATATTTATATATCTGATTACTTGGTATGCCTGCATCACGGCAAAAGTATTTCATGAAATAAGCAGAAAATAAACCTTTCATGCCGCCGCCATCAAAAGAAAGAACTTTATCTATTTTCATCAAAGTCTCTATAGATAATATTTACAATGTTTCTAAGGGAGGTATTAAAGCTTGAATTGAATGACAATCAGTAATAAGAGTGTTAAGAATAGTTATTAGATCAGAGCCTTTTGGCGCTCCTTCTGGTACTTGTGCAATTAAATTATTACTATCTTGAATAGTTTGTGTTGTTGAAGACTGTAAAGCTAGATACCATGCTTTTTGCGTTTCTGGATTAGCAGGGCTATAATAACCAAATAAATAACTACCATTCTGATTAACACATTGTACATCTGATGGTATAGAAGCATAAATAGAAGGTTGGCTAAACACTTGTGCTACTACACTATTAAAATATAATAAATCAACTTGGGTTTGAGTTACGATTTTTAAATTTGGCAAATTTTGAACGCTCATTTTTGTTTCTCCTAGTAAAGTTATAATAAATTTATGTTTCCGGTATCGTTAATTTTCTTGTCCTATATCAGAATAAAAAACATGTATTTCCAAAACAGCATCGCCGTTTAACAACTCTTCTCCATCATTTACTAAAGTTAAAGGGTAACCTAATACGGATTTATATGGTTTAGGATTGCAGTTATTGACGTTGATTAAGATAAATTGATCTTCTAAAATGTCTAAAAAATCAATGGTATTTACTTCACCAAAAACAAGTTCACCAAGCATTACTTTTAAGATTGCCCCTTGACACTTGTAAGGCACAAGATTTTTTAATTTTCTTATGCCGATTCTATGAGGAATGATACAGTTTAAAATCGTTGTATCTAAAATAACAAAAGGCTCTTCTTTTAAAGACAATAATTCATCAGGAGTTATAATCTTTTTTTCATATCCAAAATTTACTATTGTCATATTTACCTTTTAAGTTTTTTTAATTTTCTTTCAAGAATATCTACACGTTTTAAGGTGTTTTTTAATACTACCATTGATAATTCAAAAAGTTTATTTTTGGTAACTGACGGGCAGGTTTCAAAAGTGCCGTAAGCAAACCCGTTGCCCGGTAGTTTTTCAGAGCAGGAAATAATTAACCGCTTTGGGGTAGTTTTTAAAATCTCTACTTCAACTGATTTATTAAGTAAAATTAACTGTAGTTTACTCCCTTCAATGTTGGTTAATTTTTCTTTAAATACCAATTCATAGCTACATTCCGTTATCGGTTTAATTAGGCAAGACTGTAATATGTTAGGGACAAAACTTTTGTCCTCTACGACATAATCAGGTAAAATCTCTTTTAAAGGTTCGGCAATAACCCCAAAAGTTACCCCCTCACCATTTTTAATTTTATCTTTATAACTGTATTTAAAGAAAGGTATTTTACTAAATATCTTTAATGCTTCCTCTTCTATATCTTTGCCTGAAGATTCAATATTTTTGGTTTTAATGGAAGAAACGGCATTAAACTCGGAAGCCTTGACTCTATTGTTGCAGTTAATTGAGTATGAATACTGCCCTGATGCTGTTCCCGTGTTGCCGCTTGAATTAAGGTAACCGTAACTCCCGCTGTAAGGTTTATAATTGCCTGAGTCGTTGATATTGAGTGCATAGTTATAATTAATAACCTGTGCATCATTAGCCATAGAATAGATAGCCCCGAACTGACTACCTGAATTATAACCAAAAGTAAAAGTATCTATTCCATTTGTCGGTGCATAAAACTGAAATTCATAACCTGCTCCATCAATAGTATTATCCCTATTCATTCGGAATCTTAATGTTTTGTTAGTACTATTAGGAATAGTTAAATCAAAATCAAAGCTTGCAGCAGTACTTCCGGTAGCGGTATAATTAAAAATCTGATTTGTAGTTTTATTAATCACATTGCTTAAAGAAGTATTGATAGGTGTTCCTGTTACTCCTGACCCCGTAATATCACCTAATAAAGAAACAGTATTGACCGGTACAACAGAGTTTACGTACTCTACTACGAATATCTTGTTAGCGGCGTCTGTGTCTGCGTCAGGAGTCGCGACATTAGAGATTCTGTTATTATTAACATTTATATTTTTATAGAATAAAAATTGATCCGAACTGTTTTCATTAAAAGTCATTAAAAAACTTCCAATTATACCGGAATTTTGCTGATTTTGTTCATATTCTAGAGAACTTAAATGAAACGTCCCATTAATATTACTAGAGTCAGAAAAAAAACCCACTCTATATCCCTTCTCCTGAATATTGAGTAGATCGAGGTCTAAATTAATGACATTAGATTCTATCGGTAATATATTTTCTAATCTCAAAATTCCATTAGGATATTCAAATAAAAATCTTTGTGTATCTCCTAAGATTTTTAAATTCGGTTTTATACCTCCGACAATTACAGTGGTTGCCATATTACCTCCGTATCATCGTTTAATAAATCCCAACATATTTGCAATGATTTATCTTCTACGTAACTTTCATCGCTAAGAGTCTGCCACGTTACTCCATCATAATACTCGAGCTTAACAATTTGCTGAGCTTGTGGTTTTTGTTTTGTTAATATTCTTTTATTTTTGCTCATTTTAAATTTCTGTATTAAATCTTAAAGTACCGGGCAATGGATTGTTAGGACGCTCGGATGTAGAGCCGCCAGGCATTGTAATACCTGCATTACCTGGTATAATAGGATTAGGTGCAATGCTAATTGTGGCTATGTTATTATTTACAGTAACTATTATTTGATTAGCGCTGCCCTCAATGCTTACAATATTGTTTTCCGATAATTCGGCAAAAACAATGTTATCCGTACCGACAGTTGCAACGGCTCCGGTAAGCATCCAAGCAGTTACGGCATTTACTGTTCCGCTAATTATGTTAATTACATCACCTCTAACCATTTGAGACGGAGAATCAAAGTCGGCAGCTCTTGTTAATACCCAGTTAGTTGTAGTAGAACCGATATTAGTTACTATATATATTCCGTTTTGCAAAGCAGCTGTCTGATCTTTAACTAGGACTCTATTACCTTCAACTAAAGTAACTCCATCAATAACAAGTGCGGTTTGCGTTCCTGAATTAGTTAAAGTAGCTCCCGTCCCATTAGTACCATTTGCATAAATAGCTGTTAAATTACTAATAGTTCCTACTAAACAGGCAGGTATCGTAGCAATGTTATTTAACACCCAATCTTCAGTTGCTAAAGTAAACCAGTTTATTCCATCGGTAAATTCAGGTTTTCCGGTAGGTGTCGGTAATGGCGCTTTTAGGTTATGGTCATTTAAGTTATTGCTCATGTTTTCTCTTTTATTTTTCTTAATAAATTTTACCATAAAATCAAAGTGAAGTGTTAAACCTGATCATTCCAGGAATTAGCGCATTCGGTCTTTGCATGCTGTTACCTGCCGGCATAGTCATTGAGCTGTTACCGGTAAATACCGGATTAGGTTTAAACGTAGTAACAATCGGCATACTTAATAAGCCACCACCGCTTACGTCTCCCTGCAGAGTTAATCCGGTATTTAAAAGGGTGTTTAAATAGGCTTGAGCTTCGTTTGCGCTGTTTGCTGCGTTATCAGCGGAAATGTTAGCGTTAGAAGCAGAAGCAGCGGCATTTGAGGAAGAATTTGCTGCACTATTTGCCGACTGCTGAGCATCAGAAGCCGAACTTGATGCACTACCTGCTGAAATTCCCGCAGCTAAAGCAGAAACAGTAGCTGCCGCTGCTGCTGCCGTAGCTTCTACCGCTGACCCTGATGCTTCTACTGCCGCCGCCGATGCTTCTACTGCTGCTGCCGTAGCCTCTGCTGCTGCTGCCGTAGCTTCTGCCGCCGCTGCCGTAGCTTCTACTGCTGACCCTGATGCCTCTGCTGCTGACGCTGCTGCTTCTTCTGCTGATAACGCCGCCTCCTCTGCTGATGTCGCCGCTTGCTCTGCATACTGCTGGCATTGCTGCTCTATTTCTTCTAACTGCTGAATAGTTGCATAATCCTCGCCGGCAATTGCAATTGCAAAAGCTCCGCCGGCAACAATCTTGGCCATTCCTATTCCTAGTTCCTCTAAAACCTGTGCTTCAGGTAAATTGACATTCGGAGTTTTTATTATGTAAGTAGCATCGGTTGGAGCAAGGTTTAATTGGACTTCTACCGGTCTATTTGCTGCGTCCCCTTGCCAGACCCTCCCATCAGTTAAGGATGGTAGGTTTGCAATATCTATAGTTTGACGTGCTTCCGGCACGTTATTTAAACCGCCCATTAATATTTCTCCTTGTGGTATAGTCGCACTTACTACTGCTCCAGTCCCTGCCCCGCTTGTTTGCATCCAAGAGCCTGCCGGTAGATTTGAGAGAAATTGTGAGCCGGGCATTAATGTTTGTAGTACGCTGTTACCTTTCCCGAGAATAAAATTAGCGCTAAAAAACCTAAAATTAATTAACGCAATATCTCCTTCTACCACTAACAAGGCATCAGATTCTTCCGGTCTGTTGCTATCAGTGCCGTGCCAGATTTTACCTCCTGAAATTGTAATAGGGTTAATCGGATCAAGAGGATTAGGCACGTTAATGCTTGTAGTTCCTAAATTTGGTAGGTTATCAATGGTAATGGTTTGCTGCGCTGTGGCAATATTTGAACTATTACCTATAAATAATTGACCTGAAGGCAAGGCGGTACTTAAATAATCTTCTCCAGGGATAGCAATTTGTATAACACCGTCATTGTTCTTCATTAAACCATTATTTAGCTGATTTAAGGCTTGAGCGTTTGGAAGATCGATACTTGGTTGCTGCAAGATATATGTAGCATCCTTTGGTGCTGATCCTCCGCTGGCATCGATAAACGATAGAATACCATTGCCATTTGTTGCTAGTACTTGCCCGTCAGTTCCATCCTGCAGCGGTAATCTCCAGATGGTGTTCCCGGTTAGATTACCGGCAGTAAAGCCGACATAATAATCATTAGAGGGATTACTCCATTTTAGCCTATTAGTAATAATATCTTCAGTATTAGTGATGCTGGCAGAGTTAATGCCGGTTGCATATATTGTATAAAGCTCAGCAGTCCCGCCGGTAATAACAGGAGACAAAATACTTTCAAAACTAGCCTCTTTTGCATATAAATAGTTAATTGGAGTGAGTCCTTCACCTCTATTAGCTAGCGCTATAAAAGCTGCTTTTTCTCTATCAAAACCCGGATTAAAATTATTAGCCATTACTTTAGAACTTAATTTGGTGCAACGATTCCAAACGCTCTCGTGCGTCTATATTGCTAACACTCTGACCGGCAAAATCAGGTAAAACAGGAGGTATATCATCACTTGTAAAGTTGATATCTTCTAAAATAACAGGCGAGCTATTACCAGTTGCCTCAGGGCCTTGCGGCGTCTCTATCCCAAATGGGCGAGGATTTTGTACGGCTTTCGGATCACCTTTTATTTGCGGTGGTCTATTCTGCTCGTTTGGCTCATCAACAAAAGGACGCCCGACTATTGCTCCTGTCCAGACTAACTGATTCCCTCGCCATTCATATTGTTTAACTAAATCAGACCTGCTAAAAGGAAACCCTGAATAATCACAAGTTCCAATAGGTTCAATGACGTCCTTTCTAACGTAATCTCCCATTTGCGTATTTACAGGGATAACTTTTAAGCTAGTCACTATACACCTCCAGTTTAAGCGGTACTTCCGTTGTATTATTAATCACTGCTGGATTTAAAGTTTCCTGATATCTAATTTTTAAGCCTTCTTCTTTTTCAGGAGCGTATTGTGCTGCTAGCATGCTAGCGAGTCCATATATTAGAGGAGTATAAAAATATGATGGGATATCTACGCTTTGTGTGTAATTCTCTAG
>Ga0209358_10001111_pt1 | contig 21935 bp, 18 predicted proteins | sample LauGreFa1BDMLBSN_2_FD_187574 | JGI IMG/M metagenome (GOLD analysis project Ga0209358, IMG submission 187574) | Freshwater lake microbial communities from Lake Michigan, USA - Fa13.BD.MLB.SN (SPAdes) (version 2) | ecosystem: Environmental > Aquatic > Freshwater > Lake | place: Lake Michigan, USA...
AGCAACTGGAGAAACTGGAGCAACTGGTGCTACTGGTGCTTCTGGTGCTACTGGTGCTTCTGGTGCTACTGGTGCTACTGGTGCTACTGGTGCAACTGGCGACACTGGTACTCCTGGTGATACTGGAGCAACTGGAGCAACTGGAGCAACTGGTGCTTCTGGTGCTACTGGTGCTACTGGTGCTACTGGAGAAACTGGTACTCCTGGTGATACTGGAGAAACTGGAGCAACTGGAGAAACTGGAGCAACTGGAGAAACTGGAGCAACTGGTGCTACTGGTGCTTCTGGTGCTACTGGTGCAACTGGTGCAACTGGTGCAACTGGTGCTACTGGTGCTTCTGGTGCAACTGGCGACACTGGTACTCCTGGTGATACTGGTGCAACTGGAGAAACTGGTACTCCTGGTGATACTGGATCAACTGGTGCAACTGGAGCAACTGGTGCAACTGGTGCAGCTGGAGAAACTGGAGCAACAGGTGCTACTGGTGCTTCTGGTACTGGATCAACTGGTGCAACTGGCGACACTGGTACTCCTGGTGATACTGGCGCAACTGGTGCAACTGGTGCAACTGGCGCTACTGGTGCGTCTGGTACCGGTGCAACTGGTGCGACTGGTGCAACTGGTGCAACTGGGGCAAGTGGTGCGACTGGTGCAACTGGTGCAACTGGCGCAACTGGCGCAACTGGCGCAAGTGGTTCTAGTAGCGCAACTGGTGCTACTGGTGCAACTGGTGCTACTGGTGCAACTGGTGCAACTGGTATAGGCGGAGCCACAGGAGCAACTGGAGCAACTGGCGCAGACGGAGCCATAGGACCCACTGGCTACACAGGGCCAGAAGGCAAGCCTGGAAAAGATGCGGTGTCTGGACCACCCCCCCCTCAACCAGCAAAGTTTGAAGAAATAGATAAAATAATAAATAGCCGTCAATTGGTAAATTTTGAAAATGAATTCTTCTCATTTGACGGTCGTAATCATGAAGTAACATTTGGTGATCCTGGTCTTAGAACCACTGCTGAATTCAAACAGCGTTTCGGAAATGAAAGCAATATAGTTTTTTTATTCAAAAAGTACTGGTTTATCAAACATATGACCTATATACCTATATCAAAGAAAGAAGAAGATGGTGCATATCTTCCCAAAGGTGAATATCGCGTACCGTCTAATAAAAACGATAGAAAACTTATGAAATGCGCTTTTGAACGCTATAAGTCTTGGCTATCAGATCCTGGAAATTTGGATAAAATTCATTTTAATCCTGGCAAAGGTACTGATGGTATGCCCGTTTTAGGAGGTCAGTTAGACTTCGTAGAAAAATATTTGACAGAATTAAAAAAAGAGGAGGATGATGAAAGGCTACATCAAGCTATTGGAACTGAGGAATTTGGCGGCTATGATGAAAATGATCCAAATAGTGACTGTGCTTTATTGATTACGTTAATTAGTATTCTAGGTAAAGATAATCCAAATGTACGAGGGCTTTTACCACAATTGCGGGATTGCCCAGAAGTGATCAGTTTTAGAGCGTTGACTACAAATATTAATAGGTCTGTGCACCCTAAAGGTGGTAATGGGAGTGGTGAAAATGAGGATTATGAAAATGAGGATTATAAAAATGAGGTTGATGAAAATGAGGGTGGAGGTGGTGGTGATACTGGTCCCACAGGAGAGACAGATGCTACTGGTACAACTCGTGCAACTGGACCAACTGGACCAACTCGACGAACTGGAGCAACTGGACCAACTGGACCAACTCGACGAACTGGAGCAACTGGACCAACTGGACCAACTCGACGAACTGGTGCAACTGGACCAACTGGACCAACTCAACAAACTGGAGCAACTGGACCAACTGGACCAACTCAACAAACTGGAGCAACTGGACCAACTGGACCAACTCGACCAACTGGACCATCTGGACCAACTGGACCAACTCAACAAACTGGAGCAACTGGAGCAACTGCTGCTGAGAAGGCAGAAACAGGGCGAAGAGGGCAAGGCGGCGGCTCTCGCAGTGATAGTGAAGACGATGATTATAAAGAAATCCCTATAGAATCATTAATAAAACAACAAACCATTTGGGAATCTGTAAATAAGATATACAATACGATAAACCCAAAAGTCAAGTTTAGCCTACCCAGTCCTGGTCCTCCTCCCGCCTTAGACCTTGTAAAGCCTCTAGTACATTTCTTAAGAACTAATGCAGATCAAGAAAAATTGGAAGAGGCACGTGGTGCCATTGGCCTCTTATCACCTCAAGAGCTAGATGTCCTAATGAATCCCAATGACTATAGTTCCGCTGTTACACAGCGCATACACGGGCTCTACGAAAGTGCATTACCCCGAGCCCGTCTATACTGGATTCCAACAATTGTAAGAGCGGATATACTGTCAGAATTTTTTAAGAAGCAATAATAAATGTCTTCAGGTAATATATTTGAAAGACTATTTGGAGGCGCTTCTGTAAGCATAGAACCAAGCTACAGATATTACAAATGTAATCTAGTGAACACAAAATGGTCTTGTGTTCATCAGAGTACTTACATTACTGATACCACGCAAGGTAAACTAGTAAAATGTCCTAGTTGGATTCCTAAAGTCCTAGATAAATATATCATCCAAATACTTATAAATGAAAATGAAAGGGCGAAGTAGAGAATGGCTTCCGGATCAGGTGGTTATTTACCTCTAGGACTCAAGGCCAAGTATTCTTTTTACAGCGCCCTAGTATTTTTCTTACTGGCCTGCCCCGAAACCTACAAAGTCACACAGATGGTCTTTGGCTCCATATTTATTACCTCAAATGCTGGCTGTCCCACGCCTACTGGTCTTATTTTACACACAGTTCTGTTCTTCTTTGTCTTACTCGGTCTCATGTTGTTTCCTCGGGACAATTGAGAGGTTTCATCCCCAAAATTACGTTAATATCCGCATATAATATGTGATTTGGCCAAGAAATCTCCGGATAAATCTCGCTCATAATAAGCGCCTCTGCTGCCTGAAATGCTCTATTTTCACTCAATCCAAGGTGCATCCCCGTTGCACAAAAACCGAGCATTTTTTGAATATGTTTGCTAGACCACCTTGGATCCAATGGCCTAGTTTTTACACAATATAAAACCCCATTCCTAAGCCCGGCAACCCAAGACATTCTTTATATAAAAGACTCAGACGTTTTAGGTTAGTTCAAGAACATAGAACTAAGTGTTAGACCAACGAACATTTCAAAATGTTCGTTTGCCAGCGACCGTTGTAGATTTCTACTCCTACAATTTTGCAGGGCAAAGCCCCGCCAAGTACCAAAATGAAATGTTCAGCGGTCTAAAATTAAGTACTCCACGGTATTATTTATTTAAAAAATATAAGAGCCTTGAATAGAAACAGCATGCCAAATATCCGTCTTATTTTACTTGTACTAATAGTTCTAGCCATATTGTTCTATCTTTCAACACTTATTTCTGGTGGTGGTATGCAGAAATTTGATTTTTTTACTGATCTTGGTGAATCTGTAAATACTTTTACTATGTATTATATGAATGGTTGCCCCCATTGCGAATCTATTTTACCCGAATACCGTACATTTGTTGCCTCTGGACAGGTTGAAAATAATGGTAAAAAGACAAAAATTCGGATGTTAGAACAAGCCGAACCCGCTGCAGCCGCCGAATTACAGGCAAATAATGTAAAGGGCTTTCCTACATTTATATTATCTACAGTTGACGGTAAAACAATAGAATACACCGGTGAAAGAAATATGACTGCTATGAGAAAATTTATAGATACACATGTTAAATAATCAAACAGAATGACGTCTAGAAATAAAACGTGAGGGCGGGTTTGTCAACCACAACTTAGCAGCATCATACCCCCTTTTTATAAGACCTAATCTGTCTTCCTTGGTTGCTTCAAAATTCCATGACTGGAAATCTAAGGGAATTCTTAAAATATGGTGATTCCATTTTTTTAAGAGGTCCTCGTGCCGAGAATTAGTCATACATTTAAATACTGCATTCATAAATCCCATTATATCAATAGGTGATGTACCCTTTTTTTCATCGTTATTCAAAAACCCAATAACAATAGATTCTGCTATCTCTTCAAATGTTAAATTTTGTAGTCCGATTGCTCCTTGAATTCCGCCATCTGAAAGCATATTCCCTGTAATAGGGTCTATAGATGGTGTGAAATAAATTGGTATGGCTGTAGTTGCTCGTAGGGCGTCTATTATACGTACATCCGGTGTAGTTTTAACTGAAAATTCCCTGGCAGATTTTGTGGTCAAATCTGTTGCCCAGCAGCGAAATTGTATACCTGTTTTTATTTCTGCAAATGTTAGACCTATGTCAATCTTAAGAACAACACGGAAAATCATTTCCAACAAATTTACAAATTTTGTCCCATCATCCAAACCAAACGTCTCAGGAAATCCTAATATCGATTCAGCAGTTAAATTACGAATCACTCCAAAATCTATATCAGAAATAAGGCGCTCAATGGTTTCTATGGGGACCTTTATGGCCATCATAAAAGCCAGCCACGCACCCGCACTTATACCGCAAATTTCATTCACGGATACAAGTTTTTTATCTTCTTGCAAACGCTTTATTGCTCCAACAATTCCACAAACTTTTATACCGCCACCGCTCAAAAGGAGTCGCTTTGGAGGTATAATAGGCATATTTATATTAACTAATTACTCATTTTTTAGATACTTTATTAATTTACTTGCAGGATAATTTTTTATTTTAGACGACACTGTCAAATGAGTAGTTTTACCAATAGTAAGCGCAGACACTGTAAATGCTGTATATTCACTAGATGGTGATAAAAAATACAAGGCTTTAATATTGTCAAATGATGATTCTGATGCCATTAAAGATGAAAAACATACATCTACGCGTTTTATAAACGCCTCACGAATTATTTCAATTCCTGTCATTGAAACCAAATGTATCAAAACTGTAGAAATAGCCTTTACTGCTTTGGAATGTAAAAAAACCTCCTGCATTATTCCACCGTCTTGAGACCATGGAAGAATAATTGGTACGAATGAATTATGCGGAACAGATAACCCACGATCCCGCGCAGATTCAACGGTCGCAGGAATTACATAGAGAATTGTATCCTTTTTAAGAGCAGATCTGAAAATTGGGTACATTTGTTTTAACATGGATACAGTAAAGGATTTACCCAAATGTTTAAAAATAGTTGTATCACTATATTCAATGGTCTCTTCTGAACTAGGCTCACGCAGGGGTTCAAATACAGTTTTCACTATAGCCGCAAAATAATATATGAAACACATTAATTCTTCGGACATTGAAAGACTTCTAGACTTTACATTACTGGATGGAAGAGTTTGTAGGGGTATTGTAGCCCCTATATCTAAACACCTTGGTAACAGATGTTGAATAGCCGCAATTCCATCACTTACTGAATGATGTATAATGGTCTTAATACCAGTTACTCCCGTGTAGTCTCCCAGAATTTCTAAATTTATTTTTCTATCGTAATTTGCTTTACTCTCTGACCAATAAATATATGGCCCGTCTTTTGCTGAGTATTTGTATTTATCAATCATAGTATGCATTGAATAACTCAGCCGATATGAAGATAAAATATTAAAAAAACGCTCTTCCGCTTCCTTTACAGAATTGAATTGAACAGGCTTTTTGAATAGTAGATTAATCAATATATATGGCTTTGGCATAGTTGACCAGAATAAGTCAATGTTTGTTAATTTTATACCTTTTTCAAGCAAATATTGGTGATTTCCCCTAGCAACGTAAAGACAGTGTTGTTCATAAATTTGATCATGGCTGATGCTTGGAAAATATTCTGGCGGAACAGAACTCACAAAAACCTGGTTGTCTGTAAATTTATTGATGAATACATTCACCTCTTTATGAAAATGGAAGTTTTTTAGACCCCACGGGGTATACCAAGCAATGAGTTCTCCCAACTTTTTATTGAATTCATCTTCTGGAATATCAAATACTTGAATATCTAATTTTGGTGAAAGACGCTTAAGAGTTTTATATATTTCGTAAATGGAAATATTCCATGGGGATGTTGGATCTGCACAAATTTGTTTCACGCGCAGAGTTTTATCTTGAGGTAAAAAGAGCACTTCGTCGACTAGGGATTTAGCAACAATATCAACAGGGATTGTACTCATACGTAACATTGGGGGTATACGCCAAATACGAACCCTGCCTCTCAAAACGAGAGATGTAAAACCAAGATGGGCCATGGCCTCGGGTGTAGGGTGAGCATCTAACCAACTACACGGTGCACCAACGCAACTGAGTCGCATAATAGAAATTTTAAATTTATCAGAATATGATGCAGCCACGTGTTCTCCGAGGAATTTTGTATAGGTGTAATCTGTTAGAAATACAGATCTTGGCAAATCTTTAGATAAAAGTTCCGCTTTTCCTACGGTTTTTGCCGGGTGGACATAACATGTTGAGACAAGTATTAGGCGGCATTCGGCAGTTTTTGACCATTTTAACACCAATTCACATAGATTTTCTACACCAAGTACGTTGTCCCTATAAAGATTAACATAACTATCTAGGGTTTTCACGTTTGCAGCACAATGGATAACGAGTGTTGGTTCTTGGCCTTCGGGCCATTGGATGTTTTCCAGATTATCTAGATCACCTTCTTGGATAGTAACTCTGGATAGGTCAACATAAGTATAAAGTGACGTGGTCTGTATATTATTCCAGCGCTCTAAAGCCGTTTTACCTTTACGACCTCGAAGAAGACATATGATTGTAGTGTTTTTTTCTGTACGAAGGCAAAGTTCACGGAGAACAAATTTTCCAACAAAACCCGTGCAACCGGTTAGAAGTATACGTTCGCCGGGCATTTCTCTAAGTGGAGATATGAGAAGGGGGTATTTCGCGCGGCTTTGAAAAAAATAAGATCAAATCCCTGCGTTAGAAATGGCGGGTATTCCACAATTGCACGCCTCTACGCTTTTTGATGCCCGTTTGAAAAAAGATCAAGCCCGGCATAAGGCGTATAATCAGATTTTAGAGCAAGCACTGCAGAAAGTGGCCCATGCTGCTGTACAGCCCACCCAACCCACCTTTGTCTATTATAATGTGCCCCCCTTTGTACTTGGTCTCCCCACTCTTGACTTACAAGACTGTATCGTCTATATTGTACATCAGTTGAGAAATCAGGGATATGAAGTCAGATATACATATCCTAATCTCCTATGGATATCATGGATTCATCATGAACATAAGTACTTCTTGGAAAAGAATCCAATTGTCCAATCTATGATTCCAAAGATGGCTGCACCAGAAAAAAGAAAAGGCGCCTCTCAAGTTACAATGCGCGCGGCAGCCACAGGGGGTGCGAATGCTGGAGTCACACTACGAGCGGCGGATTACACACCACCCGCTGGTTTTGTAGAAACCATGGAAAGACCATCTCCGTATTCAGGAACACAGGGACCAACTTTTTTATCTGGTGGTAAAGGATCTGTCCGCTTCGCGGAAAAGCAGGATGGATTGTCAAATGTCTTGGATGAGCTTTGGAAGATGTGAGCCCGTAGAGTGCAACAGGCCATATAACCGTTCTGCCACAGCCTTCCCCAAGCGCTTCTTAGCCGTATTCTGAGGGTCGCCTAGCAATGCCAAATCCGCAGCCGTTGCCGTCATAAGGGTCTCAAGCGTAGGGTACTTCTCTAGAATAAATCGCCCCATCGCTTCACTGATTCCGCGACACTGGGTCAGAGTACCCAGCAAAAAGGTCTCAGGAGTATCGCGACAGGCGCTTTTTATGTAGGAGGCTGCGACTGCTGTTGTGCTATTTGTACAACCAGCATCGGCAGAACCAGGGGTGCTTAGACAGGGCCAAGCGAACTTCCCGCAGTCCTTTACCCACTGCTCCTCTATGAGTTCAGCAAGTCGCACGGTCTCCTTAGATGAAGCAGTCTGAACAACCGGAATACGATGGTGAAACTGAAGCCTGGTTATATGCTTCAGTAGCGCCGATTCTGTGAGTCTGGCATCCAGGCGATCTAAGATACCCTCAATTACATAGCCAACCGCGACCTTGTGTTCGGCGGCGTATGCTAAGAGACGCCCCCGTTGCTCCCTGTAGCGCCCGTCCATGATACTGGCTTCCAAGTCTGCACCGGTTTTTCTCTCTAATATAACACCACCGGCCATCAAATTGACCCCAGATAAATCACCAATCCATATGTCCCCCACAGGTGGAGTCAACTCCTTTACGGTCGGTGCTAATTTAAATAAAGCTCGTTCTCTGTAATCAAACCATATGGGCATTATATAGTCTCAACGGATTATGCGTTTAGACAGTGTGAAATATCTGTATGGTAGAAATAGGACGTATAAATGGACGAGGGTGTAAAGAATGACATAGAGACTGAAGCGCACGTTATACACTCAATGCCCATGGTAAATGCCAAAAAGGAACTAAATAAAATACAGGCCATGTTGATGGACCCCAATACAGATGTAAATGCCAAGGCAATCTTATCTACCAAACGCGGACCACTTGTGCAGCGAATGACCGCTTTGAGACTGGAATTTGCGAAGGTGAAAGAGGCAAAAATAAATGAGCTAGCCGAAAAGTACCAGGGTATAGATAAATCTGAGATTGCGAGCTATTTAGAAGGGTGTTTGGCTGATTGTGAATCGGAGAATTGCAGGGGGTTTGCAGATATGACCAATTAATCACGCAACTGTAAATTGCACTGTAAATTGCACGGTAAATTGCACGGTAAATTGCACGGTAAATTGCACGGTAAATTGCACGGTAAATTGCACGGTAAATTGCACGGTAAATTGCTAGTTTTTAAAATGCAGATTACATAAGATGGATCCTAATATCCAAAATGATATTAAGCTTCAAGCAAAAGAGGTATATTCAGAAGATTTCATAAAGCTACGGGATGAACTTCAATCCCTAAAAGCCCTTTTGAATATGGATAGTAACAATTTAAATCTGAGGAAGCAACATGCAGTAAAATATAAAGAATATCAATCTGCCAGGATACAGCAATCTATTAAAAAACGGGACGTTATAAATAAAATTATGACAAAATATCCTCTACTACAACATTCAGATATAATGCCGTATATAGACGAAGCAATTCTTGGCCCCCCTGAAGATATTGCACTAACCATACCTGCAGTATATCCGAAACCGACTAGATCTGATATGGCTGTGCTTCTAGTTTATTTCAATGCCTGCTCGTATAAAAACTTACAGCGGAATCTAAAGCTGACATATCAGAGTTTGATTGACGCTGAGATACCAGTATTTTTAGTGGAACATTTGTTCAAAGATCAAGAACCAATCTTTCCTGAGAATGGTACCACAATCTTCAATACTAGATCAGATTCTTACATGTTTTACAAGGAGAACTTGTTGAATTGGCTGATGCCCCGAATTCCTTCACAGTTTACCAAGTTATATATGATGGACTGTGACTTGATATTCAGCAGCCCCACATGGTACGATGACGTGAGTGCCTTGCTAGATACACATGATGTAGTACAGCCATTTCAAGAAGCAATTTGGTTGAATTCAGATTTGAAAACAGTATACAACAAAATTATGGGCTGTGCATATGAACATAGCAAAGGAATAAATTATGATTTATCTTGGCAACATCCAGGATTTGCATGGGCATTTCGGCGAGATTTTATTGAGCCAATTGGTATATTTGATATAGGTATAATCGGTAACGGGGATACTATTATTGCGTCATCTTCTTTACGAGCTGATTCATGGCGCCTCCTTTCTTGGAAAAATGATATTCTTTGGCTTATTAAATATCACGATATTTATTATGATAAATATAAAAATGTAAGAACTACATATTTTAATCAAATACTTTATCATTTATGGCACGGTAGTAAATTAAATAGAAATTATGGTAGCAGGTATAAAACATTTGGCAATTTATGTCTAAGTAATAATATTAGCACAACTGATAATTTACTTAAAATAAACTCATACGGGTTATACGAATACAAAGAGGATTTAAGAGAACCATTTAATCAGATTATTTTAGAATATTTTAAAAGTAGAAATGAAGATGAGGACCCTATTATAGCAACTCCTCCCATATCTAACATAATAAACACAGGTGATAATATAATATTATACATTGAAAATACCTGTGATTATCATTATGAAATTATAGCATTTGTCTTAGAAAAATATGAAACAATTATCAAAACAAATATAGATATTTATGGTAAAGGTATTGAAATATTTTTAAACTGCGGGCCATCTGAAAGTTTCAAAGAATTTGTTAAGAATACATATCCTAATGTTAAATTAGAAGTGCCAAAATACTGTAACTATTATATTAATTGTACAATATATAAAAATAATGAACAATATATTAGCTTAAATAAAAATGCCTACTATATAGCCCACGAAGTATTTCCAACAGAAAATAAGAATATTATATTTTTAACACCGCTAAATAATACAAACTATATTTTATGCGATAGATTACCATATTGCGATAATGTAAAACCCGCAGAATTGCCAATATTTGTTATTCAAGGTGATATTAAACGAAGAGATTTAGATATTCTTAAAATAATATTAGAAGGGTCTTATGATTATGATTATAGAATAAAAATCCTAGGGAGGACTAGATTACCTAGTGAATTTGATAAATATTCAGACAAATTAATTCTTAAATATGACCTTAATTTTATTGATTATCACAGCGAGTTCTTAGATTGTTATTGTATTTTACCTCTTATTACAAAAGATAAAAAGCCAGAGTATTATTCTAAAAAATTAACAAGTAGTATAATATACGGATTAACATATAACCTGCATTTTTTAATTGATAAAGATTTACAGGATATATATAACTTAAAAAATGCCTCTGTATTTGAGAATAAAGGTGAAATCACTGAATGTTTTAAAAGTGTATTAGCTACATTTACAAGTGGCGCCAAGTACCGAAGTTAACTACTCCGCGGTATGCGTTAATATGCATATTATTCTTAAATTAAGCCCTCACAATCACCAAAATCTTGTCATTATCCCACCCAGGTGAGTACCGGTCTTTATGATCACAGATAATAAACGTAGAAAAGGAAATCAGATCCTTCATCTCTGTCATTACCTCTACATAGGGCGCATGGTCCTGATTTCTGAATATGTCCTCAATAATGAGAAGCCCGCCCTGCTTCAGCTTACTCAAGCACGTACGAATCGTCACCTTCTGTTGCTCGACATTGTGTAGGGCATCATCCAGAATCACGTCAAATAGTTCTCCGTCGCTGATGTACTTTTGAAAAACCGACTCCATAGAATCGGGCTTTGTGGCATCCATATAGTCCAAGTAGACCGCGGGCAAATTATAGTTCTTTACAGTTTGCATGGCATTCATATCTATATCAAATCCATAAATACGCGCCCTTGTAAAAAATGCGCGCCAGACCACAATAGATGCACCACGAAAAATGCCGATTTCCGCAAATTTGATCGGCTTGTTTTTCAATGGCTCAAAAAAGAGTGAGTAGGGTGTGCTATAAGGATGACGGTGACCACCACCCTGCGTAAAGGGGCTCTTGTCTGTGCCAGCCTTTGCAGATATATCACAAAGAGTTGTTCGGCACCCAGTACTGTCTAGAGTGATACAATTATCCATCTAGACTGTGCGTTTGTTCTTGGAGTTTAAACCGACCTACTTCGGTTGCCCCACCCAATCCGTCACCGGATAAGTAGGCGCAAACATCCGCTCAAGACCCGGTGTCCACTGCATGTAATCGGTCCGATCAGACCGCGTCGATGTAGTCGGCTCATAAAATGGGTCCAGGCCAGCCGCCGTTTCTGTCGCCACGGGCGGTACATGTATCACAGCCTCACCCGCAGCCATATTTGGCTTAGATGATCCCTTATATTCTGTATCGGGTAATTCATCTTCGTACTGAATTTTACCATTAATCTGCCGAGTACTTACAACCTCAAATACGTTACCCTCTTTCTGAATCACAGTAGGCTCAAGCCCCTTTGGCTTATATATGTTTTCAATCAAGGCCTGAGCATCATCTGCATCATATTTTGTTAAATCAGTTGTTTTCTTGGGTACATAGGTACTTAAAATTTCCCTTTCCCGTCGCTCCATCTCTAGTGTGTCGGGAGGTGTTAAATTGCTATTACCAATATTTTTATAAGGTTTGTTTAAGTCTTCTGCAGATGACTGTCTTGAGAAGCCCTCTATGTACTTGGCCTGTTCGGATTGGAACTTACTGGCATTAGGAGGATAATTAGTCCAATCCAAAGGATATCTACGAGTCATTTGATTGATTTGCTGCTTCTTGAGCTGGCGATCACCCTCATTGTCAAAAACAGCCTCTAGTTCATACTGGTCTAAACTATTGATTGGTGTGGTAGTATAGGGAAACATATTGGTGCTTTTTGACGTATCTAAAACAACTTTGTCTTGAAAACCCTGTTCAAGAGTTTGAGTCTTAGGCAGCGGTTGTTTTTTAACATAAGTAAAATGGTATACGAAAAGTCCAGCCACGACAAGGGCAAAAACATATGTCCACGGCCTCAAATTCATACTATATTCACCGTATAAATATTATATGGCACAAATAGATGGCAGCAGCCAAGACCCGGAAAAATGCCCTTTTCAGAAGAATGACTCGGAAGGTTAAAAAGGGTGGCAAAGTTTTAGATGTCCGGTCAAAGAAAGATGCTAAACTATTTGAAAATATGATTGTACAAGGTCCTCTCACACTCGTCTTTGCCAGACTAGAAGGCTGTGGGCCATGTGAAAGATTTCATAAAGACGTATGGTCTCCTCTGACAAAACTTAAAAATCGTGGAATGAATCTGGCATCTATTGAGTCTAAAATGATAGAAAATACCAGCTTAGCCAGCGTGCCCAGGAAGTTCTATCCCACACTTTTACTAGTAGGTCCGGACAAGAAGCCTGCAACTTTTATGGACAATGAAACGGGTCAGCCTACTAACGCTATGCCTCGCAAGAATACATTGGAAGAAGACAAGGCCACTCTTTCTGCACTTGTACAAAACCCTGCTAATGCAAACCTTGAACAATTTACAAATATAAATACACCGGTTCAAATAAATACAAATGAATTAACTTCCTCTCAGGATAATAAAAATGGTGAAAATCCAAATGAAATGATGAATGTAAATGAAAGTCCGAATGAAAGTCCCAATGAAAGTCCGAATGAAAGTCCCAATGAAAACGACGTAGAACGCAGTATAAACAATATACCTGTGCGCAACAGCCCCCCACGCATAGCCAACGATTCCTCAACAAATTACCCCGCTTCCCCCTTCGAAAATGTTGATGATTCTGTTCCATCGTTAATGAACACGTTTACTAGGGCTAAAACAATTGAAACAGTCACATCAGGTGTTCCAGATGTAGCGGCCGATATAGTGAGATCATCAAAACCCGGAATGAAAACCGCAACAGCAGCCATAGTCGACAATGAATTATTATCTGGACAAAAAGGCGGTAGCGTTAGTTCTCTCTTAAATGCAATTAAAAATGAAACTAAATCACTTAATGCAATATTAAATATGAGAACCCAAAAAAATAAATCAAGACATAAAAGATAAGTACAGTAGCGCCAAGTATCATATTTCAGCACTTTACAGCACCACTTAAGAGTCCTTAAATTAAGCACTCCACGCTAGTTCACTGTATAATGACCCCAAGTTGCTATAAAAATTGCTTTGAACTGAACTTTATGGAAAATCAATAAATTATGCCACCCATCGTATTTCACATATTAGACGCTCTTTCACGTGACCAAATTACAGTGGTCAAGCGAGAGACCGAAGAAGAGCAGGAATTAGAGATCACTTTTGAGGAGGATTCTGATAAGAGTGTCTTGCCACAGTCTTACAATAAATCCCAGCCAGGTGACCGCTCTATCGTGGTACACCTCTTTGGAATGACCGCAGAAGGCGAATCAGTCCGCTGCGACGTGGAGGGATTCCGGCCATACCTCTATATCAAGGTGGGGCCTACTACAAACGAGTTTACCTTGAAAGACATGTTGGCAACTTCTGGAAAGGAGGTACCTAAGTCACTAAAGTTGGATAAGGTCCAGCGCAAGGAACTCTACGGTTTCATGGCGGACGAGGAGTCCACATTCGTGAAGGCATCCGTGAATAGCCTGAAGGACTTCCGGATCTTGAAAAATTTACTGCTGAACGATCACCAGGAGCCCATCTTCCGGACAAGCAAGAAGTCTGCGCCGCTTCCCATTTATGAATCCGGCCTGGATCCCTTGCTCCGATTCTTTCATCTCCGAGATATTGCGCCCTGTGGCTGGGTTTCGGTGGACGCAAGAGAAGATGAAGCGGATGAAAAAACGGGAATCCGTGTTCTCACCTGCAACTGGTTGGACATCTCGCCGGAGAGAAAGCCCCCAAAGCCATCCGCACCCTTCAAAGCCCTATTCTGGGATATTGAGTGTTACAGCGCCTCTGGAGAGTTCCCCGTGGCCAAGCCCTCCAAGAATAACGCAAAAGGCGATCCCATTATCCAAATTGGCTGTGTACTGAAAGAATCAGACGGCACCATTCACAGAACCATCTTTGTTCTGGGAACATGTTCAGATGAGGGTGTCGGGGCGACGGTGATGTCGTATAACACGGAGGAGAAGATGCTGATCGGCTGGTTTAACTGGTTAATCAACGTGAATCCAGATATTTGGGTGGGTTATAACATCTTTGGTTTTGATGAACGCTATGTCTGGGATCGGGCGAATACTCTCGGCGTCCTAGAAAAGTTCGGAAAATACCAAGCGACCAGCGATGCATTCCAGCAACTGAGTCGCCTCTACGGTCACGGAGGCCAAGTCTCCCTCCAGGAGAAGCGGCTCGCATCCTCGGCCCTGGGCGATAACTTCCTCCATACACTCTCTCTTCAGGGTCGCCTCCAGGTGGACTTGTATCACGTAGTAAAGCGTGGATACCAGCTCCCCTCTTACAAGTTAGACGAGGTGACCAAGTACTTCATGTCCGGCAAACTCAAGAAAGTCTCTTTAGAATCCGATGGTACCTGGAAAATTACCACCGGTGGAACGGGAAATGCCAAAGTTGGCCGCGCCATTGTTTTGCTGGATGAAACAGGTGATGAACTCACGGAGAAACTTCCGATTCTGGAAGTGGCAGCCGGGTACCTCCGAGTTCAGCCATCCGAAGCCGACGCGGAGTTGGATACCGATATGGCGGTAAAGTGGGTTATTGTGAAAGACGATGTTAGCCCCGCCGATATATTCAGGCTCCATCAGGGTTCGGAGAAAGATCGGGCCACCATTGCCGCTTACTGTATTCAGGATTGCGAACTCACGATGGAATTGTACAATAAGCTGGAGACCTTTAACAATGCAATGTCCATGGCGAATGTTTGTTCCGTGCCAGTAACAATGATCTTTACCAGAGGCCAGGGTGTGAAGATTGAGTCGCTAATCTTCAAATTCTGCAATACCGCGAACTTGACAATTGTAACGCTGCCATCCAAGCCATTCAACGCGGAGCCGGGAGCTGTACGCTACGGTCCAAACGGCGAGGAGATCGTAACTGATGACCAGGATTCATATGAGGGCGCCTATGTTCTGGAGCCGACACCGGGGTTTTACACGAGATCGCCAATCGGCGTCTGTGACTTTGCCTCCCTGTATCCATCCACGATTGAGTCGGAAAATATCAGTTATGACTCTCTCCTGTGGGCAAAAGACTACAGCTTGGATGGAAAGGAGCAAAGGGTTGCCTGGACTTACGATGAGAAACAGATTAACCGGTTCCAGAAGGCCGGAGAAGCCATGGGTTGTCGGTGGATTGATATTGCCTTTGACATTTGGAAGCCAGATCCGAATGACACACGCAAACAGCCGAAGAAAATCAAGACCGGTATCCGGATTTGCCGATATGCCCAGTATCCGGGTACTCGCAAAGCGGCGCTGCCCCAGATTGTTCAGGGTCTCCTGGCGGCAAGAGCGGCCAAGCGTACCGAGATCAAGAAAGAGTCCGATCCATTCCGGAAGGCCCTTCTGGATGCCGAGCAGTTGGCGTACAAGCTCACTGCGAACTCTCTGTATGGTCAACTGGGCTCCGGAGTATTCAAGGTGCGGCTGCAGCACCTGGCTGCGTCAGTGACGGCGTATGGCCGGAAGCAAATTATGTTTGCGAAGGCGGCGATTGAGCACTTCTATGGGCCTGCCGCCAAGGACCCGCGATGCTCTGCGCACGTGGTCTATGGTGACACGGATTCGCTCTTCGTGGAAATCAATCCACGCAATCCAAAGACGGGTGAGCGCCTAGAAGGCCGCGAAGCCATCCAGGCCACTATTGATATCACGACGGAGGCAGGTCACTTAATCACACAGGCTCTAAAGAAGCCGCACGACTTTGAGTTTGATAAGGCGTTTTACCCGTTTGTTATCTTCAGTAAGAAGCGCTACGTGGGCAACATGTACGAGGAGAATGCCGATGACTATGTGCAGAAATCTATGGGTATTGCGACAAAGCGGCGCGATTATGCACCTATTGTGAAGACCATCTTTGGCGGTGCTATTAAAATCATCTTGACAAACCGAGACGTAGGGGCGGCAGCCGCATTTGTGAAAAAGTGGGTGACGGATTTGATGGATAACAAGGTGAGCTTCAATCAACTAGTCCTGACCAAGAGCTTGCGATCGGAATACAAGACGCCGACGCCGCCAGCTCATAAGGTCTTGGCAAACCGTATTGCCGAGAGGGACCCCGGTAATGCACCGGCCTCGGGGGACCGTATGTCGTTTGTGTATTTCAAGGTGCCTGCATCCTTTCGGGGTACGCAGGGAGACCGTATTGAAACCCCGACATTTATGAAGGCGAATGGCCTGAAACCGGATCCGGAATTCTATATTGACCATCAGCTCAAAAATCCTGTGGGGCAGCTATTCAGTATCTTAGTGGATCAATTGCCAGATGTTCGTCCTCCGCCCCAGGGATGGTCATCAGACCCCGATGTACAAAAGGCCGAGCGGGAGCTATACGCCCAGGACTACCTGTTCAAGGCAGCGCTGGCTAAGAAGACCAATACTCTCACGGCCATGTGGAAGGTGCCGCAAAATACCACGAAGGCACCGCTTGCTCAGTCAATTGCTCCTAGGCGGTCGGCGAGGCTGCAAGTGGACCCGAAACAGAGTCGGATGGACTCCTTCTTTCAGGATCGCCTTCTGAGCGAGCAAATTAAATCAGAACGAAAGAAGGGTAAGAAATAGAGCTAATGGCAAGCTACGACCTGAGAATAAATGTGATTCCTAAATCGGAGGCGCAGACGGTCATTGCAGCCTGGAACAAGGAAGATAACTACTATGAAATGAACAGTATTGCCCGTGAGCTGAATCAGAAGGCGAGGCCATATCCATATCTAGCATCTTCAGAAGGTGCCGCAGCGACTATGAATGTTAAAACAAATGTACCGGTGGATGGGCCGCTGAACTTGGTTTACTTGGATGGGAGATCCGATTCTGGTCTCCCTCATACAAGGGGTATAAAAGGCATAGCTCTTCCAGTTTTTTTACTGTGGAATCCGAGACCAGATACACTTCAGCACGAGATTGTGCATCTATCTCAGAAGCAGTATAGCGAGAGATGGTGGAAGCTATATAGGACGAAATGGAACTTTGAGGTGGCATCGGCTGAGCAATTCATGTCTATACCGGAAAAGTGGAGAAAGAGGCGCAGAATAAATCCAGATACTCTTGGAAATCCGTATGTTGTATGGAAAGGTCGATATATACCTCTGTCAGTATTTGTGAGTGATATGAGCCCAGACTTGAAGGCGTGTAAGCGGGGCTTCTGGGATTTGGAAATGGAGCAATGGACATGGGAGTCACCTTCCGGTTGGGTAGAAGCATTCGGAAGCGGGTTTAATGACGAGCATCCGAATGAAATCGCAGCACATTGGATAGATGGTTCGGCGAATAGTGAAAAACAGGCATTTTTTAATGGGCTTGTAGTTTAGGAAGTGAGATGGCTCAGATATTTACATTTAGAGGTAATTATCTCTATAAAAATGATCGCGAACATTTGAAACCAGATGATTGTTTTACTTATACATTAAATAATGCTCTTCAGAAATGTAAATTTTATTTACCACGGGGTAATGATATACTGTATTCTCTATATCTGAATGGGAAATGGGATGACAATGGGCGGCAATATTATCGTGTCACTCTAAGTGATACACTTGATATTAAGAAAATAGATTGTTCAGATCCTGTATCTCATTATGAGACGGTTCTGCACCCTGTGCCTTCGGTACCTGTGCCTTCGGTACCTGTGCCTTCGGTATTAGCACCTGCGCCTTCGGTACCTGCAGCTGCGCTAGCAGCACCAGCGCTAGTAGCACCAGCGCTAGCAGCACAAATACCAGAAGAGGATCAACCGTATTTACCTCCTTCTAATCATAAACCACTACCACCTACAGCACTTGTTGCCCTTAAAAAAGAAAATGATACATTCAAAAATGGCATACAGCTAACACAGTTATATATAGATATATTAGGAAAAATAAAAAATAAAGTATATGCTATAGTTCTAAGCACAGGTGGAGTTGATTTTCCATATCATTATATATTGCATTTTGTAGAAAAACTCCGTGAATTTTTTGCATGGAAACATCATTTTAATATTACTGGAACTAGCTTAGAAGCATTAAACGCTAAAGCAAATCCTCTATTAGATCCGTATTCTAAAGAACATATTGAAGCTGCGCAACAAGTTTATAAAATCATGGAAGCCTTTGCGCAAAATGATAAAGATTTATTTGGTTTAAAATGTGAATTTTTTGATAAACTAATCGCCAATAACTATGAAGATGGTTGTCATATGTTCCCAGCCCATCTAGTTTTCTTAAAAAACTTGTGCAAAACGCGGACTACTGGAAATATAACGCAATCTATGGTTGATGCCTATCCAAGTTCTGTATGGATGAATTATCCGATGTTTTTTTACCATGGGAAGCCAATGTTAGACGCAAAGGAAATAGAGTGGTATAATAATCCTGATTTAACATTCTCAAAGTTTTGTAGGGTCGATGACGCTGCGCCTGCGCCTTCTGTAGCAGTACCTATAGCTGTAGCCCCACCTGTGCCTCTAGCCCCACCTGTGCCTCTAGCCCCACCTGCACCTCCTACACCTCCTACACCTGGGCAAGGCACAGACGTAGTTCAACGCGACGGTATTAACAAGGGTGGTTCAAGACATAAAAAGGTAAGTAAATCCAACCGCATTACACACAAAAAAAGAAGGTAATCTAATTCCCCGGTAAAAATTGATGTGGTGCTTTATAAAAGTACCGTACCAATCTATGAATGCAGTCTTGTCTTAACAGAGAACATGAGCAAAATATAAAAGACTGTGCAAAGTACCCATTATTTGCCGCATTTATAGCAGTACTTGTGGTATTTACAGTAGTATTTATTAGCATAGGATCACTTTGTGTTGTCATATGGATATGCCCTGTTCATATGGACCAGGTCTTCCTTTTATTGGGTATTAGCTTGGCATTATTCTTTGTCATATTTGTAATTATACCATATATTTTACGATTTCTGCTGAACTGCTGTTTTCCTTATAGTATTGAGGAGGCTGCACCGCCGGATGAAGCCTTCGTATCGTACAATACGATGTATGAGAGACGCCCGAGGAGTAAAAGCAAGACTAAGGTGTGTGTTGTAGAAGTCACGGATTCCGAGATTTAAATGGAGTGTACCGTCAAGTGCCGAAGTCCTAAACGCTCAGCATTTAGGGTAACAAGTGCTCTTAATGTCAAGACTTGTATGCGCAGCAGCGAGTCTGACCTATTAAGTGTCATATTTCGTCAGTTAGCTCAGCGCAGCAAACCCTTAGGGAGTACTTAAGTTAAGTACTCCACGGTATATGAATCTACATTTCTATGACACTCCTTCTGAATGACCCTCTATTTTTTGGTGTAGCATCAGCCACCTGAGGCACGACTTTAGAGTTGCATTTTTTTCGTTCGCCTCGTACGCCTCTTTTTGTTTCTATGTGTGCGTCGTCGTGCGCCGACGACGGAGCATGACGATTGCACACCCTTATTATTATGTGTTTTCTCTAATAATTTTACTATTTCTTTTTTTTTTAATAGCTTGGCGATGCACAGAGGGCTCATGCCGTCATCGCGCTTTGCGTCCACCTTAGCGCCTTTCGCAAGCAGCTCGCGCACAACCTCCAAGTGACCGCTCCCGCTGGCGCTGAATAGGGGTGTGGCGCCGTCATTCCGCGCAGCGTCTACCGCAGCGCCTCGCGCCAGCAGCTCCCGCACAACATCCAAGTGGCCCTTCTCGCTGGCGTTAAACAGAGGCGTGATGCCGGTGATCTGCGCAGCGTTCACCGCAGCGCCTCGCGCCAGCAGCTCCCGCACAACCTCCAAGTGGCCCTTCCCGCTGGCGGCACAGAGGGCCGTGTAACCGTACTCATCCGCAGCGTTCACCGCAGCGCCTCGCGCCAGCAGTTCCCGCACAAGCTCCAAGTGGCCGTTCTCGCTGGCAACTAACAGAGGCATGGTACCATCGTCCAACGCAGCGTCCACCGCAGCGCCCCGCGCAAGCAGCTCCCGTACAATCTCTAAGTGGCCTTTCGAACTGGCGACGAACAGAGGCGTATAGCCGTAATATATCGCAACGTCCACCACAGCGCCCCGCGCAAGCAGCTCCCGCACAACCTCCAAATGGCCCTTCACACTGGCAATGTACAGAGGCGTGGCGCCGTCATCCGCCGCAGCGTCCACCGCGGCGCCCTGCGCAAGCAGCTCCCGCACAACCTCCAAGTGGCCGTTCCGGCTGGCGAGGTACAAAGGCGTCTCGCCGTCATTCCGCGCAGCATCCACCGCGGCGCCAAGCTCAATCAGCAGCTGCACAGCCTTCAAGTGGCCTCCCCCGCTGGCAAACAAGAGGGCCGTGGCGCCGGTAGACGTCTTTTGCTCCAAAAAATTTTTTACTGATGGAACGGGGCGCCTTGGCCGGTCACTCTTGATGTGCATGTACGGGTTTTTATAAATTTTTTCCACCCCTTTGACCAGGCTGTTTATACTAGCCACTTGCCCTTTGGCGGCGGCCAAATGTAGTGCGCTACGGCCCATCGAGTTCTGCAAAGAGGTGTTCGCGCCCACGTCGGACAAAGCAGCTACCCGCTCTATGTCGCCCGCCTGCGCCGCGTACATAAGGCGGGTACGGTGGAGGCGCCCGTGTTGCAGGTCCTTCACCGCGGCCAACAGCGGCTCCTCCCCCCACGTTTCGTGGCACAGACCGAGGAAGGGGTCCACATCTTTAGAAAACCCCTGCTGCGCGGTGGCGATGAGGCACGAGATAAAATTATCGCGGCGGCTATTTACTGACATTCTTATTTAAACATAGGATTTTTAGTAGCGTACCGTCAAGTGCCGAAGTCCTAAACGCTCAGCATTTAGGGTAACAACTACTCTTAATGTAAAGACTCGTATGCGCAGCAGCGAGTCTGACCTATTAAGTGTTATATTTCGGTACTTGGCTCAGCGCAGCAAACCCTTAGGGAGTCCTTAAATTAAGCACTCCACGGTAGTATTGAGGAGGCTATACCACCGGATGAAACTTTTGTATCGTACAATATCTTATATGAGAGAGACACCCTAGGAGTAAAAACAAGACTATGGTGTGTGTTGTAGAAGAATTAGTGTAGTGATTCTGATATTTTTATAATGTCTTCTTATGAAGAACACATTATAAACATTATACATGGTTTTTGCACACTTTTTTCTAAAAAGTGTTAAAGTACACCTTTTTGCACACTTTTTTCTAAAAAGTGTTAAAGTACACCTTTTTGCACACTTTTTTCTAAAAAGTGTTAAAGTACACCTTTTTGCACA
>Ga0209358_10001112_pt1 | contig 21926 bp, 12 predicted proteins | sample LauGreFa1BDMLBSN_2_FD_187574 | JGI IMG/M metagenome (GOLD analysis project Ga0209358, IMG submission 187574) | Freshwater lake microbial communities from Lake Michigan, USA - Fa13.BD.MLB.SN (SPAdes) (version 2) | ecosystem: Environmental > Aquatic > Freshwater > Lake | place: Lake Michigan, USA...
GGTGGCGACCGGACGGGTCGCGACGGGGGCGGCCTTGATGACCGGCTCAGGGGCCTTCTTGGCGGGCTTCTTGTCGGCCGCCTGAGCCACTGCACCTAAGGCGAGACAGCTGACCAAGACCAGACGAAGAAGGAGTCTCATGAGGGGGTTCTATACGTTAAACCCCAGGGTTCACTAAGAGGTTTCAGCTAAACATAAACTAGGGGAGTCCCCTCCTCGGTTGCCACGCCCCCTTCCGAGCCCTAAAAACTCTCCTTCCGATGAACCCCCTCCCCTACCTGCGTCCCCCGGGGGCCAAGCTCCGTCCTCGTCTCAAAGCCTGTAGGGTGCTGGGCATCGACCTCGGTACGACCAATTCCACGGTCGCAGAGATTCGCTGGTCTCCTGAGTCACCCGAAGAGATCGCCCCGGCCACCTGTCTTGAAATCGCGCAGCCGACGCTCAGCGGCGATTTCACCTCCGTCCTGGTGCCTTCCGTCGTCAGCCAGCTGGCCGATCGCCAATTGGTCGGCGAAGGCGCCCGCCGGTGCCTCTCCCGTTCGGTCGAACTAGGGCTCCGTCCTTTCGTGACCTACCTCGCCGAGGCCAAGAACGAGATGGGCATCGGCCGCACTTACCCGCAGGCCAAAGCCGGCTGTCGTAGCCCGGCCGAGGTCTCGGGCCAGGTCCTCCGCTTCCTGCGTGACCAGAACCCGGAGTCCGTCGCGCGCACGGTGGTGACGGTACCTGCTTCCTTCCAGATCTCCCAACGCGAGGATACGCTGCTGGCGGCCGATCTGGCCGGCCTGCGCCTCGGTCACGGCGACCTGCTCGACGAACCGCTCGCCGCTTTCCTCGACTTCCTCGCCCGCCAAGGGCCCGCCATCCTCGACGGCGTCGCCGACGAGACGGAGACGATGATCGTGGATTTCGGCGGCGGGACCTGCGACGTCGCGATCTTCACCCTGCGCCGCCTCCCCGACGGCACGCTGAGCGTGAGCCCGCGTGCGGTGTCACGTTACCACCGGCTCGGCGGCGCCGACATCGACCGCGCGATCGTGCATCAGGTGCTCATCCCCGAATTGGCCCGCCAGAACCGCATCCCGCCCGAAGACTGGGAATACGAGGTCCGCAAGGAACAGCTGGAACCCCAGCTGCTGGCCACGGCCGAACAACTGAAGGTCGGCCTCTGCGAACTGCTCTGCCATCGTCAGGCCCATGGCGCCGAGCTCACCGCAGTGCTCGCGGACACGGTCAAGACCTACCCGGGCGTCCAGACCCTTCGACTCGCCGACGGCTCCCAGCTGAAGCTGTCCTCACCCGCGCTCGACGGCCTCCGCTTCGCGGAACTGATGACACCTTTCCTCGACGCCGAAAGCCTGCAGGCCGACGAAGACGAGTACACGCTGAGCTGCTCGGTCTTCGCGCCCATCACCGACGCGCTCGAACGTGCGAAACTTCGCCCGTCCCAGATCGGCTTCCTGCTCGCGGTCGGCGGGAGCTCGCTCAACCCGCTGGTCATCCAGGCGCTGAAGGAATCATTCGGCGAATTCCTCGTCCATCGCTTCGACTCGGCCCTCGACATGCAGGTGGCCGTCGCCCGCGGCGCGGCCTACCACGCGCTGCTGCTCCATCTCTATGGCCGGAGTTTCCTGACCCCCGTCTCCAGCGATTCGCTCAGCCTGCAGACGGACCGCGGCTTGCATGAGATCATCAGCCGCGGACAGTCACTGCCGGTCGCCGGCGATTTCCGTCCCTCCGGAACCCATCGCATCGTCGCCCCGGGCGGCCCCATCCGCATCACCTTCTGGGCCGGCGCCGGCGTCGAGGCGCGTCCGGTCTTCACGGGTGTCACCCAGCCCATCGCCGCCGGGATGCCGTTGACGCTGGCGTTCGACCTTGATGCCAACCAGCACTTCACGTTCGGGGTGACGCCTGCCGAAGGCGGTGAGACGTTCGCCGGCAAGATCGAGTCTCCGCTCCACAACGTCATGAACCCCGGTAAAGACCGGGAGATGATCCTGCGCATCGAACGCGCGGTGCGTTCCGGCGAATACCCGCCTGAGACCGTCCCGGCCCGCATGCTGGAACTCGCCCTGCTGCACAGCAAAGTGGGCATGCACGACAAATCCGCCGCGCTGCTGAAACGTCTGATCCGTCAGCAACCGGAGTATCGGCAAAGCGCCTTGGTCCACCTCGCCAACGTCTACGGCCGCAAAGGAGACGCCTACCGTCAGGAGAAATGCTTCCTCGATGCGGTGCTGGCCGGAAGCGCGATGGCCTTGCTCAATCTGGCCAATCTCTACTCCCGCAAGGGACGCTGGGAAGAAGCCGAGGAGATGTGCCGACGTTTCGAGGCCGAAGAACCCAGCGCGATCGGCATGGTGCTGCTCGCCCGCTGTCTCCGCGCCCAAGGCCGCAATGATGAGGCCACTGAAGCGCTCTTCGATGCGTTCAACCGCTTCGGCTCTGATCTGGCTTCCTTCGACGACACGACCTTTTCCTGGTATCAGGCCGCCGCGACGATGTCCGCCGATCCGGTCCACCGCCGGCTCGCCGCCGAGGAGGAAGCCCGCCGTAAGGCCGGCCCGCTGCGCCCCGACGAGGACGACGGCCACCTGCCACGTCTGGAGTCCGATCCTCGATGACCTGGCTGCCTCCGCCCGATCGGCTGACGCCGACGCAGACGGCCTGCGTCGAAGCCTCGACGGATAAGCCGCTTGTCCTCCGTGGCGGTCCGGGCTCTGGCAAGACGGTGGTGTTGCTGCATCGAGCTCGGCGCTTAGGCCTGGCCACGGGGCGTCCTGAGCGCGTCGCGACCTTGGTGTATACGAACGTGCTCCGTGACTTCATCCGCTCGGCGACGGACGAACTTAAGCTGCCCGCCGAACAGGTGCTGACGTTCGACCACTGGTGCCGGCTTCGCCACGTCGAGCTGATCGGCCCGCCCCCGACGAGCGCCCAAGGGCATCCCGACTTCACCCGTATCCGGCAGCAGCTCCTGACGCACCTGCAAGCCCGCGCTGTCCCCCCGGCGCTCGACGCGGCCCTGGTGGACGAAGGTCAGGATCTCGATGCAGACTGCTTCGCGATCCTTCGTCTTTCCGCCCACCACGTGACGGTCGCCTACGATCTCAAGCAATCCCTGTATCACGAGCCGGAGGCCCGTGAACTGCTGCGTGCGCTCGGCCCCGGCCGTCGCGAAGAAGACCTCCGCGCGACCTACCGAGCTTGCCCCTATGTCGTCGATCTTGCCTGCGAGTTCATCGCCGACGAAGAAGAGCGCGCGGCCTTCCGGCTCAACGTGGCGACGCTCCAGACCGAACGCCAGACGCCCCTGCTCTACCTGGCCGCCGACGAAGCCGATGAACGGCGACGGCTCGTGGAGATCCTCCGCGAGCGATTGCTCCGTAACGAGCGCGTGGCGATCCTCTTCCCGACCTTCGCCCAGGTAGGCCTCTTCGCCGACTTCCTGCGCGCCCAAGGCATCATGGCCGACCGACAGACCCAGACCGACACGCAAGGGCGCCGCCCGATCCTCGATTTCAGCTCGGGTCGTCCGGCCGTGCTGACCTACCACAGCGCCAAGGGGCTGACATTTGATTCGGTGCTGATGCCCGGACTTACGAAGTCCGCCATCCGCGCCCGGCATTCCTCCGTCCGCCGTATGCTCTTCGTGGCGGTCACGCGCGCCACTCACTGGGTCTACCTGAGCTCCCTGCAGCCTAACATCAATGTTTCTGTCTTGGAGGCAGCCCAGACCTTGCGTGGGCGCCAACGTGCGACGATCCAGACGAAGGCCGACCTGCCTCGACAACCCCTGCCCCCGCCCATCCCCAGGCCGGGCGACTGGACGGATATCTAAGCCCAAGGCTTATTCCCCTGACTCCAAGGCGTTCGTGAAGAAGGCGGCACCAAGGACGAGGCCGGTCACCACATCGCTCAAGCTGCCGAGCAATGACAGGATGCCCGGCTCGACGGTGGGGCTGAACAACATCTGGATCGAAAAGACGGCGATGACCACAGCCATCATCCAAGCCGCCCAGCGCTGATAGCAGAAAAGACCGACCATGCTGACGAAGAAAAGGAACAGCCCGGCGCCCCAGAACAGAAGGCTGAAGACATCCACACCCAGCCCCAGCCCTCTCTCAATCCCTCGCCAGCAGCCCTTGCCAACGTGTCAACTTGTCAACGAGCCAACTAATGGCAGCCCCTCTGGCCAACCGGCCAACTGTTCAACCAATCAACTCGTTATGCTCCCTCGCTCGCCTCGCGCGACATCACTCCACCACCAAGACACCACGCATCAACTGCGAGTGCCCCGGGAATGAACAGAGATAGGGATATCGGCCCGGCAACTTAGGCGCGGTGAAATAAAGGGTAGTCTGCTTACCAGGATCGAGCAGCCGGCTATGCACGATGACGTCTGGCGAGTCGGGCACGTAATGACGGTCCGCACCGTCCGGCATGGAAACCATCAAGGCCGCGGCGGCCCCCACCTTCTCCTCGGCACCAGGCTGGACTAGAACCCAATTGTGCGGCATCACGTCCGGATTCTCGAAGGTGAGCGCGACCGACCGGCCGGCCTTGGCCTTGAGCTCCTTCTGGACGTAATTAAGCGCGGTGCCGGCCTGAAGCTTCAACGTGACCGGATCAGGGCCGCACATCTCGGTTTCCCAACGTACGGCACGTGCGCCTTTGGTCGCTACGGAGACATGACCGTGCGACTCCTTGGCGATCGGGCGATAGCCGTTGAACTCCTTGAAAGGAGCGCCAAGGGCGTGCGCCGAGAGAAAGACCGCGGTGCTGGCGCCGCCACCTAGCTCGACCTGCAGGTGGACCTGGCTCGAGACGGTCAGCTGAGGGATTTCCAAGAACAGCTGGTAGCCACCCTCCGCGAGATGCGCCGAGGCTACCTTTAACACGTCGTGTCCCGCGACCGACGGATGACGGACGGAATACTCAGGCGATCCGTAGGACCGCCCATAAAGGTAATTCCAAGCCTGGGCAAAATGACGATCGGCCTGAGCGGCCTCGGCGCCCAAGGGCGCATCGAATCGCAGAATGACTCCGTTATCGCGGACTTCGTGCCCGACGAGCACAGGGGCACCGCCGACGTGACGAATCCGCTGAAGACTGCCGTCATCAGGGGTGTAACTGCCCCACCCCTGCATGCCGCTTACGTAAAGATGCCCATCCTTTCGGTTAAAACGCAGATGCTGGGCGCCCGAACGCATCGCGCCGCTCAGACGCTGGGCCGACCCTTGCCAGACGCCTCCGGCCTTCTGCCGGCTGACCATCCACACGCTGCCGGTCCCGAAGGACGCATGCAGGAGATTACCCTTACCGCTGAGCTTAGGCCAAGCGTCGTCGCCCAGGTAAACCTGCCCTGAGCTGGAGTTATCCTCGCCACGGGGCAGCTGCAGCAGAGGGACGGTCGGTGCCTTGCCGTCCCGCGGTCCGCCCGCGCCAAAATGGGCGCCTTCATTGAAACCGATCTCGATCTCGCAGATCGCCGAGGCGGGCGTCCAATCGCCCTCCTGCACGCTGCTGCTGACGAAACGGCCCGTCATGTCGACGCCGATGCCGTTAGGATTGCGCAGCCCGGTCGCCACGACCTCCACTTTGTCCGGCGGCGTCAGCCTGAGCACGCCTTGCTTGCCCGAGGCAGTGTAGAACCTGCCTTGATGATCCTTGTCCAATCCGACGATGAAGTCGTGACCGCCCGGCGATGTCTCATAAGCGGACATCACGTTCTCATAATAGTCGGCCTCGCGATCGCCGTTGAGATCATGCAGGCGGGTGATCTGGTCGCGTCCCAGCACCAAGACTTTTCCGTCCACGACCTTGAGCCCCAGCGGCTGGTGGAGGCCGGTGGCATAGCGCTTCCAGGTCACCTTGCGCAGGCCGGCGTCCAATCCGCCGACCAACCAGACCTCTCCGGTCATGGTGCAGACTGCCGCGGACCCGTCTTCGAAGAAATCGAGGCCGCTGATGAAGAACAACGTGCCATAAGGATTATCAAATGGCACCTGAATGGTATCCACGGCGAACGGCTTGCGGTCGCCGACGGTTCCCTGGGTCTCCAGCTCACGCGTCCAATGGGCCGGCCCACCGAGCGTCAATGGCCGGAGCTTAGCCTCATCTTCCTCCCACGCGGAGATCAGCCGACGCTTACCGTCGCGCTGATAGGCGAAGACGACTTCTTCGCCGTGACGATAGAGCCCGAGATAACGGTCGCCCGACTTCGCCACCGGAGGCTTCTGAGCAAAGGTGACCGTCCCCGCTATGGCCGGCCCCGATGCCATGCCGTGACGGGCTTCGCTGAGTTTGACGAAGCCTCCCTGCCAACGAAGCGGGAACGAGAGGCTGACGGGATCGAAACAGGCGGCTTCGTCTCCCTTCTTCACGGCGATACCTTTGGTCACCATCACGGGTCCGCTTCGGAGCACGCCGCTGAACAGGACGCCTTTGTCCGCAAGATTCCAACGGCCGTCCTTCCACGTGACGGCATCGTTCTGATTCCCCCAGTGCCCCTGCCTGCCGCCGTCCAATCCAGGATATCCCGGAATGAGCGTCACGTCTTTGCCTCGGAAAGCCGCGGCCTGCTTGGCGTAGAAATCAAAGATGCGGTCACGGTTGACGGGGTGATCCGCGAAGACGTCGTCCGTGGGGTCCAACGGCGTCCTCGTAGGCTCATAGGCAGGCATGGCCGGGGCTGGCGGCGGGACGTGGACCGCCCCGAGGTCATCGAACGACCAAAGCGCGATGGTGTTATCCATGCGCGCCCGCGGGCCTTCGACCTTACGCGGCTTCATAACTCCACGGGAGACGCGCACGTCATCGATCGCCCCCTCGCAACCGTGAGTGCCTTCGACCAATCGACCGATGGCGACCTTATCCGGTATCGGACCCGAAGCGGCGCCCGGCGGCTTGCGGGAGAGCACTTCGCGACCATCGACCCACATCGTCAAGGCTTCGTCGCTGAAACTGACGAGCAGGTCATGCCATTTTCCGTCCGTGATATCGACCTGACTCTGATACTCGCCGCCGCTACCAGGAAGATAGACGCTGAAGCGTCCGCTGCCGGCATAACTGTAGATCTCCCAATGCCGCGGGCTGGCCTTAGGTCCGCCGGCCGCGAGGATGTTGAAGCGTTGCTTGCTATCCAACTTGCACCGCAGCTCGACGGTGAAAGGCCAGCGGAAGAAATCCTCCGTCGCCGGGTGCAGCTGACCACCGCGCAAAGCCTTGCCGAACTCGGAAGCCAAGGAAGGCTCTCCTCCCGTGGTCGTGGCTTGAACCGGCATCGTCGGAGCCGCCTGAACGGCATAAGTCCGGTACTTAGGCTTAGGGCCCGGCGGAAGGTCATCCAGCTGCGGGACGAGGTGACGAAGCCCGTCGAGGTTATCCCGCAGTCGCCCTTCGGCATCCTCCATGGTGTGATTAAGAATACCGACCGGCCCCGCATATCCGCTGGCCCGTACCTGACGCAGCACCTTGAGGTCCTCCGTGCCGGCGCCGATCGGCAGGATCTTGCGGCCCTTCGTGTCACCGGCGATGTCCATGCCGTTGAGGTTCAGGCAGAGCAGATGCGGCAGCATGAGCTTCAGCGCCTCGTCGATCCTGCCGAGATGTCCGTGCCCATGGTGCAGGTTGTAGACGATGCCGACGTTCGTGACGGCGTGGTTCTTCTTCAGGTATTCACAGACCGCGACCATGTTCTCGGGCTCGCCCGACCAGCCTCCATGATTATAAAGGGCGACCTTGCTGCCGATCTTCGCGGCCTTGGCGATCACGGGCAGCAACCCTTCGGCCGCATTCTTCACCTTGGCTTCCTGCGAGTCGCCTTTGTTGCCGGCCATCACCCAGATCTGCGGATGCAGCTGGTGCTTCTCGAAAAGGGCGAAGGCTTGGTCATGCGTCGACCAGAAGGCGAAGAACTCGATGCCATGCTTCTTATAGGCGAGGATCTCGGCCTCGAACTCGGCGACATGCTCCTGCCGCCAATCATAGGCGACCTTGGTCAGGCCCATCTTCGCCACCATCGCGGCCCGCTGCTCCGGCGTGCGCTTCTGGTTGTCGAACGGGACGATGCACCAAGCCACCAGGTTCTTCAGCTCATACAAAGGCTCCGCCGCAGGCAGCGCCAGCAAAGTAAGCAGGAATGCGCAAAGCAGTCTCATCGGGGTCACACTAAGACAGCATCCCCGCCCCAAGGTTACCAGCCTTTCCCACCCTAGCCCCAGCCGTGGCCCTAGCCCTACCTAGCCACACCCCACGGAGCCAGCGAGCCCCCTCGCACGCTCCGCGTGCGCTCACTTGCCCACATGCTTCAACACAGCCTTGGTCATTCCATCCCTGGCCGCCGGCGAGTGACTATGGCCGCTAGGAATATCGTTATAAATCTCCTTGGGAATATTCAGCTGGTTGTAGGTCGCATAGATGCTCGTCGGCGGACAAGTGGTGTCGATGAACCCGACGGTGAAATAGGCGCCCGCAGCCTTGGTGCGGGTGGCGAAATTCATGCAATCGAGATAACGGAAGGCCTCGACGACGCTGTTGTCAGGTTTGCCATCGACCATGGGGACGATCTTGGGCCAACCGGCGATGCGGTTCACGAGCATACCACTGTGGTCGCAGCCTGCGGGCACCCCGGCCGCGAAGAAGGTGACACGGGCATCCAGTCCGGCTGCCGCGATGGCTTGATAGCCGCCCTGGCTGGCGCCCGACACCACGACATGCTTGCCATCCCATTCCGGCTGGGAGGTCAGGACGTCGATCCCGCGGATGAGTCGCAGCATCATGCCAGTGAAGTAAGCTTTCTCACGGTCGTTACGGAATTCGTAGCGATAAGGATTCATGGGGCCGGCGTAGAGGTCCGCATAGAACTGCTTGGGCTTTCCGTTCGGCAGGCCGTGCGCGTTCATGTCCATGGCGAGGAAGCCCTTGCTCGCCCAGTTGGCGGAGCCACCGAGCGAACTATCGCTCACGCCCGCACCGTGCACGGTAAGGATGATGGGCAGGCTTTTAGGCTTGGCGCCGACGGGCTTGGACATGTAGCCCGAGATCTGCAGTCCGAGCGCCGGCGCGGTGACGTCGAAAGACTCGATGTCCTTGATCGGTGACTTGACGGAGACGAGCTTGGGCTCGACGGGCACGGCGGCCAATTTCTTCTTCATGCCATCCCAGAAAGCGTCGAAATCATCCGGCACCGGCAGACTGCGCTTGATCTCGGTCGGATCGATAGCGGCACCGCCGAGACCAAAGATAGGAGCGGCCTTGGCCTTGGCGTTGGCACGATAGACGGCGCGCACCTGGATGAAGCCAGGTTCATTCAACGATCCAGTGGCCACGGCCTTACCATCTACGAGCTCGCTCACGCCCTTCTGATCGGTGGCCAGTCCGTCCTTCAGGATGGACCACTCGACGAGGCCGGCGGCCGGCTTACCGCTGTCGGTGACCGCGAGGTTAAAGACGACCTTTTCGCCCTGATGGTAAATCGCATCCGCTCGCTCGGCGCGTGCGGCGATCTTGATGGGCGAATCCGGAGCCGCCTTCTTGGCGGTCTGAGCGGAAAGCGGCTGCCACAACAGCGCCACGACGAGGGGTAACAGTCGGGTCATATGATTTCTATGCCCCCGCCCACTCATTCCGTCAACCCTACCAAAGGGAAACCGGAGACCGGAATGGCATCTGCAGACCGAGGTAGGGATGACTGGCCCGGGCATCCAAGGGCGTGCGAGTCGCACATCCCTACCTTAATTGCCTCTCGTATCACTAGCCCAAGCCCCTGCCCTAACTCTGACTCTTTCTTCACCTTTGCACATTTGCACCTTTGCACAGGCCGCAGGCCGATTTGCACATTCTCCTACCCCTGCCCCTACCCCCACCCCTAATCTCAATCTATCCTTCTTCTTTCATCCTCCATCCTCCAACCTCCCCTCACCCCGATGAAGCCTCTCGCCCTTCTCCTCCCCCTCCTGGCCCTCTCCGCCTCCGCCGCCGACTACTTCCCGCCTTCCGACGCCCAAGGCGGCTGGCGCACGCCGAAGGACGCTGCCGAAGCCCGCGCCCTTGCCGGCATCGACCTCGAACGTCTCGAACAAGCCTACCGAGCCGTCGAACGCTCCAACACGGAGAACGGCGGCTTGGTGGTGATTTCCAAGGGCTACCTGGTCTTCGAGAAATACTTCGGCAAGGCCCACCGTAACGCCAACCCTGACATGGCTTCCACGGGCAAGGCTTTCACGAGTATCGCTTGCGGCGTGATGCTGCAGGAGTTCAAGTCGAAGATCCCGCAAGGGCTCGATACGAAGGTCTACACGCAAGAATTCCTGCCGGAGGCATTCCCGCTGCGCGATCCTCGCGAGGCCAATATCACCCTCGGCCAACTGCTTTGCATGACCTCCGGCCATAATGGCGAAGGTCAGACTCCTACCGGCGTCATCCGCGGCACGGCCCAGCCGCTCAAGCCTTCCAAGGGCCAGGATATCCGTGACGTCGATGGCTCCTCTCTCCGCGTACCGTTATGGACCACCCCCGGCGAAGGCTACTCCTACTCCTCCCCCGCTCCGCACATCGCCTCGATGGTCCTCCGCCGCGTGACAGGTAAGGAACTGCCGGCCTACATCGACGAGAAATTCGGGAAGCCGATGGGCTGGGGTCCTTGGGGCTACTGCCTCTACCGCGGCGACGTCACGATGGCCCATGCCAACGGCGCCGGCTCCATCGCCCTGCGCGCCACCGACGCCGCCCGCTTCGGCTACTGTCTGGCCCAAGGCGGACGCTGGAAAGACCAGCAACTCATCCCGGCCGACTACATCAAGCTCTGCCAGCAGTCCCTGCCCTATAACCCGCACTTCCCGTTCAGCCTCCAGTTCGAACACAACCAGGCCGGTCAGATCGTCGGTGCGCCTCGCGACGCGTTCTACAAGACGGGCGCCGGCGGTTTCTGCCTCTACGTCGTGCCCTCTCTCGACTTGGTGATCTACAAACTAGGCGGCAAGGACGGCCAGTGGAACCCCGACCTCACCCGCATCCCGCAGCCGCCGGACTCCTTCGGCACGCACACGACTCCCCCGACCCCTCCGAAGAACGGCGCCTACGAGAACTACAGCATCCCGCGCATCCTCGAGATGGTCTGTCAGGCGACCATCCGCTGAGCCCGGCGACTATCTGCCGGTCGGCAGTTCGACCACGTGCGCGTAGAAGGCGATCTGGTCGTATTCCTTCTTATGATTGCCGAAGCCCCGGCGTAACGTCGTCCGCAGGGCGTTGGTCCCGCCGGCCTGCATGATGTCAGGCCCATCCTTGGCCAACAGGTCGGCATCCTTGTTTCCGGGACGGACGATGGCGATGTGCCCTGACTTAGTGGGATCGGGATTCTTGAGCGAAGCGAGGACGAGCCTACCGTCGTTCGCCGCCGCTTGCGCCGCCGCCCCGTCCTTCATGGCCACCCAGCCGGCCTTCTTGCCGGCATCAGAGGCTAACCAAACGAATTGGGCGTTGGCGAGGAGCACGACGCCATGCTCAGGCGGGCGGAGCAACGGGATCGCCAGACGATCCGCGACGGCGGCGACGAACTGGCTGCAGTGCGTGTGCTTGCTCTTGGCATCCTTGATGGGCTGTCCGGTCGGCTGGCCGGTCTTCCAATCGACAATCGCGCCCGGCAACCAAAGCTTGTCGACCTCCATGCCTTCCAGCCGCTTCCAGAGTTCCTCGGTCGGACCTTTCGATCGGGCGGACCAGCGGACGGCCTTCTCAACCAAGGGCTCTAAGCCCGCGGTCTGCTCGGGGTGCGGACTCGAAGTAAAGACACGTCCCAGGCCGTAAGAGGACCGCACCATAGCGGGCGCGTTCACCATCACGCCGACCGGGGTCTCGTTCTCGGCCAGCTCACTGCGAAAAGAGACTAGGGTCTCGAATTCGGGCAGATCCTTACGGACGTCCGCTTTGATGATCGGACCGTTGGCATAGCGCACCCCGCGATCGGTCAGCTTCTCGCCGAAGGCCTCGCCCTCGACCTTCACCTCGCCCTGACCCCGCCGCCACTTGGACGAGACGGTCTTGGCGTTCAGGACGCCGACGCCCCACTCGAAACCAGTGCAGGCCAGATACGCCCCGGCGCAGATACCGACATACCCTCCGCCGTTACGCACGAAATCCCGGACCTCCTCCCGCCCCTTCTCGCCGAGGCCGGCCGCCTCGGCGCTACCGCTGCCGCCGGTGAACATGACGAGGTCATACCCCTTCAACCCACCCGCCGCGATGTCCGCCCCCTTGAGACGGGTGAGCTTGATGTCCGCTGTCTTGCTCATGATTTCCGTCACGCAGGGGATGCCCTTTCCGGTCGCGCCTTTGTCGTCGTAGACGGCGACCTTGATGACCGGGAGTTCCGCGGCGCCCAGGCCGAGGGTAAGCAGTAGAAATACGAAGCCGTTCCGCATGATTTCAGCGCAGAGGATGCTGTCGATCGGCGAGGGGCAGTGCGACCTTCTTGCCTCCGGCGGCGAACGACGCGAAGACGGCCAACGTCAGTTCGACCGTCTCAAGTCCCGCCTTCGGACCGCACAGGGGCTCCCGCTTCTCCGCAATGGCGGCAAGCAGGTCGCGCACGGCGCCATGGTGGCCACCATTCACGAGTTTAATATCCTTGATGGATTCGGGCTTGCCGATCCCCGCAGTGGTGATCGGCGTCTTCTGGCCGTCACGCTCCAAGATGGCCAGCGGCTCTTCGTCGATCTGCAGGGAGATGACGCCCTTGGTCCCGATCAGCCGGGCGCCGAAGGGCGTACCCTTCGTCCAAGTGCCTTTCTTGGAATCGAAATAAAGCGGAATGCCGCTCATGGTCTCATAGCGGGCATGGATCTCGTCCCCGACGATGAGCCCGACGCCTTCGTCGCCGGGACGGATGTCGGCCTTGGTCGCCGGACGGCCTTCGACGAGGATGGTGGCTTCGCACGAGATCGCCGGTCCGGTGAAGAGAGTCGCGAGATTGAAGCCATGACCCCCGAGCACCCAGAGGTCGAGCCCGCCGCCGCGCTGATCCTGCTTCCCGCGCACGCGGACTTCCTTGAGTTCGCCGATCTCGCCCGCGGCGACGAGCTGCTTCACGACGTCAAGCACGGGGTGGTAGCGATTACGATGCGCGATGGCGAGCTTCACGCCTTTGTCCGCGCAGAGCCTCACGATCTCATCCGCCTCGGCCAAGGTGCGCACGAACGGTTTCTCGACATAGATGCCCTTCACGCCGGCTTCGATGGCCGCCAAGATGATCTCCGCATGGGCGTCGATGTGCCGGGGGCACACGGCGACGATCTGAGGACGCGCCTTGCGGAACATCGCGACATGATCGGCGAAGGATTCCACACGGTCGGCGCCGCCGACGGCGGCCTGAAGGCGCACCTCGGCCACTTTGCGTCCGGCAGGATCAGGATCGGAGACGGCGACGATGCGCGTCTCCGGCAGCTTGAGCCAGACGGTGTCGAGTCCATGCCCGTAGTTGCCGCGGCCGGTGTGACCGACGACGCCGACGGTCAGCGGGCGCTGGGCCGTCTGGGCCAAGGAGGAGACGACGGCGAGGACCAAGGCGACGAGGAAGGCGCGGCGTTTCATGGGGCACCTCCTTGCTGTCCGATATCATTAATCTAGCAACCCGATAAGGCCGGTGTTGTCCTAGGCATACCCCGATGCGCTTCTCCGCCCTCGCCTCCTGCCTGCTTTCGACCGTCTCGGCCTGGGCCGTCAACGTCGCCGACTACCCCGACCTGCAGGCCGCCCTCGACGCCCATCCGGGCCAAGTGCTCACGCTGCCCGCCGGCGACTACCCGATCTCGCGCAAACTGGTCCTCCGTGGCGATGGCGCCGGCCTCAGCGGCCCGGGCCGCATCGTCCAGAGCAACCCGGAGGAACCGATCCTTGAGATCGAGGGATTGAAGGACGTGCTCCTCCGCGATGTGACGCTCACGCGCGCCCCCGGCAAGACGGTGGCCCGTAAGTCCGGACTGCTCGCCATCCGTTGTTCCTATCTGCGCGTCGACCAAGTCCGCATCCTCGACAACCAATCGGCCACCGGCGCCTTGGCCCTTCGCGAATGTCGCTTCGCCCGCATCACGGGCTGCCTAATCCGCAACTATATGCGGGTGTCCGTCGATGATCGCACCCATAGCCTGGAATGGGGCTACGCTTTCAATTGCACCGACGGCACGGGCATCCAGGTCACTGCCAGCCAAGGGACGCTCATCGAAGGGAATACGGTCGTCGAGGAGGTGTTCCGGCCGACCAAGGAGATGAAGGAGAAGCATCAGCTCGGCGTCTGGACGAAGAAGAATCCGACGAAGGGCACCTTCCTCAGCCAAGCGACCTGGGACGCGGGCTATACGGACAACTGGCAGCAAGGATCGGGTATCATCGTGACCGCCCCCGAGGCCAGCGACCTCACCCGCATCCTGGGCAATCACGTCGAGAACGCCGCCCAAGGCATCGACCTTCATGCCGACCACGTGATCTTGGCCCACAACGTCATCACCAACTGCTTCATGGGCATGAAAGCGATGCACGGTTCGCGCAATGTGCTCATCACGGGAAACCAGTTCGTGAAGAATTCCCTCTGGGCCATCGGCCTGATGCCCGGCGCCGCGGCCCATCCTGGCCAGTCTGACAAGCCGGAGACGGCCAACGCCGACGGCGGATCGGTGATCTCGGCCAATATCATCTCCGACTTCGGCCACGGCGATGCGCACTGGATCTGGGGCGACCAACGTGCTCCCTTCAAATTTGATACCGGCCAGCAACCCGACGATCCACCCCTCACCGATGTGGTCATCCAGGGCAACCTGCTCCATTGCGTCGGTGCCCCCCGCTACCAATACGCGGTCGTCGTCGCTGGTCAGCCCGGCGGCCCGAAAACGCCCCGCGGACTCCGCTTCAGCGGTAATAGCCTAGCACCCGGCACCGGCGGCGTATCGAACCACCCGCTGAGCGAATAAGATCAGCGCCGAACGGCGGAGCGGGGATTTCGCAGGAAGTAGAATTTTCCGTCCTCGGCGCCGCCGAGGAAATCCGGGACGCCGTCCGCATCGAAGTCCACGGTGGTCGGGCTGACGTCATGGCCTTCGATATTCTGCTTCACGAGGGGTCCTTCGTCCTTGAACAGCCACTTGCCGTCCTTGGTCCCGACCTGTCGGAGGAAATTGGCGCTGGAGGAATTGAGCAGGAAGTCTGTCTTACCGTCGCCATCCCAGTCGGTGACGCACAGTTTGCGACGTCCGCTCCGGCCGGCGACGCCCTTGGTGAGCTGCAGGGGCTGACCGCTCTCGTCACAGAACGCCCGCCGCGGTGATTTGACGACGAGTTTGCCGTCGACCTTGGCTCGCTCAAAGAACGCAAGGTAGCCCTCCTGATCAAGCATGACCAGATCCATGAGGCCGTCCTGGTTCCAATCGACGGCGACGGGCGTCGTGCGCCACTGGGTCAGCAAGGCCTTGCCCTGCGGCTTCAGCCAACCCCAGGCCAGCGCCGGTTGGGCGCCCTCCCACTCGATCTCGACCGGCTGCGCCGCGGCGAGCTTCGGCGACTGCCGGGTGCCGACGTTCCGATACCAGACGACTTTGCCGAGGATGGAATTGACGAGGAGATCCGGTAGGCCGTCACCATCCCAGTCGGCGACCGTCTGGGTGGTGTAACCCCACTTGGCCTCCGCCGGGCCCTGGATGCTACCATTGCGACCCGCCATGATGCGCAAGGTCTTGCCGTCGGCCTGCAGATTCTTCGGGGCGGCGAACTTGGGCTGAGCCACACCCTTCCCGCTCAGGTTTTCAAAGAAGGCCACATAGCCCGCCGTATTGCCGGAGATGATATCGATGTCCCCGTCACCGTCCCAATCGAAGCCGACCGGCGTCGCGAGGGCCCCGAACTTGATCTCGTCCGCCTGCTGCTTGAAATACTTCGGCGGCAGGAACAGCGGCGTATGGTCGTCGGTGAACTTGCCGGTGTTCTCGATATAAGCCACGCGTCCGTCTTCGTCGCCGACGATGAGGTCGAGTTTGCCGTCCTTGTTCCAATCGAACGCGACGGGGGTGATCATCTCGAGATCCATGGTCAAAGCCCGCGGCGCACCCGGTAGCGCTTTGGCTTCGAGCGTAGCCTTCCACGCCGCCGAACGTGCCCCGGTGGTCACGCTCGCCGGCAAGGTCAAGCGCCGTCCGGCGGCATAGCTGGGCGCCGTCCGGGTCCCGGTGTTCTCGAAGTATGTAAAGCCGTCCAAGAACTCACCGCAAAGCAGGTCCAGATCCCCGTCCCCGTCGAAGTCCGCGAAATTAGGCGAGGGCCAGCCGAAGACCTCGAGGTCTTTGCCGCCGGCGGCGACCTTCACGGGCTGAGTATACTTGGGCAGATCGTCAGTGCCCTCGTTCCGGATGACATACACGAAGCCACGCAGGGGGCCTTTGATCCACACGCCTTTCTCATTGTAGGCGTTATCCCAGCCGTAATCGGTCCAATCGCCGACGCCGACGATTATGTCGGTCTTCCCGTCGCCGTCATAGTCGACGTATTTCCACATATTCGCCCTCACCTTGTTCGGATGGACGTTGGTCGGGAGGGGCAGCTTCTTACCCGACTCCAGACCAGTCTGGGCAAAATCAGGATACTCGACCGCCGGCGACAGGACCCGCGGCTTACCGTCCACACCCCAGCTGAGCTCGACGTTTTGCATGCCTTTGCTGATACGCACGCCGGGTTTGAAGACGGGCAAAGGCCGCTTCGCCGTGTCGGCATCGGCGCGGAACACATACACGCCGTTCGAAGGCTTATCGGGGCAGTTGACGACGAGCTCGAACTTGCCGTCACCATCGACGTCCATGGGCAAAGGCCAAGCCCAGAGCCCTACGCCGAGATCCACGACGAGTCCGGGATTGTTATACTTCAAGCGCTCCAGGCCGGCCTGACCGGACATATCAGCCGCCTTCGGCCACGCCGCGCCTTCCATCGGCCGCGCGACCAGCTTGGCCGGGTCGATGACCACATGCTTGGCGAGCTTCCGCTTCCACGTGTAGGTCATGTGTACGAGCCCGTCCGCCGACTGGATGATGGCAGGGTAGCTGAACTCGGCCTTAGGCTCGTCTTCCAAGACCACCGCGGCCTCCCAAGTGATACCATCCTTGCTCACGGCAAGGTTGAGCGGACTACGACCCTTGGCGGTGTGGTTATAGATCAGGAGATGACGTCCGTCCTTGAGCGTGACGGCATCGGTTCCGGAATTAGGATTGGGCAGGTCCGTCAGCTCGACCTTCGACCACGTCGAGCCTTGGTCACGGGAGACGGTGCTGAAGACCTTGCCGTTCCGGGTGCGGCCGACCGACATGAGCCCGCCATCCTTCAGGAATAAGATACTGGGCTGAATCGACGCGGGACTACCCTGCCCCTGCTCGACGGCGACCTTCTCCCACGTGAGCCCGTTGTCGCGACTGCGTTCGAAATGAATCTGCCACGAGGGTCCGACCTTCAATCCCTCGGCGCTGCTTCCGGACAGGATCGACCCATCCTTCAGTTGCACGGGCTTGTTCTTGATGGGGCCCAGGATGCCATCTGGCAAACGACGTGGCTCACCCCACGTCTTGCCGTTGTCATCGCTGAGGCGCAGCAGGCCCCACCATTCAACCGGATTTGGGCCGACCTTGTAATACAACTGCAGCGGGCCTTCCTTTGGCTGAAAGAGCACGGGATTCCAACATGGGAAGCGCTTACCGTCCGGCTGCTTGCCTTCGGCGACTTTGACCGGCGCCGACCACTTGCCGTCCACGAAACGAGCCGTCCAGATCGAGACGTCTGGCTTGCCCTCAGCCTCCCCGGCGAACCAGGCGGCGACCAAGGCACCATCCCTGGCCTCGACGATCGTCGTGGCATGACAGCTCGGCACGGGGTTGGTCTCGAAGATGAACTCCGAACGGACCAAGCCCGGCTCGGCGGCGATCAGTCCAGCGGTCGTGAGTAATAGGCAGAGCAGGCTTTTCATGGTCACTTCTTCTTGTTCTGCTTCTTGCCGTTGCCGGCCTGCCAGACGGGCAGCCAATCCGCGGAATCGATCCGAGCCGTGCTCAGGTATTCCCCCAGTCGCCGGGCGACCTCTGGATGCTCGGCGGCGACGTCCTTCTGTTCGGCCACGTCGTTCTTCAAATCATGGAGACGGACTGCCCGATCAGGTCCGCCGCCGCGGATGCCCTTCCATCGGCCTTCCAGCAAAGCGGCCTGGCGGAAACCGCCTTCATGGAACTCCCAATAGAGGAATTCATGCGCGGACTGGTCACCTTGTCCGGTCAACGCCGGAAGGAAACTCAGCGAGTCAAGGCCGACGGGCGCCGGCCGGCCGGCAAGCTGCGAAGCCGTGGCGAAAAAATCTCCCGCGTAGGCGACATGTCCGGTCTCGCGTCCCGGCTGGATCCGTCCCGGCCACCAGGCGATGAACGGAACGCGGATACCGCCATCGGTGAGGGAACGTTTGATGCCGCTGAAGGGACCACTGGGATTGAAGCGCTTCAGGTCATGCCGCGCTTCATCGTGCGGTCCGTTGTCGCTGGTGAAGACGACCAAGGTGTCCTTCTCGAGGCCGAGCTCCCGCAATTTGGCCAGCATCCGGCCGACATAGCCATCGAGCCGGGTGATCATGGACGCCTGCCCCTTGTCCTGCTTTGGCCAGGCGTTCTCGGCGTACGGTCCGTAATCAGGGACGTCTGCGCCGTCACCCAAGGCGACCGCGCGCTCATTGTTGGCGTGCGGTACGACCATCGACCAATACAGGAAGAACGGGCGACCCTTATTGCGTTCGACGAAGCGTAAGGACTCCTCGGCGAAGAGATCGTCCGCGAACTTCTCCATCTTGGTGGCATACCCTGCGCCGGTCTCGCCGACCGGAGTCACGACGTTCGGCAAAGGCTCCTTGGTTTCGTTCCTCCAGAGGAAATCAGGGAAGTGGTTGTGTGCGTGGTGCTGGTTAAGGAAACCAAAGAACTCGTCGAAGCCCTGCTTGCGGGGCAGGCCCGATTCGGCCGCGCCGACGTCACCCAGACCCCACTTGCCGATCAAGGCGGTCTTGTAGCCGGCGGACTGCAAGTGCTTCGCTACCGTCAGGTCGCCTTCCCGAAGAGCCTGCGCGGCGGGATTCTTCTGTCCGGCGTTGCCCCTTACCCGCGTGTGCCCATGATGCAGGCCGGTCATGAGCACGCTGCGCGAAGGCGCACAGACTGTGGCACCAGCATAGAACTGCGTGAAGCGGAGCCCTTCCTTGGCCATACGGTCCAGTTCGGGAGTCTGGATGACCTTCTGGCCGTAGCATCCGAGGTCCCCGTAGCCAAGGTCATCCGCCAAGATGTAGATGATGTTGGGCTGGCGATCGGCGGCGCTGACCGCGAGTGCGCAGAGCAATAACAGGAGACGGCTCATGGGGGTGCGCCACCTTCGCCCGAATCAGCTCGGAAAACAAGCCCGCTTCAAGGGGCATCCATGGCCAGCCGGGAGACCAACACCTGCTTGGTCTTACGCTGGATGGAATAAAGCTCCTGCGGACGCGTAGGATCCCAGGCGAAGGCCTGACCGGCCGAAGCGAACGCCACCCTCCCCTCCCAGCGCGCCTGACCCCCGCCGGCGGGCAGGCTCAGCCGATAGAGTTCCTTCGCGTCATGCCCCGAGACCCAGACCATGCCGTCCAGACCGAAGCCGCCGCCTGAACTGCTGAACATGCCGAAACGTGCCAGAAGCTCGGACGGGAACGACCACTCAGCCAAGGGCTTCCAATCGGCGTCATAACGTATGAGCCGGCTCCGCGCCGGGTTGCTGTTCACCGCATAATGCGCGAAACAGACCAGCCAACCCGAGCGCTCGGGCACCGCCCAAGTCAATGAACCCGGCGGATCGACGAAGACCTTCCGCCCGAGGTGCCGCAAGGTGACCGCATCGAAGAACTCCAACGAGCTCTCGTCGGGCTTGGCTGGGAAATTGGAATGCGCCACGACCAGCTGGTCGCCGACGACGACGCCTGCGTTGAGGTGCTTGATGCCCGACCCGGGCGGGGCGCTCCATTCGCCGACCTTACGGCCGGAGGACTTCTCATATTTTCCGAGCGTGCGGTCGCCGATGGCGTAGAAATATTCCGCCCCTACGGCCACGCCTTGGTTCGCTTCGGCCGCCGGCCAGCTGCGCATGACCTCGAGCCGTGCCATCGGGGCTCTGACGCATCCCACGAGGCATACGACAAAAAGGGGGAGCAGGCCGAAGCGCATGGATCTAAACTGGCGTCGCAATGAAGCGGTTTCAATCATTTCAGCAGGCAACGGAGCGGATTCGGGCATCTCTTAATGATTTATCCCCGCCGCCATTCGGTCATCTTCACCCGTGCCCCATGCGTACCGCTCGTCGCATCCTCTTCCTATTGCCTATCCTGCTCTGCGCGCTGCTCGGCGCCGCCGACGGCATCAAGACCACGACGACTTATGAAAAAGCCTACGGCGGATCCAAAGGCGCGCCGAAAGTCGACGCCGCCAAGGAGCTGCCGCGCTATCCGGCCGTCGAAGCGGCCTCCGCTCTCGCTACCTGGAAAGTGAAACCGGGCTTCAAGCTCCAACTGGCGGCGCACGAGCCGCAGGTCCGTGATCCGATCGCGGTCTGCTTCGACGAACGCGGACGGATGTTCGTCTGCGAGATGATCGACTACTCCGAACGCCGTGATGAGATCCCGCACCTCGGCCGCGTCTCGGTCCTGGAAGACAAGGACGGCGACGGGTATTACGAGACGAGTCGGGTCTTCGCCGACAACCTGCCTTGGCCCACGGGGCTGCTCTGGGCCAACGGCGGTCTCTACGTGCTGGCGACCCCTGACCTCTGGCGCTTCGAAGACCGCGCGGGCCGAGGCGTGGCCGACCATCGCGAGAAGGTCTTCACGGGTTTCGGCACGGGGCTGAAGATCATCAACGTCCAAGGGATGGCCAACAGCCTGCAGTGGGGACCCGACCAACGCGTCCATCTCCTCGCCGGCGGCGGCAACCGAGGCAAAGTCTCCTGCCTGCTCCGCCCCGAACTCCCCGCGCTCGAACTCGGCGGGAATGATTTCTGGTTCGACCCGCTGACCCATACGTTCGGACTCGAAGCCGGCGGCGCCCAATACGGGATGAGCTACGATGACTTTGGCCGGAAATTCGGCTGCTCCAACTCGGACCACCTGCAATATTGGGTCCACGATCGCACCGGTTCCTCCCAGAATCCGTTCCTTCCCCTGCCCGCTCCTCGGGCCAGTATCGCCAAAGACGGCGGTGCGGCCGAAGTCTTCCGCATCAGCCCGGACGAACCGTGGCGCATTGTCCGCACCCGCTGGCGCGTCTCCGGTGCCGTCCCTGGCATGGTCGAAGGCGGCGGTCGCGTGAGCGGTTACTTCACAGGGGCGACGGGCACCACGATTTATCGCGGCGATGCCTACGGGCAGGCCTTCAAGAATAACAGCTTCACGGGCGACGCCGGCGGACAACTCATCCACCGCAAGGTGATCACGCCCGCCGCCGATGGCGTCAATCTCTCTGGAGAACGCCCGACCGACGAACGGGGCTTCGAGTTCGCCGCGAGCCGCGACACCTGGGTCCGTGTGGTCAACTTCGCCAACGCCCCCGACGGCTGCCTCCACGTCTGCGATATGTATCGCGAGGTGATCGAACACCCGTGGTCCATCCCCGACGAGATCAAGCAGCACCTCGACCTGAACAACGGTAACGACCGCGGACGCATCTATCGCCTGGTCCCTGACGACAAGGATTGGGTCCGCCGTCCTTCGGTCGACCTGGCCAAGGCCACGACGTCCCAGCTCATCGAGACGCTCTCCCACGCCAACGGCTGGCACCGCGATACGGCCTCCCGCCTCCTCTACGAACGCCGCGATCCCGGCGTGCGCTCCCAGCTCGCTAGCC
>Ga0209358_10001117_pt1 | contig 21876 bp, 16 predicted proteins | sample LauGreFa1BDMLBSN_2_FD_187574 | JGI IMG/M metagenome (GOLD analysis project Ga0209358, IMG submission 187574) | Freshwater lake microbial communities from Lake Michigan, USA - Fa13.BD.MLB.SN (SPAdes) (version 2) | ecosystem: Environmental > Aquatic > Freshwater > Lake | place: Lake Michigan, USA...
CCTTGCGGAATGCGCGCTAGGCAAAAAGGCACCGGCACACCGCCAATCACCAATACACGCTTGTCGCCCTGCGCAATCGCCGGCAAAAACTTTTGCACCATCAGGCTTTGCGCTCCCTCGCGGTTGAGTGTTTCGATGATGCTGCCCAAGTTCAGCCCATCGGCCTTGACGCGGAAAATGCCCATACCGCCCATGCCGTCCAGCGGCTTCAAGATGATGTCTTGGTGCTCGGCATGAAAGGCGCGCACCGCTTGCGCGTCGCGGGTCACCAGCGTGGGGCCTATGTGTTGCGGGAACTCCATGATGGCCAGCTTCTCGGGGTGGTCACGCAGCGCACGCGGCTTGTTGAACACTTTGGCGCCTTCGCGTTCAGCCTGCTCTAGCAAGTGCGTAGCGTAGAAATATTCGCTGTCAAAAGGGGGGTCTTTGCGCATGATCACGGCGTCAAAGCGATGCAGCGCCAGCACTGCGCCTGCTTGCTCTTCAAACCAGCGATCCGCTTGCCCGGTCAGGGTAATGCGCCGCGTTTGCGCCTGGACTACGCCACCTTGATGCCAGAGTAATTGGCGCGGCTCGCAAGCGGCAATTTGGTGGCCACGGCGCTGCGCCTCGCGCATCATGGAAAACGTGGTGTCCTTGTAAGTCTGGAAAGACTCCAGCGGATCAGCGACAAACAAAATGTGCATCAAAAAATTCTCCGGGAATACAGGCGCGCCATCGGCTTAGACAACAAGAGACAAAGTTGGCGCCGCGAAGGGCTGGGGCGCCAGCGCTTTAGGACTTGCGTGGCCGGTAGTGTTGCACAGCCAGCGCCAGGCTACCGGCGAGCAAGCCCCAAAAGGCCGAGCCTACGCCGCCGATGACCACGCCGCTCAAGGTAATCAAAAAAGTCACCATGGCGGCTTCGCGGTCAGACTCTTTATGCAATGCGCTGGCCAGCCCGTTGCCAATGGTGGCCATCAAAGCCAAGCCGGCGATAGCGACGACCAGCGCCTCTGGAAAGGCGCTGAGCATGGCCATGATGGTGGCGCCGAACAGGCCCAGGGCGATATAGATCAGGCCACAACATACCGCAGCGGTATAGCGGCGCGCCTTGTCCGGGTGCGATTGCGGGCCCATGCACATGGCGGCGGTGATGGCGCTTAAGTTCAGCGAAAACGCACCAAAGGGCGCAAACACCAACGTGGTCACACCCGTCATGGTGAGAATGCGCGAGATCGGTAAACCGGCATCGCCGCCAGTGGCTCGCTCGTCGCCAAAGCCACAGGCTTTGATGGCAGCCACACCGGGCATATTTTGTGAGGCCATGGTCACCACAAACAAGGGCAGCGCCAGACTGACCATGGCCGACCAGGAAAACTCGGGCGCCACGTACACAGGCCACGTGAGGCCTGTGGGAATCACTACGTTGGAAAACCCACCTTGCCCGGCCACAAACAAAATCGCAAATAACAGCGTAAGCGGCACCGCATACAAAGGCACAAAACGCCGGCCCAACAAATAGGTCAACAACATCAGCAAGACCAGAGGCAAAGCAGTTTGGGCAGCCGCAAAACCTGCTATGCCAAAGCGCGCCAGCACCCCGGCCAATAAGGCGCTGGCGATGCTCAGAGGAATGCGCTTGGTCAAAGCTTCAAACCAACCGCTGGCGCCGATCAGCACAATTAAAGCTGCACTGGCCATAAACGCACCTACCGCCTGGCCCATGGTGAAACCACCGGCCAGTCCGGCGCTGGCCAAGACCGCAGCGCCGGGCGTGCTCCAGGCCACCATCACCGGTTTACGAATCATCAATGATGGTATGGCGGTGGTCAGGCCCATGCCGATACTGATCGCCCAAACCCAAGAGGCCAGCATCTCTTGCGTAGCGCCAAAGGCTTGCGCCGCCTGAAACACAATGGCAATGGAGCTGGTAAAGCCGACCAGTACCGCTACGAAACCAGCTGTGAAGGTGGACCAGCTCAGGTCTTTGAAAAATTGCACGGCGGGCTAAATCTCAATCTTGGAGCCCATCTCGACCACCGAGTTGCTGGGCAGGTTCAAAAAGTCCGCAGCACTGCTGGCGTTGTGGTGCATCTGGGCAAAAAGCTTTTCGCGCCAGGGCGCCATGCCCTCGCCCAAAACAGGCACCACCGTATCGCGCGAAAGGAAGTAGCTGGTGGACATCGGCTCCAGCGCCACGCCCCGGCCTTTGAGTTGTTGCAAGGCTTTGGGTACGTCCGGGTCGTTTTTAAAGCCGTAATTTATCTGCACCTGCCAGCAGTCATGGCCCAGGCGCTCGATCTCGATGCGCTTGTCCAAGCCTATCCAAGGCACTTCATGGCTGCGTACGGAAACAAATAAATTGGTTTCATGTAAAACTTTGTTGTGCTTTAAGTTATGTAACAAGGCATTGGGCACGGTACCTACGGCAGCGGTCAGAAACACGGCAGTGCCTTCAACACGTACCGGCGGGCTGATAAACACCGAGTCCAAAAACCCGCGTAAATCCAGCGCGTCGGCCTTGATCTTGGAGTTGAGCAAGGCCCGTCCATCTTTCCAGGTGCCCATCAACATAAAGATTACCGCGCCCAAGGCCAAGGGGAACCAGCCGCCATCGAAGAATTTGAGTAAGTTGGAAGCCCAAAACAAAAAGTCCACCACAAAGAAAAATCCGGTGGCCAGCAGACACAAAACCAGCGGGTATTTCCAGCGGTAGCGCACCACGAAAAAAGTAAGTACGGTGGTAATCAACATATCGGTACACACCGCAATGCCGTAGGCTGCCGCCAGGTTGCTGGAAGACTTGAACATGACCACGGCCAGCACAATCACTGCAAACAGCCCCCAGTTCACCGAGGGAATGTAAATCTGCCCGGCCTCGCGCGCGCTGGTGTGTATCAGGTTCAGGCGCGGCAAATAGCCCAGCTGAATCACCTGTTTGGTGACGCTAAAGGCGCCGGTAATCAAGGCCTGCGAAGCAATCACCGCAGCCGCTGTGGCCAGCACGACCAAAGGTATCAGCGCCCAGTCTGGGGCCATCATGTAAAACGGGTTTTTGACGGCGGCCGGGTTGGCCAGCAACAAAGCGCCCTGGCCAAAATAGTTGAGCGTCAGTGATGGCATGACCACCGCAAACCAGGCAATACGGATTGGCTTTTTGCCAAAGTGCCCCAAGTCCGCATACAAGGCTTCGGCACCGGTTACGCACAAGACTACCGCGCCCAGCAAGATAAAGGTCACACCGGGGTTATTCCAGACAAACAGCGCGGCGTAATGGGGGCTAAGCGCCAGCAAGATAGCCGGGTTGGCCGCAATATGAAACACCCCCAATGCACCGATCGCTGCAAACCACACCAAAGTGATGGGCCCAAAAAATTTGCCAATGCCGGTAGTGCCACGCTTTTGCACCCAGAACAGGCAAAACAAAATGACCAAGGTCAGCGGAACCACGTACTTCACAAAACGCGGCGAAATGACTTCCAAACCCTCCACCGCGCCCAGCACCGAAATCGCTGGGGTAATTACCCCGTCACCGTAAAACAAACAGGTGCCGAAAATACCGACATTGAGCAAGACCCGGCGCAGCACCGGTTTGTCCTTCACCGCTTGCGAGGCCAGCGCCAGCATGGCGATCAAGCCGCCCTCGCCCGCGTTGTCGGCGCGTAGCACCAAGACGACGTATTTGAGCGAGACGATGATCGTCAGCGTCCAGAAAAACATGGACAAGATGCCGTACACATTGTCTGGGGTGAAGGGCACATGCCCAGAGCCGAACACCTCTTTGAGCGCGTACAGGACGCTGGTGCCGATGTCGCCATAGACCACGCCAATGGCGCCGACGGTCATGGCGGTAAGTGATGATTTTTGTGGAGACACAAGTTGCACCGGCCACTACAGCGGCGCGGATTCGGTTGTCGCGGGGAGCGCCATTGTGCTACGTCAAAAGCCGCTTTCGGCCCACTTGGAGGGGTTGAACCAAAAAATATGTTGCAATGCAGCAAGAAAAGTCGCTGCTGCGACAAAACTCGCAGCCTGTCGGGCGGACTATTCCCCCTCGTCGGCCAACGGATCGGTCGCTTCGAGCTCGTAGCTGCCGGCCAACATAGCCAAGCGGCCCACCACCCCATACATATAAAAGCGGTTGGGCTCACTGGCGCCCGGGCGCACGCCTAGCTGCGGCAGCTGGGTGCTGGCCCCAAAGGCCAGCGGCACGTACAAAGAGCCGGGAGCGCTCAGGTTTTCGTCCTCGCCGCGATCGGCGTGGATACGGTAGAAGCCGCCCACTACATAGCGGTCCATCATGTACACCACCGGCTCGGCTACGGCATCGTTCATACGCTCGTGGGTGAGCACGCCTTCTTGCACGATCAGTTGGCGCAAGCCGTCGTCCTGCGGGGCCGCCGCCTGGGCACGCGCCACTAAGTCGGGCACTTGCTTGGCGTCACGCACGGTCATGAGGCCCATGCCGCCGCTGCTGTTGTCGGCCTTGACGATGACAAAAGGCTTTTCCTTGATGCCGTATTCTTTGTACTTGCGGCGCACTTTGCTCAGGGTGGAATCCACCCGCGCGCTCAGGGCGGCTAGGCCTTTAGCGTCGGTCAGATCGACATCGCCACAGCTCTCGTACAGCGGGTTGATCAACCAGGGATCAATGCCGGTGAGCTTGCCAAAGCGTTTGGCAATTTCTTCATAGCAGGCGAAATGCGTGCTTTTGCGCCGCACCGCCCAGCTAGCGTGCAGTGGCGGCAGCAGGTATTGCTGGTGCAAGTCTTCCAAAATGCCAGGAATGCCTGCCGCCAGATCGTTATTGAGCAAGATGGTGCAAGGGTCAAAGTCTTTGACACCGATGCGCCCTTTGGCGCGCAGTACCGGCTCTAGGGTGATGCTCTCGCCGCCGGGCAAGTCGATGACGGTACTTTTCTTGATCTCCGGGCTGATGGAGCCTATGCGCACATTGAGCCCCGCCATGTGGAAGATGCGCCGCAGCTGGGCGAGGTTGCTCAGGTAAAAGGTGCTGCGGATGTTGTGCTCGGGGATGATGAGCAGGTTGCGCGCCTCAGGGCAGATTTTCTCGATCGCCACCATGGCTGCCTGCACTGCCAGTGGCAGCATCTCAGGCGTCAGGTTGTTCCAGCCGTTGGGGTAAAAGTCGGTATCCACCGGCGCCAGCTTGAAGCCGGCATTGCGCACATCCACCGAGGTATAGAAAGGCGGCGTGTGCTCCATCCACTCCAGCCGGAACCAGCGCTCAATGGCCGGCATGGTGTCCAGCAGGCGCTGCTCCAGTTCATTAATGGGGCCGGTCAGGGCGGTAACGAGGTGGGGGACCATAGTGTGCGACTTTACTGCGGAGTCTACGGCCGATTCTGTCAGGCCAACATGACACACATGGTGCAGTTAACAAAAAATACAAGGGCATCAGGTCCTTCAAAAGGTCCGATGGAGAACATCCTCTCATCGGGGCGCCTGGTACCCCACTGCATGCGCAGATCAGCCCCGCACTTCCCCCTGTCCCAGCACCACGTACTTGAGCGAGGTCAGGCCCTCAATGCCGACCGGGCCACGGGCGTGGAATTTGTCGGTGGAGATGCCGATTTCGGCGCCCAGGCCGTATTCAAAGCCATCGGCAAAGCGGGTACTGGTGTTGACCATGACGCTGGCCGAGTCCACCTCGCGCAAAAAGCGCTGCGCGTGCATATGGTCGCGGGTGAGGATGGCGTCGGTGTGGTGGCTGGAATAGTAGTTGATGTGCGCAATGGCAGCGTCCAGGCCATCGACCACTTTGATGCTGATGATGGGCGCCAGGTATTCCTCAAACCAGTCTTGCTCGGTGGCGTCTTGCAGCTTGGCGCCGGGCAGGCCTGCGAGCAGGGCTTTGGCCTCGGGGCAGCAGCGCATTTCCACGCCTTTGGCTGCGTAGACAGCGCCGATTTGCGGCAAAAACTGCGCCGCCACACCGCGCGCCACCAGCAAGCCTTCGCTGGCATTGCAGGGGCTGTATTTTTGGGTCTTGGCGTTGTCCGCCACCATCACGGCCATGGCGATATCACAGGGGTCGTCCACATAGGTGTGGCAATTTCCGTCCAGGTGTTTGATGACCGGCACTTTGGCCTCGCGGCTGATGCGCTCGATCAGGCTTTTGCCGCCGCGCGGGATGATGACATCGACAAACTGCGGCATGGCAATCAACGCGCCCACCACCGCCCGCTCGGTGGTTTGCACCAACTGCACCGCATCGGTGGGAAGGCCCGCTTGCGCCAGCGCTTTGCCCACCAGCAAGGCCAGCGCTTTATTCGAATCAATGGCTTCGGAACCGCCGCGCAATATGCAGGCGTTGCCGCTTTTAATAGACAGGCTGGCCGCTTCGATAGTGACGTTGGGGCGGCTCTCGAAAATCATGCCAAACACGCCGATGGGCACGCGCATCTGCCCTACGCGGATGCCGCTGGGCTGCTGGCGCAGGCCGCTGATCTCACCAATGATTTCGGGCATCGCAGCCAACTGCTCGCAACCCTGGGCGCAAGTTTCCAGCACTTTGGGCGTGAGCCGCAGCCGGTCCACCAGTGGCGCGGCCAGTCCGGCGGCCAGGGCGCGCTCCAGGTCTTTGGCATTGTCCGCTTGCAGCGCCTGGGTGTTTTCGCGCAATAGCGCAGCCAAAGCCAGCAAGGCCCGGTTTTTGTCCGCCGCACTGGCCCGCGCCATGGCACTGGAGGCAGCTTTGGCTTGTGCGCCAAGCGCATGAGCGATTTCGATAGGGTTGGCGACAGAGGTGTTCATGGCTGGATTTTCATGCAAGTCCGAGTGTAGTTTCGGCAAAACAGGGCCAGGCGTCCGGGGAACACTCAGGCGCTGGCATGGGTAGCACGCGAGGAAGCAGGCTTTGGCGGCGCGGCCAAGCGGCACAAGTCCAGCGCCAGCCGGTGCAGGGCCTGCCAACCGCTGGCGGGCCAGTCAGGCTGCCTGAGGCCTTTAATGATGCCGTCCACCGTATGCGCCGCTTGCAGCAATTGCGCAAGTTGGGACGCGCTGATGCGCGGCAGCACGCGCTCGAACAAGCGCTCTTTGTTGCCCCAGATGCGGTTCTCGCGCAAGGCCAGCGGCAGCGGGCGGCCTTGGGCCATGGCGTCTTTGACGCGCTTTAAAGCGCGTATGTCTTCGGCCAGCGTGTAATGCACCAGCACCTCGGCCTCGCCCTCGGCTTGCAAGCCTTCGAGCATGCGCTGAACGCGCAGCGGCTGTGCGGCCAGCACCGCCTCGCTGAGTTTGAACACGTCATAACGCGCCACATTGAGCACCGCGCTTTCCACCTGCTCCCAACGCAATACGCCGCCGCTTTGTGCCGTGGGCGCAAACAGCAAGACGAGTTTTTGCACTTCCTGGTGTGCGGCGAGCAAATTGCCTTCCACACGGTCGGCAAAAAATTGCAATGTCCGCTGGCCTTCTTCGCCCGCAGCCACACGCAAGCCTTGCGCGCCCAGGCGCTGGGCTATCCAGGCCGGCAAGTCTTTGCGCTCCACCGGGTCCACTTGCAGCGTCACACCACCGTTTTCCAAGGCAGCAAACCAGGCTGTGCTTTTGGTGGCTTTATCCATGCGTGGCAGCAACACGATAGTCAGTACCGCATCGTTGCCCTGCGCCTGCTCGGCGATCTGCTGCAAAGCGACGCTGCCTTCTTTGCCCGGCTTGCCGCTGGGGATGCGGATTTCAATCATTTGCTTGTCGGCAAACAAGCTCATGCTGCCACCGGCGGCCAGCACCGCGCTCCAGTCGAAATGCGCGCCGGAGACCATGTGCGCGCTGCGCTCGGTAAAGCCTTGGGTGCGCGCATAGGCGCGCAATGCGTCCAGCGCTTCTTGCTGCAACAGCGGCTCGTCGCCATGAATGGTGTACAGGCTTTTGAGTCCACGCTCCAGATGCCGGGCCAATTGCGAATGCGCTAACTGCATGGCGCGCCAGCCTCAAGGCGCCAGCGATTTAATCGCCGCCAAGCGGCGCACGATTTGCTGCACCGCGTCGGTTTGCATATCGCGGTTGAGCATCACTTCTTCGGTTTCTTTTGACAGAACCGCCGCCTCGTTAAAACTGACACTGCGCTCCAGGCGGATATCTGTCGGCTCAATCAAGACCGTTCCTTTGGGCGTGCGCACCGAAAAGCGCACGGCTAGGCGCAATTCAAATTCGCGCACCAAGCCAGCCGCATTTAAACCCATCACCACTTTTTGGCGCGACTCGCTCAGAATTTCCACAATCGCATCGGGCGCGGAGCCGCCCTCAGGCGTCACCGCAGGGCGCACCCGGTTGCCCAGCAAGCGCGACAACTCAGCGGCCACCCCACGAGAGCGCTCGGGCGTCACCGCCACCGTATCAAACACATAGTTGGGCGCACCACGCAGCGCAAAACCGCAGCCCTGCAAAAGCGTTGCCGATAAGGCCAGCGACAGCCAAAGGGCCAGAGTGCGAAGCGTGGTGTGCAACATACGATGGGCAGCGCCTAAAGCACCACGTTAACCAAACGACCGGGAACGACCACCACTTTTTTTGGTGCTGCGCCTTGGGCAAAATTTTGCACCGTAGCGTTTTGCAGCGCCAGTGCTTCAATCGCTTCGCGCGACGCATCCGAAGGCACCAGCAATGCACCGCGCAATTTGCCATTGATTTGCAGCACCAACGAAATTTCGTCTTGCACTAAAGCGCTGGCGTCCACGACGGGCCAGGCAGCATCGAGCAAATCGCCGCCCTGCTTGGCAAAGCCCAGTTCCACCCACAGTGCGTGCGCCACATGCGGCGTGGCCGGGTAGAGCACGCGCAGCAGCATTCCAAAGCCTTCGGCCAGTGCCACCTGCCCATCGCGGGTGTCGTGGCCTTTGAAGTCTTCCAGCGCATTGAGCATCTTCATAGCGCCCGAGACCACGGTGTTGTACTGCATGCGCTGGTAGTCATAGTCCACCTGCTTGAGCACGGTATGCATTTCCAAACGCAGCACCTTGGCCTCTTTGGAAAACGCCACGGCTGCCAAGCCACCATCGGCCGCTAGCGTCGCGTGCGCGCCAGCCAAGTCCAAGGCCGACAATTTATAGCCAAAGTTCCAAACGCGGCGTAAAAAACGGTAACTGCCTTCCACACCCGCGTCGTTCCACTCCAGCGTGGCCTCGGGTGGCGAGGTGAACATGGTGTAGAGGCGGGCGGTGTCTGCGCCGTATTTTTCGATCAAGTCCTGCGGGTCCACGCCATTGTTTTTGGACTTGGACATAGTGCCCACGCCCTCGTAGTCGATAGCCGTGCCAACAGGTAAATCGCCCACCGCTTTAACCAGACGCGCGCCTATGACTTTGCCGGTGGCGTCATGCACATGCTCGACATCGTGCGGCCAGAAATATTCTTTACCGCCCTTGTCAGTGCGGCGCGAATAAATATGATTGAGCACCATGCCTTGCGTGAGCAGTTTGGTAAATGGCTCATCGATTTTCACCAGCCCCAGATCACGCATCACCTTGGTCCAAAAGCGCGCGTAGAGCAAATGCAAGATCGCGTGCTCGATACCGCCAATGTACTGATCCATAGGCGCCCAATAGGCCGCGCCCTCGGCCACCATGGCATCACTATTGCTCGGGTCGCAATAGCGCATGTAGTACCAGCTCGAATCGACAAAAGTGTCCATGGTGTCGGTCTCGCGCCGCGCCGCTTTACCGCATACCGGGCAGGTCACGCCTGCATGAAAACCTGCATGCTTATGCAGCGGATTGCCCGAGCCATCCGGTATGCAATCGAGTGGCAGCACTACCGGCAAATCCTTCTCAGGTACCGGCACCGCGCCATGTTCGTCGCAATGGATGATGGGAATCGGAGTACCCCAATAGCGCTGGCGCGAAACGCCCCAGTCCCGCAGCCGCCAAGTCGTCTTTTTCTCACCCAGCCCCAGCGCTGCTAAATCAGCCGCCACTGCATCTAAACAAGCCTTGAAACCCAGTCCATCGTACTTGCCCGATTGCACCGCCACACCGGTGCCTTTTTCGGCATACCAATCCTGCCAAACGCGCGCATCAAATGCTAAAAATGCGGGGCCAGCAGTGGCGTTCACCTCGCCAGCCTGCAACGCGGCCACACCAAGGCCTGCGCCGGGTGCCGACATTTCGCTCGCGTTGGAGGAACCCGGCGCAGGCCTTGGCGTGGTTGCCCCCGAGGAAAAAGAGGAAGTCCCATCCCCTTCGGATAGCGACGCCCGCGAGGTAGCAGAGGAAGCCAAAGACACAACCTGCCGAATCGCCAACCCATATTTCAAAGCAAACGCAAAATCGCGCTCGTCATGCGCGGGTACACCCATGACGGCGCCGTCGCCGTAGCTCATCAGCACATAGTTACCCACCCACAATGCTACCGGCTCACCGGTCAGAGGATGCGTCACCACTAGGCCCGTATCCATACCGGCTTTTTCCTTCACCGCCAGCTCGGCCTCGGTGGTGCCACCGGCTTTGCATTCCTCGATAAACGCTGCCAAAGCCGGTTGGGTCAGAGCCGCATGCTGCGCCAGCGGATGCTCGGGCGCCACCGCGCAAAAAGTGACGCCCATGATGGTGTCCGCCCGCGTGGTGAACACATACATGCGGCCATCGCCGATCAAGGCGCCCGCTGCATCTTTAATCGTGTGCGGAAAAGCAAAACGCACACCTTCGCTCTTGCCAATCCAGTTTTCCTGCATCAGCTTGACGCGCTCGGGCCAGCCGGGCAGGCCGGTTTGCACATGGTCCAAAAGCTCTTGCGCGTACTGGGTAATCTTCAGGTAATAGCCCGGAATCTCGCGCTTTTCCACCAGCGCGCCGGTACGCCAGCCGCGCCCGTCAATCACCTGCTCATTGGCCAGCACCGTCTGGTCCACCGGGTCCCAGTTCACCACCTGGGTTTTGCGGTAGGCCACGCCACTATCGAGCATCTTCAAAAACAGCCACTGGTTCCACTTGTAATAGGTGGGGTCGCAGGTGGCCACTTCGCGGCTCCAGTCGATGGCCAGGCCCATGGCCTGCATCTGCTGCTTCATATGGGCGATGTTTTCGTAGGTCCACTTGGCCGGTGGCACACCGTTTTTCAGCGCCGCGTTTTCGGCAGGTAGGCCAAACGCATCCCAGCCCATGGGCATCAAGACGTTATAGCCCTTCATGCGCAAATAGCGCGCGAGCATGTCATTGATGGTGTAGTTGCGCACATGCCCCATGTGCAGCTTGCCGCTGGGGTAGGGCAGCATGGAACAGGCGTAAAACTTGTTTTTGCCCGCGTCTTCTGTGACGCGGTAGGCCTCGTGGCCGTTCCACAAAGGCTGCGCCCAATGGCTGCGGGCGGCTTGCTCTATGGCGGTGTGTTGGTACTTGTCTTGCATTGGGGGCTGGGGTTAAAGGCAACCGGCATTTTAGGCGCGCATGCCGCAAGGCTTATTGGGGCGGCGCAGGGAGCGCAGTTGTCAGCGCACACCCCGCTTAACGCGGCTTTTCAGTCACAAAGCCGATGCGGCTCAAGCCCGCTGCATGGGCCAGCGCCATGAACTCCACCACGCGCCCATAGGGCACCGCGGTGTCGGCGCGCAATTGCACCTCGGTGTCCGGGTTGCGTTGTGCCGCCTGTTGCAAAGCTTGCTGCAAGGCATCACCCTGCAAACGCTGCTCTTGCACAAAGACCGCGCCGGCTTGGTCGATCGTCACGGCCAGGGGCTGCGCATTGCTTTGGCTGCTGGGGCTGGCATCGGCCTTGGGCAAATCTACCTTGACGGCGCTCAGCATCATGGGTGCGGTAATGATGAAAATCACCAGCAGCACCAGCATGACGTCAATCAGCGGCGTCATATTGATGTCGCTCATAGGCGCATCGCTGCGCTTGGCTTGGAGGCGTCCGAAAGCCATGGCCGCAGCTTTAATCCGGCGCGCTGTCCGGCGGATAGGCCGCCGCCTGGCTCTGGTACACCAGCAATTCCCGCAGATCGCGGGCAAAGCCCTCGAGGTCCGCTTCAATACGCCCGATCAGCCGACCCAGCAAGTTGTAGCCTAGCACCGCCGGAATGGCAACCGCCAGGCCCGCCGCCGTCATGATCAAAGTCTCGCCCACCGGGCCGGCCACTTGCGCAATGCTGATTTGCCCGGCCTGCGCAATCGTCGCCAAAGCGCCGTAAATGCCCCAGACCGTGCCCAACAGCCCGACAAACGGCGCCATCGAGCCCACGCTAGCCAGTAGCACCTGCCCGGATTGCAAGCGCCGCACGCCCGTCTGCAAGGCATCGCGCAGCACGCGCGTCAATTGCTGGGCTGCAGAGCCTTGCGCCGACAGCCGGGGAAGTGCGCTTTGGCGCATTTGCCGGCGTCCCGCGTCAATCAAGGGGATCAGTAGACCGGCGCGGTCGAAAGCGGGCAGCGTATGCAGCGCCTGCTCCACATCCGGCGCCTGCCAAAAGGCCGCGATGCTGCGCTCCAAACCGGCTAGCGCGCTGCGCAGGAAAAAACTTTTCCATAGGATGATGGACCAGCTAGCCAAAGACATCAGCAGCAACACTCCAGCTACCGCTTTGTGGACTGCGTCGCCTTCCAACATGGCAAACCCGGCTTAGCGCAAGCCCAGCACGTCGAACATATCGAACATGCCGTTTTGCTTGCCGGCCAGAAAACGCACTGCGCGCAAGCTGCCTTGGGCGTAGGTAGCGCGGCTGGACGATTTGTGGCTGATCTCGATGCGCTCGCCCGTCCCCGCAAACAAGACCGTGTGGTCACCCACAATGTCGCCGCCACGAATCGTGGCAAAGCCGATGCTCGACGGATCGCGCTCGCCGGTGATGCCTTCGCGGGTATAGACCGCGCAGTCGGCCAGCGTGCGGCCCTGGGCCTGGGCGATCACCTCGCCCATCTTGAGGGCGGTGCCCGAAGGCGCGTCCACCTTGTGGCGGTGGTGCGCTTCGATGATCTCGATGTCGTAGCCCGTATCCATGGCCTTGGCCGCCAGCTCCAGCAACTTCAGGGTTACGTTCACGCCCACACTCATATTAGGCGCCAGCATGATGGGGATATCTTTGGCCGCCTCGGCGATCTGCGCTTTTTGCGCCTCGCTAAAGCCGGTAGTGCCTATCACCATGGCCACACCCCGGCGGCGGCACACTGCCACATGTGCCATCGTGCCTTCGGGGCGTGTGAAGTCGATGAGGAATTTGCTGTGCGACAAGCCGGCTTCAATGTCGGCTGAGATCAAAACGCCAGTGCTTTGCCCGCCAAAGGCGCCAGCGTCCTGGCCGATGGCCGGGCTGTCCGCGCGGTCCAGCGCGGCGGCCAAATGGCAATCCTCGGCGGCGCGCACTGCGTCCACCAGCATCTGGCCCATGCGCCCGGAGGCTCCGGCAATGGCTACGGCAAATGTCATAGGCCTCTTCCTCGCGGTGTGGCTTTAGGGCTCTAGCGGCGGGTAGCTTGCGCGTGCCGGTGGGAGTGGCGGGGCTGGCACGGCAGCGGCCGGTAGCGGGAACTTGGCCAGTGCCTCGGGGCTGGCCTCCATTGATTTGGGAGCGGGTAATGGCACCGCGGTGCGCAAGCTTCCTACAAATTCAGATTCAGAGGGCAATTCATCGGCATCGATGCGTTCGAGCTGATCGCCTTTAAAAAACACCGTCACGTGGCGCAACTGCGATGGCTTTCCCTGGCGCGTGAGGCTAAAGGCATACACCCAGCGATCGGCATGGAACACGCTGGTCAGCAAAGGCGTTCCCAACACCGCCACCACTTGCGCGCGGCTGGCCCCCTTGGGCAGGGCTGCGACTTGCTCACGGCTGACCACATTGCCTTGCACGATCTCCATACGGTAGGGTTCCACAGCCCCTTTTACCGAGTTTCCGGCTTTGTCTAGGCTAGAACACCCGCTAGCCAAAAGCGACGCCGCGCATATGCACAACAGAGCTGGAAAACGGCGCAAGCAAGCGGTAAAAATCATGTATTTCCGAGGGAAGTAAGATCGCTCCATTGTAGCCACGCCCCTGTCAACCACGCTTTGCGCATGACCAATATCGACGAACTCAAAAGCACAGGCCTCAAGGCCACGGTGCCGCGGCTGAAGATTCTGGAAGTCTTCCAGCGCAGTCGCCAGCGTCATATGTCGGCGGAAGATATCTATAGGATGCTGCTGCAAGAGCGCGCGGATGTCGGCCTGGCCACGGTGTACCGGGTGCTGACACAGTTTGAGCAAGCGGGCATTTTGAAGCGCAGCCAATTTGAAGGTGGTAAATCGGTGTTTGAGTTGGACCAGGGCGAACACCACGACCACTTGGTTTGCTTGGACTGCGGCCAAGTGGAAGAGTTTTACGACGCCGAAATCGAAAAACGCCAACACGCTGTCGCCAAAGCCAAAGGCTTTGCTATCACCGACCACGCGCTCAGCCTCTACGCCAGCTGCACCAAAGCCGACTGCGCCAACCGCAAAACTGCCCGCAACTAAAGCCTCCTCAAAGCGCCTAGCGCGCAATGCGCTTGGGCATCTAAGCGGTTTCGGGCTTTCACAACCAGCATGTTCGCGAAGGCCCTTGGCCTTGCGAAACCATGACGGTCGCTATCCAATGCATGTTGCAAAAAAGTTACTATTTTGAAAAATAGTAAGTATTTGACATCGACTTTGATTGCCTTGCGACGATCCCCCATGTTTCAATCTATCGTGTTCTATTTAAAGAACATGTTTTGTTTAACAATTTTTCAGGGATTAAATATGAAAAAAACTTTGATTGCTTTGGCGGCACTGTCCGTTGCTGGCTTGGCTTCTGCACAAGTTTCGATCACCGGTGAGGCCGCTTGGGGCTTTTACTCAGGTACCAGTGCAGCTGGCGCTACTGCCTCTGGCTTTGGTATTGACACAGCACAGCTGAAATTTTCCGCCAGCGAAGACCTGGGCAATGGCATGAAGGCCAGCGCTGGCTTGTCCTTGAACATGGGTCAATATGGCGCTTTGGCTGGTGCTGGCCCTAACGCTGACGACCAGTCCATCTCGCTGACCACACCCTTGGCCACCATCGCCCTGCTGACCACTAAGTCAGCCGACTGGGTTTCCCAAGCGTCCGGTGCCGCCACTTGGTACGGTCTGGACGGCAAAGTGTTGAGCGCACGTTCGGCGCGCGATCAATTCGCAGTCATTCTGCCTTTGGCAACCGGCTTGACCTTGACTGCAGCCTACGCCGAGCCAGCAAACGTGTTGGGCGAAGGCACTGGTGATGTTGGCCAAAACCTCTATAACTTTAGCGTGAAGTACGCAACTGGCCCAGCCACCTTGCAAGCCGCTTTCCTGCAATACAACAACGTGACCAAAACCTCTGATGCCTCCACCGACACCGTGACCCGCTTGGGCGGCAAAGTGGATCTGGGTGTTGCCACGATCGGTGCTGGCCTGCAAATCGGCAAACTGGGCGCTGGCGGTACCAACACGCAGACCGCGCTGTCACTCTCGGCTCCCCTGCCTGGTAATTTCAGTGCTCAAGCTGTGTTCGGTTCGAACAACATCGACTCCGGTACTGCCCAAGCCACGGTGCCAACCGGCCGTCGTACAGGCTACATGCTGGGTGTGCAGTACAACTTCACCAAGCGTACCTACGCGATCGTGAACGCTGGAAGCTGGACTGGTCAAACTGCGGTTAGCAGTGCTTATGCATTCAGCACAGTGACGGGCGTTATTGCCCAGGCAGCTGCTGCAAATTCTGTCACCAACGACACCGCAGCCACCAGCATGTACGCTCTGACTCTGGTTCACGACTTCTGATTCCCCGGCTGGCTGATGCCAGCTTCAGAGTAAAGCAAGCAAAATCCCCCGCCTCGGGAAACCGGGCGGGAGATTTTCTTTTTTGCTCTGCGCAATTGCGCCTGCGCTGCTAATGTTCTAAGCCCACAAAACGAGCCTGCCCCGCGCTAGGGCAAAGATTGGGTGCGACCACACGCAGCCTAGGACGCGAGTAGCCCAGTCGGCAAGTATGGGAAGTCGCTGCGAAACGATCCCGCCCGCGCACTTTGGCATTTCCCATACCAATATGTAAAAAACCCCCACCATGTCGCCACAGCGGGGGTTTTTAGGTTTCAAACTCTCAAGCTGGCATCAAGCCAGCCGGGGAATCAGAAGTTGTGCGCTAACATAATCTCGTACGCGCTGCTAGCGTTCGCGTCAAACGCTTGTGTGGCGCCGCCGCCTGTCCAGCTTGCAATACCGAGGTTCAGCGAGGTGCGCTTACTGAAGCTATAAGCCCCGCCAATCGAGAATCCAGACTTACGACCACTGGTTAGTAAGCTACCGGATTGGTTGTTGGTGGTATACAAACCATTCAGGCTAATTGCATCCGACAAGGAGCCTGTAACGGCAACGCTAGCTGTTGTATTGGTGCCGCCGCCAGCTTGCTTAATGATTTGCAGACCGCCACCGACTGTAGCTACACCGAGGTTAACCTTTGCGCCCAGGCGGGTAGTATCATTCGCTGTCGCGTCAGTTGAACCGGCATTGGTCCAGCTCAGGTACTGCGCAGACAACGTTGCTGGGCCTGCTGTGTAGCCCACACCTACGAAATACAGACCCTGCCTCGTAGTGCCGGAAGTACCTGCACCGAGACCCTGGACTGCAACGGTGGTTGAATCCACTGGTTCCTGGTAGCCAAACGCGCTAGTTAGGCCAGTGGCCAAGGGAACGCTTACACTAATGTAGTCACGCGGTGCCCGGGCACCGGCGACTTTGCTATTGTTGGTAGCCGAAAAGGCCGAATCCAGGCCGATAAGAGCGCCGGAGCCCGCAGCTGCAGAGGTCCATTCTGCAGATTTATTCTGCCCCAAGGCGATGGTGGCTACGGGGGTGGACAGCGAGATCGCTTGGTCGTCAGCCGTTGCACCAGCACCAAAGTTATTGGTGTTAATGGTCAGGCTGCCCGCTGCTTTCATTCCATTTCCGAGATCCTCGCTCGCTGCGAACTTGAGATATCCAGTGTCTTGGCCAAGGCCAGAAGATGTCACACCATCACTATTAGTGCTGCTTGACCACCCATAGGCCACTGTACCGGTGATCGAAACTTGTGCAGAAGCTGCACCCACGGCTGCGATAGTAGCCAACGCACCGCATATCGCTTATTTGAATATTGTCAGAAAAAGACAGTAAATGTCAGAAATTGTCAGTAAAATATTCTTGTCAAGAATAAAAATTGTATTTAATTTATCAAATTAAATACAATTTTTGGTTAATTTTAAAAAATATAAAAAATATTTATTTATAGAAAAAAATTGAAAGTAGTAAAGTTTTAGGCTTACTATTCCCATCACGAAGTTTAGGCGGGTTTCGTCGCAGTTACCCGCCTCGGGCTTTACCACTGGGAATAGGACTTGGAAACTTTGGAGCTCCGTTTCGGTCAGTCGAGCGCCAATGATGGTGAAGGCTTTTCCACGCCGCAGCGCGAGCGCAGCGTGCCGATTCGCGATTCGATCACCCGGGTGCCGGGGTACCCCAATAAGTTGGTGGTTTACCTGATTGCGGCGAGCCGGTATTGGCAGGCGCGATGCTGGATCGATGGGCGCCTTCGCAAACGCAGCACCAAAAGCGCCGATTTAAAGCCGAGCCTGGACATGGCCAAGGCGTTTTACGAAGAATGGCTGATCGACGCCGCCATGCAACGCCGATTACGCGACATGAGCCATGGCCAGATGAGCCTCTTGAAAGCGCAGGCACTGGCTGCCCCTGATGCCGATCGGGCCCAACGCACCGATGCCGTCCCCCACTTTGGCACGCTGGCCGCCCAGCTTTTGTTGAACGAAGCGTCCCGCGTGCAGCGTGGTGAATCCAGCAAAGCGGGCTTGATGATTTTGCGCAACCGACTGGCGCACCCCGTCTTGATGCAATGGGCCGAAACGCCGTGTACACAAATCACTTACCAGGCGCTGCAAAACCTGATCAACCATTTGAGCGCCGACAACTCGACCACCACGATTCACCAATACCTGGTCGCGGTGCGCAAGGTGCTCAGGCACGCACTGTCTTTGCACTTGATTGAAGTGATGCCGGAGTTTCCGAAAATCCGGGTGAATTCGCAATCGCGCGGTGCGTTTACGCCCAGCGAGTATTGGCGCATTTTGCGCTGCGCGCGGCGCCTGGCAGGAAAGCCTTACCCAGACAGCAGCCGCGCCATCCGCCTAAAAAACAATATCCGCAGCAGCGATCAAAACATGCCACTGGACTTGTCCATGGCCGCCGGTTTTATGGTCAATGCGTTTATTCGGCCTAGCGATTTACGCACCTTAAAGCACCGGCACATTGAGGTAGTGCGCGGAGAAAAAACCTATTTGCGCATGACCTTGCCGGAGACCAAAAGCCATGGCAAGCCCATCGTGACGCTGTACCCAGCCGTGCGCATTTATGAGCGCATTGTGGCCACCAACGGGGCTATCGGAAGGGCCAACCCGGACGACTTCGTGTTTTTGCCGAAAATTGCCAACCGCAATTACGCCTTGGCTGTACTGGGCTTTCATCTCAATTGGGTTTTGAACGAGACCAATCTGAAGATGGGCCCCCACGGACAGCCGCGCAGCCTATATAGCTTTCGGCACAGCGCGATTACTTTCCGACTGCTGTATGGCCAAGGCATCGATTTGATCACCCTGGCGCGCAATGCCCGCACCAGTGTGGAGGTGATCAATACCCACTACGCCAGCACCGTGACCGGAGAGCAGAACATCGCCATGCTGCAAAGCAGGCGCACCAAAATAAATCCCAGCGCGGCGTAGCTTGGCATGCTGCAAATTTATCGATTGCCTGCCTACATGGGCCCAAACAGCAAAAAACCCTAGCAACACAGGTGCTGCTAGGGTTAAAAGTGGTGGCCTGGGGCGGAATCGAACCACCGACACAAGGATTTTCAATCCTCTGCTCTACCGACTGAGCTACCGGGCCAAGGAGCGGGATTGTAGCGCTGAAAAGTACGTTTTCCGCGCCCGCTTCGAGTAAGGGACAGCGGCGGCGCTTTGTACTGGATGCCGCTCGCGCACTGGCATGGCTCGACCTTGCCGACTTGGTGAAAACCGCTGTCGCAATTGAAGCGGTCAGGATCGCCGGGTTCAATACACTGTCGGCTGGCCTTGGTGGCCCCCCAATTTCCAGTTTCTGTAGGAGCAAGCGCAAAAATGGCCCAATTTCCTGAACGCGCCAAAGTGGTCATCATCGGCCAAGGCGGCATCGTCGGCGCCTCGGTGGCACACCATCTGATTGAACGGGGTTGGGACAATATTGTCGGCATCGACAAGTCCGCCATTCCGACCGACGTGGGCTCCACGGCACACGCCTCTGACTTTTGCTTCAACACGATGCACGATCAGATGACGATATTCACCACCAAGTACAGCATCGACTTTTACGAGAAGATGGGCCGCTACGACCGCATTGGCGGCATCGAGGTGGCGCGGGTCGGTGACGACGAGCGCATGCTCGAGCTCAAGCGCCGCGTGGCCTCGGGCAAGGCCTTTGGCAACCGGGTCGAGCTCATCAGCGCCGCCGAAGCGAAGGCCAAAATGCCGCTGCTAGAAGAAAGTATGTTGCAAGGCGCCCTGTGGGACCCGGACGCCGGCCTAGTCAAGCCGCGCTCCCAAATGGTGGCGGGCGAGCTGGTCGACGCGGCGGTCGCGACCGGCAAGCTGCAGTCTTTTGCCAACACCGCTTGCACCGGATTGCGCATCGAGAAGGGCCGCATCCAGGGCGTGGAAACCACCAAGGGCTTTATTGCCGCCGATTACGTGGTGGTATGCGCCGGCCTGTGGGGCCGCCTGATTGCCAATATGGCCGGAGAAGACCTGCCCATCATGCCGGTGGACCATCCGCTGACTTTTTTCAAGCCCTACCTCGAATTTGCCGGCACCGGCAAAGACATTGGCTACCCCCTGCTGCGCGACCAAGGTAACTCGGCCTATTTGCGCGACACCGGGGACCCGAAAACGCCGGAGGGCGGTCAGATTGAATGGGGCTATTACGAAGAGAAAAACCCGCGCATGTGCCACCCGCGCGACTTATTGGAGAAAGAGCAGGCGCGTCTGTCGCCTTCGCAGCGCGACTTGGAGTTGGACCAAATCATGGCGCCACTGGAGCGCGCCATCGAACTGACGCCCATCCTGGCTGAACTGGGCTATGACGACAAATACTCCTTCAACGGCCTGTTGCAGGTCACCACCGATGGCAATCCGTCTATCGGCGAATCATCCAAAGTGCGCGGCCTGTGGTATGCCGAGGCGGTATGGGTGAAGGACGCGCCCGGGGTCGGCAAAATCGTGGCCGATTGGATGACCGATGGGTATACGCACATTGACCACGCCCGCATCGATGTAGCCCGCATCTACCCCTACCAGCAGGACGAGCAATACATCCACGACCGCTGCTACGAGGGTGCCTTCAAGATCTATAACCCGCCGGTGCACAACCGCGAGCCCTACAGCGCCGGGCGTGGCATCTTTAAGAGCCCGTTTTACGAACGCGAAAAAGCGCTGGGCGCCTACTTTATGGAACTCTCAGGCTGGGAGCGTGCGCATGGCTACGCCAGTAACGAGCATTTGCTAGCCGTTTACGGCGACAAAGTGCCGGTGCGCGCCCATGAATGGGACAACCGCCATTTCTGGCGTGTGTCCAACGCCGAGCACCTGAAAATGACCGAGGACGTGGGCATGATCAACATCTCCCACTTCGCTGAAATCGATGTTGAAGGCCCGGACGCTGCCGATCTGCTGGAATACATTTGCGTCGCCAAAGTAGGCGGTGACACGCCGGTAGGCAAGGGCGTGTATACCCATTTCCTGGACGCCAAAGGCGGCGTGCGCGCCGACCTGACGGTGCTGCGCCTGGCACAAGACCACTACCGCGTGATCGACGGCGCCGATGCCGGCCACCGCGATCTGGTGTGGATCGAGCGCATGGCGCAGGACCGGGGTGCCCATGTCAAGGTCACCGACACCACGACCGCTTACGGTTGCTTGGGCGTGTGGGGACCCCATGCCCGCGCCACCATTCAAAAGATTGCCGACGAGCCCGACGCCTGGACGCATGAGAACTTTCCCTTCGCTGCCTTTCGCAACCTGAAGATTGCGGGCGTGCCGGTCTTGGCCTTTCGCATTTCCTACGTGGGCGAGCAGGGCTGGGAACTGCACTTTAAGTACGAAGACGGCCTGGCCCTGTGGGACGCGCTGTTTGCGCTGGGCGTGACGCCCGTGGGTGTGGAAACCTACGCCAACAGCCGCCGCATGGAAAAGAGCCTGCGCCTGCAAAACGGCGATCTGCTGACCGAATACAACCTCATGGAATGCGACCTCGCCCGCCCCAAAGTCAAGGCGGCTGACTTCCATGGGAAAGCGGCGCACCTTGCTTTTAGGGAGCGCGAACACCAACCGGCTTACCTTTGTACGCTGACCATGACCCACAACATCGACAGCACCGGTGTGGCCCGCTACCCGCTGGGCAGCTTGCCGGTGATGGACCCTGCGACTGGCCAAACGCTGATCGACAGCCAAGGCCGCCGCTCCTACACCACCAGCATCGCGTTTGGCCCGACCATCGGCAAGAACATTGCGCTCGCTTACCTGCCCCTTGACTATTGCCAAGTGGGGCGCGAGCTACAGATCCAGTACTTTGACGATATCTATCCGGTCAAGGTAGAAGCAGTGGGCTACGGCGCTTTGTACGACCCGGAAAACGTCAAGCCGCGGTCTTAAAGCCCGGGCTTGGTTGTCGCGGACCTCAGAGAATTTCAAATTTCGCGATCAAGAGCTGAAATCGCGTGACCGCCTGGTCCCGCCGTCAGGAATCGAACCTGAATTTCACGCTTAGGAGGCATGCGCACTATCCATTGTGCTACGGCGAGGGGTGCGGCATTTTAGGTGCGGACTTTTGAGCGTCTAATGCTGT
>Ga0209358_10001124_pt1 | contig 21806 bp, 21 predicted proteins | sample LauGreFa1BDMLBSN_2_FD_187574 | JGI IMG/M metagenome (GOLD analysis project Ga0209358, IMG submission 187574) | Freshwater lake microbial communities from Lake Michigan, USA - Fa13.BD.MLB.SN (SPAdes) (version 2) | ecosystem: Environmental > Aquatic > Freshwater > Lake | place: Lake Michigan, USA...
CTTTACACCCCACCCGCGGGCAAGGGCCGAATGGTGCGGCTGCACGGCCGCTCGCTGATGTTCGTGCGCAATGTGGGCCACCTGATGACCAACCCGGCCATCCTTTACACAGCCAAGGATGGCCAAGTGCGCGAGATTCCCGAGGGCATCCTGGACGCGGTGGTCACCACCACCATCGCCCTGCACGACCTCAAGCGCACGGCCAAAGACGCCATCCGCAACTCGCGCCAGGGCTCGGTCTACATCGTCAAGCCCAAAATGCACGGCCCGGCCGAGGTAGCCTTTGCCGCCGAGCTGTTCTCGCGGGTGGAGAAGCTGCTGGGCCTGCCTGGCAGCACGGTCAAGCTCGGCATCATGGACGAAGAGCGCCGCACCAGCGTCAACCTGCAAGCCTGCATTGCGGCCGCCGCCAGCCGCGTGGCCTTCATCAACACCGGTTTCCTGGACCGTACTGGCGACGAGATGCACAGCGCCATGCAGGCCGGACCCATGATCCGTAAGGGCGACATGAAGAGCAGCGCCTGGATTGCCGCCTACGAGCGCAACAACGTGCTGGTCGGCCTGGCCTGCGGCCTGCGCGGGCGGGCCCAGATCGGCAAGGGCATGTGGGCCATGCCCGACCTGATGAAAGCCATGCTGGAACAAAAAATCGGCCACCCAAAGGCCGGCGCCAACACCGCCTGGGTGCCCAGCCCCACCGGCGCCACGCTGCACGCGCTGCACTACCACCAGGTGCTGGTGTCAGACGTGCAAAAGGGCCTGGAAAAAATCAAGGCCAGCAAGGAGCGCGAGGCGCTGCTGACGGGCCTGCTGAGCATCCCGGTCACCGCCACGCCCGACTGGAGCGAGGCAGAAAAACAGCAGGAACTGGACAACAACGCCCAGGGTATTCTGGGCTACGTGGTGCGCTGGGTCGACCAGGGCGTGGGCTGCTCCAAGGTGCCCGACATCCACAACATCGGCCTGATGGAAGACCGCGCCACGCTGCGCATCAGCAGCCAGCACATGGCCAACTGGCTGCGCCACGGCGTGGTGAACGAGGCGCAGGTCCGCGAAACCTTTGAGCGCATGGCGGCCGTGGTGGACGGCCAGAACGCCGGCGACCCACTGTACCAGCCCATGGCCGGCCACTTCGACAGCTCCAAGGCCTACCAGGCCGCCTGCGACCTGGTGTTCAAGGGCCTGGCCCAGCCCAGCGGCTATACCGAGCCGCTATTGCACGCGTGGCGGCTGAAGGTGAAGGCGGGCTGAAGCGTTTCACCAACCTACGCCTTGCTGGAACCCGACAACGTGATCGCCACCCACCATTGCACCGGCAGCTCGGTCGAACCGTCCCGGGCGTCCAGGCTGCGCGTTCCGCTGCGCCGATGATGCCACTGCGTAAGGCATCCCTGGCCGCGATCGCGTTCACGCTGTCGGCCACCTGCCTGTTCGCGATGATGGACACCACCACCAAGTACGTGGTCCAGACTGTGCCGGTGCTGATGGCCTTGTGGGCGCGCTACTTTCTGCAGGCGCTGATCTCCAGCTTGTGGCTGTGGCCCACGCATGGGCGCGCCCTGTTGCGCACCCGCCAGCCCTGGCTGCAGGCGCTTCGCGGCCTGTCGCTGGTGGCGAGCACACTGTTCGCCATTCTCAGCGTGCGCTTCATGCCGGTGGGCGAGTTCGTCGCGATCGTCATGCTGGTGCCGGTGATCGTGACCCTGATCTCAGCCACCTTGTTCCGGGAGCGGGTTCGGCCGACGCAATGGCTGTTCCTGCTGGTCGGCTTCGCCGGCGTGATGCTGATCATCGAGCCGGCCCAGCCGCGCTTCGGCTGGAACACACTGTTCCCGCTGGCCTGCGTGGTCGCCTCCGTCGCCTACCAACTCAGCAGCAGCCACCTGAGCCGCACCGAGCCGGCCAGCACAGTGCACTTTTTGAGCATGTGTATCGGAGCGATCGCAGCCAGCCTGCTGCTGCCCTGGGGCTGGTCGACGGTCGATTCCAGTTTCATGTGGCTGCTGATGGTCGCCATGGGGGCGATGGGCGCCGTCAGCCATTTCCTGCTGGCCCTGGCCTACCAGCGCGCGCCGGCCACCGAGGTGGTGCCCTACATGTACTCGCAAGTCGGCTTCGCGGTACTGTTTGGCTGGATCGTGTTCGGCGAGTTGCCAGGCACGCTGGCTGGCGCCGGCATCGTGCTGATCATCCTGTCGGGACTGGTGAACGCCTGGCAGCTGCGCCTGCGCCTGAACGTGCGGCAACAGAGCCAGAGCCAGCCACTTTGAGAGCGTCAAAGCCCACCAGGCCTGCTGCGAGCTGGTGTTCTCAGGTCGTCGGCAAGTCGGGCTCCCTCGCCCAAGTGCGATGATCCTCGTTCGTATTGCCCGGAGCGTGCCATGACCTACTTTCTGCCTACCGACTCTCCCGCCAGCCAGGGCATGTGCCCGCAGCGCCTGGCACGTGCTTCTGCCCTGCTCGCCGCCGAGGTGGCTGAACGCCGTGTCGCCGCCGCCTCGATGCTCGTGGCCCGCAATGGGCGTGTGGTTCAGCACGTGGGCCATGGTGCCGCGCCCGATGCGGTGTACCTGCTGGCCTCGATCACCAAGCCGGTGAATGCCGTAGCGGTGATGTTGCTGGTCGAACGTGGTCTGGTGTCGCTGGACGACCCGGTGGCACGGTATCTGCCGGAGTTTGCGGGGCCCGATCGGGCGGCCGTGCGGGTACGCGACCTGCTGACCCACACCTCCGGCCTGCCCGACATGCTCCCAGAGAACCTGGCACTGCGACGCGCACACGCCCCGCTGAGCGCCTTTGTGCAGGGCGTCTGCACCACGCCGCTGTTGTATCCGCCGGGCACCGGTTTCGATTACCAGAGCATGGGCACGCTGCTGGCCGGTGAGATCGTGCAACGGGTTTCCGGGCGGCCCCTGCGCACGTTCTACCAGCAGGAAATCTTCGAGGTGCTGGGCATGCACCACTCCTCGCTGGGGCTTGGCGGACGCCCGATTGCCAACACCGTCTGGTGCCAGTACGAGAGCAGCCCGGATGTGGCACTTTTCGGCGCCAACACGCCTTATTGGCGCGACATGGGCCACCCCTGGGGCGGCATGCACTCCACCGTGAGCGACCTTGCGCTGTTACTGCAAGCCTTCCTGAATGGTGGGGCGCTCGGGGGGCGCTCGCTGCTGGGCCGCGCCACGGTCCAGCACATGATCAGCGACCAGAACACCGCCATCGGCAAGCCCTGGGGCTTGGGCTGGGGCCTGGCGACCAGCCCGGTGTGGGTCTACTGCGGCGAGCTGGTGTCGCCACGCACCTTCGGCCATTCGGGCGCGACCGGCACGGTGGCCTGGGCTGACCCGGACACGCAGGTGCAGTGCGTGATCCTGACCTCCCGACCCACTGCGCATGACGATGGCCGCCTGCTGCGGGTGGTTTCCAATGCAGTGGCGGCGTCGGTGCTGGGTTGATGGAGGACCGCGCCACGCTGCTGCACGCCTGGCGGCTGAAGGTGAAGGCCGGGTGATGAGTGGGGTCTGCCGACCCATCACAATTGTCGTAACATACAAGCAACGACAATCACAGGAGATGCTATGGATGCCTCCCTGCCCACGGGCAAGGAATTGAGACCGCTGAACGCCAAGAGCACGAACAGCCGTCTATCAGGAAGAGAGCCCTTGAGCAATCGAGGTGGATCCTCTGATGGATACGGCATCAAAGTGCCCAGGGTGTGATAGACAGCAGTCTTCACTAACACCATAGAGGATCCACTATGAATCGTAATACAGGAATGAACGCAGGGCAAATCATCGGCACCATGGGCGGCAAACAAGTCTTTGGGCTGGACATTGCCAAACATGTGTTTCAGCTGCACACGGTGGATATGAGCACGGGTGAGATCGCCAACGTGCAGATCAAGCGCGCCAAGGTGCTGGAGCATTTTGTCAACAAGCCCAAGAGCCTGATCGCCGTGGAGGCCTGCGGTGGAGCCCACCACTGGGCCCGCGAGCTGACGGCTTTGGGTCACACGGTGCGGCTGCTTCACGCCAAAATCGTTCGCCCCTTTGTCTCAGGCAACAAAACCGATGCCACAGACGCCCGGGCTATCTGGTTGGCCGTGCAGCAGCCTGGCGTCAAGTTTGTTGGCATCAAGACCGCAGCCCAGCAAGCCACGCTGACCCTGCACCGCCAGCGCGAACTCCTGATGAAGATGCGCACCATGCAGACCAACGCACTGCGCGGGCTGCTCTACGAGTTCGGAGCCACCTTTGCCCAAGGGCGCAAAGCCTTGTTCAAAGACGTTGAACAAACACTCGAAGATTTGTCAGCGCAACTGCCGCAGATGGTCAGGGACAGCTTGCGCGAGCAAGTTGCACGCATCAAGGCGATGAGCGATGACATACTGACCATCGAGAAGCGGCTCGGGCTGCAACTCAAGGCCGACCCGCACATGCAGCGCATTGCCCAGATCCCCGGAGTGGGCCTTCTCACGGCCACAGCGGCCATTGCCACCATGGGGGAGGCCAGCGCTTTCAAGTCTGGCCGGGAGTTCTGTGCATGGCTGGGGCTGGTGCCCAAGCAAACAGGTACGGGCGGCAAGGTTCGGCTGGGCGGCATCTCCAAGCGGGGGGACACCTATTTGCGCACCTTGCTGATCCACGGTGCCAGAAGCGTGCTGGCGCATGCCAAAGAGCCGGGTCCGTGGCTGGCGCAAATACAGGCGCGCAGGCCTGCGAATGTGGTGATCGTGGCGCAGGCGGCCAAGATGGCCAGGACGATTTGGGCGGTCACGGCCAAAGAGCAGAGTTACCAACGGGGCTTTCAGAGCGTCAGGCCGAATGCGTCAATGCAGGCGGCGTGAGCAAAGAGAGTCAAATTTATCAACCAACCTTTGAAAGGATATGGTCAGTCTTTGTAGGGTAGTGAGGCAGTGAACAAGTGAAGTGATGTGAAACAGGTCAGACCGGGACGAGCTAAACCTGCATGTTGTGTCGGACATAAAAAGTCCGCTCTAGGAGATGAGGCGCTTGTCAGCGGATATGCATCGGGGCCAGCGGGCGAGTCTGGGAAACCAGACGGACCACGCGATCAAGGCCGGATATAAGAGAGCAGCCGACTTCTTCGCAACACAGCACGAATTTCTCTTGCTACCCGGGGGGCATCCATATAAGGGCAACATGGCAGTCCACACCTTTTCAAGCCGGGACTTCACGCGCGACGTGTCAGCCGCCAAACGGGCGGCTGTCGATGGGCCGGTGTTCATCACAGATCGAGGGCGGCCTGCATTTGCACTGCTCAATATTGACGATTACCACCGCATGGTGGGTCAGAGTGAACCGACTCTCCTGGCGGTGATGGATGGCATTGCGGGCGGCACGGACATTGAGTTCGATCCGCCGCGTTTGAACTTCCAAAGCCAGGCCGTCAAGTTGGATTAGGGTTTAGCGATGTTTGTCCTCGACACCAATGTCGTCTCCGAGTTGCGTCATGGCAAGCCCAATCCATCGCCTGCAGTGCGCGACTGGGCCGGGGCGCAACCCGCCAGCAGGCTTTACCTGTCCGCCATCACCATTCTTGAGTTGGAACTGGGCATCCAGGCTCTGGAACGCCGCACACCACCCCAAGGCAGCGCGCTGCGCCTTTGGTTAGCCGGTGTGCGCGCCGCGTTCGCCGGTCGAATCTTGCCGTTCACCGACAACACGGCGCCTGTGTGCGCTTCGCTGCACATCCCCAATCCGCGGTCGGAGCGTGACGCCATGATCGCTGCTACCGCGATGGAGCACCGCTTCACCGTTGTTACCCGCAACACGGCTGACTTTGTCGGCACCGGTGTGGCGCTTGTCAATCCGTGGGGCGTTTGACACCGGTTTTTTTCATTTTGCGCTGTGTTTAGTTTTTGCGTTGTGTTTAGGCCGGGGCCCTAAATCAGCCCCACGACCAACAGCAGCGCCCTGTCCACAGCCCGCATCCGGTCGTCCTCCAACCGCCCGAACGGCTCACTGACCTTGACGCGCGGCACGGTGGACAGCTTGTCCACCATCACCTGTGACAACACGCGCAGACCATTGGCCGACGTGGGCTCTACGGTCACCCGAAAAGCTGCCGTATGCAGCTCACTGGTCACAGGGCATAACACCAAGCTGTTCAGGTCGGCCAGCAAGTCGGTCTGAACAATCAGCGCCGGGTGGGGTTTGCCATAGTCACCCTGAAGCGATACCGCGACCAGGTCCCCGCGCTGCATCATGTCCAACCTTCAACCTGGCCGGCGGCCTCTTCGGTAAACCCTAGGGCTTCGGCCTCGCTGGCTGCGCCATTGAGCTCCAGGCATTGCCGGCGCAAATCGGCGGCGAAGCTGGCTTGCGCAATCCTCACCTGTTCATTGCTATCGATTAAATAGCTAACTAGCCATATTCCACGGGGGTTTAAGCCCTATTTTCCATAAATTCTCATGCCTCCAACCGGATCACCTCCTCAGCGGCGCGCCGACCCTGTCGGCGGGCAACACGGCCTAATTGGACACACCACGTTTCACCACTTTCCCCCGCCTGAGCGCATTCTCGAAGTAGACTGCCCAGGCTTGACCACAACCAACCTCAAGTCGCTGCCCTGGCGCTATCTGCCACCGCCGATGTACCCGATTGACCACCACACCACCTGGAGCCCCTAACCCATGGACCTGTCCCGCTTTCCCCGCCGCCGCTACACCGTTGGCGCCACGCCGCTGGAGTTTTTGCCCAACTTCACCCGGGCCCTGAGCCCGAACGGCCAAGGCCCCAACATCTGGATCAAGCGTGACGACATGCTGGGCCTGTTTCCCGGCGGCAACAAGACCCGCAAACTGGAGTTTCTGGTGGCCGATGCGCTAGCCCAGGGCGCCGACACGCTGATCACCTGCGGCGCACCACAGTCCAACCACTGCCGCATCACGCTGGCGGCGGCGGTGAAAGAGGGGCTGAAATGCCGCTTTGTCATCGAAGAGCGGGTACCCGGCAGCTTCCATGAAGATGCCAGTGGCAACCACTTCCTGTTCCGCCTGATGGGCGTGGAGGCGCTGACCGTTGTGCCAGCCGGCAGCAACATGGCAGCGGCGATGCAGCAGGTCGCCGACGAGCTGGTGGCACAGGGCCGCAAGGGCTACATCATTGCCGGTGGCGGCTCCAATGCGCTGGGTGGCCTGGGCTATGTGGCCTGCGCGCAAGAGTTGCAGCAGCAGTTTTACGAGCAGGACGTGCACATCGACCAGGTGGTGGTGGGCTCGGGCAGCTCGGGCACCCATGGCGGTCTGGTAGCCGGGTTTATTGGCAACCACATCAACATCCCGATTGTGGGCATTGGCGTCAGCCGCGATCCAGCCGACCAGGAGCCACTGGTTTACAAGGAAGCGCAGGCCGTGGCCGACCTGCTGGGGCTGGGACTGACTATCCCGCGCGAGGCGGTGGTCAGCGTGGGCGGTTTCTGGCAGCCCAAATATTCGATCCCGAATGAAAAGATGGTGGAAGCCGTCCAAATGCTGGCGCGCACCGAAGCCATCCTGCTCGACCCGGTCTACACCGGCAAGATCATGGCCGGCCTGATCGGGCTGGTGCGCCAAGGCTTCTTCAAGCCTGGCGAAAACGTGCTGTTCCTGCACACCGGCGGCCTGCCCTCACTGCACGCCTATGAGGCTGTGGTGCTGGGCAAGACCCCGGTGGCAGCCTGAGCCTGATGCATATTTTTTCTCAGGGGGTTAAACTAAGTGCTACGTCTCCGAATGCCATCCGACATTAACAGGACACAGCATGCAAACCTCCACACTACGCGCCGCAGGTGGCTCGATCGCCGTCACTATTCCGCAGTCGCTGGCCAAGTTCACCGGTATGCAAGCTGGCGACAAGGTGAGGTTTGAAGTTGAAGCCGGGCGTTTGATCATTTCGCCGATCAGCCGTCGCAAGTACAGCCTGCAAGAGCTGCTGGCCATGCAAGGTGACGAGCCGCTGGTCATCGACCAAGCTTGGGACAGCATGCCCGCCGTCGGCCAGGAGGTTCCTGTTTGAGTCGCCGGGTTTGGCAGCGCGGCGACATCGTGGTCGCCAGCTTCGACCCGACGCTGGGCCAGGAGCAGCAAGGGCGCAGGCCCGGCATGGTGGTGACCCACGCCGATTTGAACCGGCTGGGCATGATTGGCCTGTGCCCCATCACTCAGGGCGGCATGGGCGCACGCAATTCGGGTTTGTCGGTCAGTTTGATGGGTGCCGGCACACAGACGCAGGGCGTCGTGCTGGTGCACCAGTTCAGGATGATTGACCCGTCACAGCGCGGTTTGACCCTGATTGAGCAAGCGCCGGACGATTTGGTGGAGGAAGTACGAGCGCGGGTGGCCGCAATGCTCGATTGACCGCCAAAAAGAAGCCACTGACAGCCGAGGCTGGCAGTGGCTGGCAGGGGCCTGACGCGCTTTAGGCGTTCGGCCAACCCGCAGTGTCTTATTTGAGTCCGGCTTTCTTCACATAAGCGTCGGTCACAAAGGCGGCGTAGTCAGGCTTGACCTCCTGGATACGCCCCTGCTCTTTCAGGAAAGCAGCGGTGCTGGTCATGGCCTTGGCGGCACCGCCACCGAGCCAGGTGGCACTGAGCTGCTGCGTGGCTGTGGGGAACTTGTACAAAGCCATGGCCGCCGGCACGTCTTTCGCGTCAGCCTTGGTCATCTTGGCGATGGCCTTGACCTGGGCGGTATCCGCCGTCCACTTCTTGCCGTCCTTGCGGTACTCTTCGTCGGCCTTGGCCAGCGCCTTCACCAGCGCCACCATGAAGGCTTCGTTCTCGGAAGCCCACTTGGCGTTCACAGCAAAGCCGTCAAAGGTCGGGAAGCCCTTGGCACCAATGCTGCCTGAGCTAGCGATCGCCTTGCCCTTGCCCTTGATCTTGGAGAGCACGGGGTCCCAGATGAAGGCGGCGTCAATGTCGCCCCGCTCCCAGGCTGCCGCAATTTCGGGCGGGCGCATGTTCATGACATTGACCGAATTGGCGTCCAGGCCTTCCATTTTCATGATCGCCATCAGCTGGTAGTGGGCGGTCGAGACAAAGGGCGTGGCGACCTTCTTGCCTTTGAGGTCCTTCACACTGTTGACACCCGAGCCGCTGCGGGCGATCAAGGCCTCGGCATCGGCGATGTCGTCCAGGATCCAGAACAGCTTGATGTCCTGGCCCTGGCTGGCAGCCGCCGTCAGGGGGCTGGAGCCGACCTGGCCGAGCTGCACGTCGCCCGAGGCCATGGCCTTGATCACGTCGCCACCGCCGCCAAACAGCCGGAAGTTAATTTTGTAGCCGGTGGCTTTTTCCAGCTCGCCTGAATCCATCAGCGCCTGGAACGGCACCAGCATGTCCTGGTGCGCAATCGTGACTTCTTTTTTCGCCTGGGCAAACACGCTGCCACTGGCCACCACGGCCGCCAAGGCCACACCCATCCACTGTCGTTTGTTCATCGTCATCATTTGCTCCTTAATTAAAATAACACCCTGAAAAACTTGGCATCCCAACTGCCCATTCGACCCCGGCTCTGGCATCGACATGGTGCGTTGCATCATAGAACCCGGCACTGGCGTGCTGGCCTCGTGAAAACCCTTGCGCAGCGGCTAAGGCGATCACGCCTGCGCCGCCAGCACCTGCGCCAAGCTGTCGCGCACCACCGCTGCAATAGCCTGGCAATCCGGCTCGCTTAAGGTCAGCGGCAGGCGCATGTCACACAAGCCGGCCATGACCCGCTCGGCGTTGGGCAGCACCTGCGGCTCGCCAAAAAAACGCCAGTGCTGCCAGACACTGGTGAAGCCCTTGGGCTCGACCGCGCCAAACCACTTGATGTGAAGGCCGCGCCCCGCACACAGCGCCAAAAAGCCCTGAATGGCCGCCGGCGCCAGGCCGGGCAGGGAAAACTGGATCGAGCTGGCGACAAACTGCTCCTTGGCCGGTCGCTCAGGCAGTTGCAAGCCTGGTGCGCCGGCCAGGGCCTGACTCAGCCAGTGGTAGCGCTGGTTCCAGCGCCGGCCCCGGTCGGCCAGCACCGGGCCGAGTTGCGGCAAGGCCAGCGCGGCGGGCAGGTTGCCCATGCGCAGGCTGAAGTTGGGCGTGCTGTATTTCCAGCGCTCAAACACCACCTCGTCGGGCCGGGCGCCGTGCGCGGCGTAAAACATGTAACTGCCGGAGTACAGAATGGCGCGGGCGGCCAGGTCGGGTTCGCGCGTGACCAGCAGCCCACCTTCGCCGCTGTTGGCGTGCTTGTAGCTTTGCAGGCTGAAGCACCCCGCCAGGCCCCAGGTGCCGGTGGCCCGACCGGCCCAGCCCGCACCCATGGTGTGGGCGCAGTCCTCGATCAGTGAGATGCCCTGCTCGGCACAGACCTCGCTCAGGCGCTCCATGTCGCAGATATGGCCGCGCATGTGCGACAGCAACAGGGTTTTGGCGCCGCTGCTGCGCGCCTTGCGCGCCAGATCGGCCAAGTCGATGGTGTAGTCGTCGCACACATCGACCAGCACCGGCCGTGCCCCGGCATGGGCCAGCGCACCCGGCACCGGCGCCAGCGTGAAACAGTTGGACAACACCGCGTCACCCGGCATCACACCGGCGCTTTTGAGCGCCACAAACATGCTGGATCCACAGGAATTGAGCGCCACGCAATAGGGCAGCCTCAGCTCAGCCGCAAAGGCTGCCTCCAGCGCCGCCACCGAGCTGAGCTTGCCGTCGGTCTCGCCGTAACGGTGCAGCTTGCCGCTCTGCATCAGAGCAAGCGCAGCAGCAACACCGGCGGGTGGGATCGGCTCCTGCTGGCTCAGGTCAATGTGAAGCTTGGGTGTTGGTGCAGCCATGGTGTCAGCCCCCATACCGCCCGAGCGCACCCAGGTCAAAGGTCTGCTCAGGGAAGTATTTGGCCAGCCGCACGTCGCCGGTTCGGGCATGGCCCTCCATGCCCTCAAGCCGCGAGATGCGCGCTGCCACCTGGCCCACGGTGCGCGAGGCCTCGCGGGTCAGACGCTGCCAGGTCACGGTCTTGATGAATTTACCCACCGACAGGCCGCCCGAGTAACGCGCCGCGCCGCGCGTTGGCAGGATGTGGTTGGGGCCGCTGCATTTGTCGCCATAGGCGACTGTGGTTTCTTCGCCCAGGAACAACGAGCCGTAGTTGCTCAAGTTGGCCAGCCACCAGTCGAGGTCCCGCGCCATCACCTGCACGTGTTCACAGGCGTACTTATCGCTGACCTGCACCGCCTCATCCCGACTGTCCACCAGCACCACCTCGGCGTGGTCACGCCAGGCCGCTTCGGCCGCCTGGCGGGCCAGTTCGGGCAGCGCCGCAATGAACGACGGTGCCAGGGCCAGCACCTGCTCGCCCAAGGCGCGCGAGCTGGTGATCAGCCAGACTGGTGAGTCCGGGCCGTGCTCGGCCTGGCCCACCAGGTCGGCGGTGACGATGGCCGGGTCGGCGCTGTCGTCGGCAATCACCGCCGACTCAGTGGGGCCGGCGATCACGTCGATGCCAACCCGGCCAAACAGCAGGCGCTTGGCTTCGGCCACAAACCGGTTGCCCGGGCCGACGATGATGTCGGCCGGTCGTCCCGTGAACAGGCCATGGGCCAGCGCCGCCACACCCTGCACCCCACCCAGCGCCAGCACCGTGCTGACGCCACAGAGTTGCATGGCGTACAGGATGGCGGGGTGAATGCCATCCTGCGCATGCGCTGGCGTAGTCGCCACGATGTGCCGCACCCCGGCCACAGAGGCCGTGCCCACACTCATGATGGCGCTGGCAGCATGGGCGTAGCGGCCACCCGGCACGTAACAGCCCGCCGTCTGGCAGGGAATCAGCCGCTGGCCCACCGTCAGGCCGGGTATCAGTTCAGCGGAAAATTCCTGCATTGAATCGCGCTGGCGCCGCGCAAAGTCCTGCACCCGGTCACGCGCAAAGCGAATGTCCTGCTTGACGCCCTCGCTCAGCGCTGCCTCGGCTCGGGCAAAGGTCTCTGGGGCCACCACCACCGGTCCATGCCAGCCATCAAGCTCAGCGGCATAGGCTTGGGCCACCGGCTCGCCACCGGCGGCAATAGCGTCCAGCATGGTGCGCACCGTTTCGGCGGTGGCAGTGTCATGGGTGGCTACAGGCGGCAGGGCCCGTTTGAGGTAAGTGATCGGCATGGCTGCCATAGTAAACACTGGACCGGTTTGCGCATAATGCCAGTTACCATCAATCGATAAGGCCAGAACATGCCCCGTCATTCAGCTGTTGGGGCAGAACTGGTCGCCAGACAGGGCTGACCAGCGCCCCGCCCGCAGGCTCAGGGCGCAGGCGGCTTCTTACCTTGACTCGAGTCAAAATCAATCAGGTTGTCCAGGTCCAGCGACAGATCAGCGACTGCCAGTGCTGGCTCTGTCAATGGGGCGGCACGGTCTTGCGACGGGTCGATACCGGGATGAAATGGCTCGCTCTGAAGTTCGAACGACTGAACCGACTCAGTTAGCGGCGATGCTTGGCTTGACACCGTCGCCGCACCAGCCATGGTTGGGGCCATTGACCTGTCCAGGTCGACAGCCCGGTCGTTCTGGGGACTGACCGAATGGTTCCACCAGTCGCCATGATCAGCCTGAAGGCGACGCAAACGGTTCCATAGCCAGCCGACAGCGAGCAAACAGGCGAACACCATAACCACCAGTCCGTACATGAGCCCGGATGGCCAGCGCTGGGACTCGGCTTGCTGCAGCCGGTTATTCATGTCGGTCAGGCTTGTCTCTAGACGTGCTGCGAGGGCCAGCGCTGCTTTCATGTCGCGCTCCAGCGTCTGGATTTTTTGCGCTGCCACGGCGCCTGCGTCCGCTGCAACCGGTGCGGCCGAGACCACCATGGCCGCAGACGCTGGCGCCAAAGCAGGTGTCGGCGCGACAGCAATCGGTTTGTCAGCAAGCTCAGCACCCGGCACAGCCGGGCTCAAAGTCAGCCGAGGGCCAGCTGGCAGCACGGCACGTGCAGGCAAACCGGCGACCGGGGCGGTAACCTGAGGGGGAGTTGGCGGGGTAACTGGTGCGGCAACAGGTTTTGGCTCCGCAACAACACTGGCTGGTTTGACCGCGGACACCGGCGGCAAGGCGGCCGCTAAGTCATTGGGAGCGGCGGGCCTGGGTGCGACCGTCGCAGCTGGGCTGGAAGGTGGGAGTGGCTGGCCATTCAAGGCAGCCGATGTCACATTAGACACCGGGGTAGCCGTCGCCGACGGCGTCACCGTGGCGTTAGACGAGGGGACGACGGGCGCGGACGCAACAGGCCCGACCTGTGCCACCGGTGACACCAGCGGGACCACTGGCGCAGGTACTTCGGCCGGTGGGTCGGCCAGCAGCACATAACGACGTGCGGTTTTCTGGGTGCAGCCGGCACGCAACAACACGGTGACGATCGGCTCGTCGATTGGCGTTGCGGAGACGATGCGGGCGTTGGCAATCTGACCAGCTGCAACGGCATCTAGCGTGATGCGCACCAAGCGCTGATCCTGACGGGCATCGGCATGGAACACCTCCGCATCCAGGCACAGGGCGGCGCTGTCTTCACCAGGGTCTGTCTGGATCTGTACCGAGACGTCGAGCGGGCGGCCAATCAATGCCGTGCCCTGCATACGACCCAGTCCCAAAGCCTGTGCGTCCAATATGCCTACGCACAACAGGAGCCAAAATAATGTGGCTTTGCCGTCGATGGTGACCTTCTGTGTCATTTAACATCCTATCGTGAGCACGCTTGTCAGCAACCCTATATATATGGAGAACTATTATGCCTACCTACCACATTGAAATGATGGAAGGTCGCACCATCGAGCAAAAACGCCGACTGGTGCAAGAGATAACCCGGATCACGGTGGAGGTCCTGGGTGGATCGCCTGAATCGGTAGACATCCTGATCACCGATGTGAAGCGGGAAAATTGGGCCACCGGTGGCCAACTCTGGACCCAGCCCCGAAGTTGAGACCCCGTAGAAAGTAATTCAACCGCCGGCACGACACCAGCACCGTACACTCCGGCTGTGTGCCAACTGCTTGGGATGAACAGCCGACTGCCCGCCAGCCTGACCCTGAGCTTCACGGGTTTTTCCCAGCGCGGCGGCTGTACCGACCACCATGCCGACGGCTGGGGCATCGCCTTCTTTGAGAGCGATGGCCATGACCCGGGCCGTGGTGTGCGTTACTTTGTAGACAAAGAGGGAGCGGCCACCTCGCCGATCGCGCAAATGCTGCGAAGCTACCCGATCAAAAGCCACAACGTGGTGGCCCATGTCCGCAAGGCTACGGTGGGCGCAGTCAACCTGGAAAACTGCCACCCCTTTGTGCGCGAGCTGTGGGGTCGCTACTGGGTGTTTGCACACAATGGCGACCTGAAAGACTATGCGCCGGCGTTGCACGGCAATTTCCACCCGGTGGGCAGCACCGACAGCGAGTTGGCATTTTGCTGGTTGCTGCAGGAGCTGGCCAAGTCCCACGCCGGCGTGCCCAGTGTCGATGAGCTGACCTTGACGCTGGCTGAGCTGGTGCCGCAGATTGCGCGGCACGGCAGCTTCAATTTCTTGCTCAGCAACGGCCAGGCGCTGTGGGCCCATGCCAGTACCAAGCTCCACTATGTGCTTCGCCAACACCCTTTCACCGAGGTGCACCTGAAGGACGACGACGTCAGCGTCGACCTGTCCGAACTCAATGGGCCTCAGGACCGGCTGGCCATTGTGGTGACCGAGCCGCTTACCACCAATGAAGACTGGGTGGCGATGGCGCCGGGTGAGCTGCGGGTATTCCTTGAAGGCAGCACCGCGTCAGACCGCACCACCGCGCCAGCAAATTTGGCGGCCTTGGCCTGATACCTCAGCGGGCGATGGCCCGGGTCAGTGCCTGAATGAACAGCGCGGCCACATCGCAGCCGGTCTGGTCAAAGATCTCCTGAAAGCAGGTCGGGCTGGTGACGTTGATCTCGGTCAGGCTGTCCCCGATGATGTCCAGACCCACCAGCAGCAGACCGCGACCGTGCAACACCGGGCCCAGCGACTCGGCAATGAAACGGTCTCTTTCGCTCAAGGGCTGCGCCACACCCTTACCGCCCACAGCCAGGTTGCCACGCACTTCGCCGCCCTGCGGAATGCGCGCCAGGCAAAACGGCACTGGCTGGCCAGCGATCACCAGCACCCGCTTGTCGCCCAGGGCAATGTCTGGCAGGAATTTCTGCACCATCACCGTCTGCTGGCCTTCGCGGTTCAGGGTTTCGGTGATGCTTCCCAGGTTCAGGCCATCGTCTTTGACGCGAAAGATGCCGGCGCCGCCCATACCGTCGAGCGGCTTGAGGATGATGTCGCGGTGCTCGGCATGAAATCGGCGGATGTCGGCGGGGTCACGCGTCACCAATGTGGGGCCAATGAACTGCGGAAACTCAAGGATCGACAGTTTCTCAGGGTGGTCCCGCAGGGCCCGCGGCTTGTTGAACACCCGTGCGCCCTCGCGCTCGGCTTGCTCCAGCAGGTGGGTGGCGTAAAAGTACTCGCTGTCAAACGGCGGGTCCTTGCGCATCACCACAGCATCAAAGTCCTTCAACGCCTGTGGCCGCTCGTCAGGGGCCTGCTGCGCGGCGCTGAACCAATGCACAGGGTCACCAGTGAGGGTGATGTCGCGCACATAGGCCGTGACTGGGCCGCCACGCTGCCACATCAGATCACGTACCTCACACACGCTGATGGCATGGCCACAGCGCTGGGCCTCTCGCATCATGGCAAAAGTGGTGTCCTTGTAGATCTTGAAGGACGACAGGGGATCAGCAACAAAAAGAAGGTTCATTGGGTTCAGGAGCGGTTTCGTCCGTACTGTTGCACAAAAAGCGTGAGCGCGCCGGCCAGTACACCCCAGAAGGCAGCGCCAACACCGGCAATCACGACACCGCTGAGTGTGACCAAAAAAGTGACCAGCGCGGCCTCGCGGTGCGCTTCCTCTCTCAGGGCGACATGCAGCGCACTGCCAATGGTGCCCAGGAGCGCCAGCCCGGCAATAGCCGCAATCAACTCTTTCGGGAAGGCGGTGAGCACAGCGACGACCGTAGCGCCAAACAATCCAATCACCACATAAATGGCGCCACAGACCACAGCGGCGGTGTAGCGCCGTTGCGGGTCCGGGTGGGCCTCCCGGCCCATGCAGATAGCAGCAGTAATCGCACTCAAATTCAAGGCAAACCCCCCAAACGGCGCCAGAAGCAAAGTGGCCACGCCCGTCAAGGTGAGGATTTTGGAGATCGGGATGCCACTACCCGGCGCCGCACCGGGCGCCCGGCCGAAGCCTGCCGCCTGGATCGCCGCCACACCGGGCAGGTTTTGCGAAGCCATGGTCACCACAAACAGCGGCAAAGCCAGACTGACGGCCGCCTCCAGCGTAAAAACGGGCGCCACGAACACCGGCGTTGTCAAGGAAAAATCGACGCTAGCTCCCGTGAATCCTTGGGTTTTAGCTACAAATACTATAGCAGCTAGCAAGGTCAGCGGCACCGCGTAGCGTGGCAGCACCCGTTTGCCGACCACGTAAGAGGCCAGCATCACCAGCACCAGCGGCAGGGCTGTTTGCGCCGCCAAAAAGCCCTGCAGGCCAAACCGGGTCAGCACGCCAGCCAGCAGGCCCGATGCAATGGCCAGCGGCAGGTGGTTCATGATGCGCTCAAACCAGCCTGTCACGCCAAACAGGGTGATGAGCGCGGCGCAGACCATGAAAGCGCCCACCGCCTCCTCCATGCTGTAGCCACCAGCCAGACCGGCTGTGGCCAACACGGCGGCGCCGGGCGTGCTCCAAGCCACCATCACAGGCTTTCGCAGCCACAGCGAGGGCACCAGACTGCACAAGCCCATGCCCAAGCCCAGCGCCCACATCCAGGAGCTGATCTGCTCCGGCGTGGCATCAAACGCCTGTGCCGCCTGAAACACGATTGCCACCGAACTGGTAAACCCCACAAGCACCGCGACAAAGCCGGCACTGGCGGTGGACAGACTCAGATCCCGCAAAAAAGGCATCAGTGGCGCCTAGATTTCGATCTTGGAGCCAAGCTCCACCACCGAGTTATTCGGCAGCTTCAGAAAGTCCGCGGCGGCACTGGCATTGCGGTGCATTTGGGCAAACAGCTTTTCGCGCCACTGCGCCATGCCGCCGCCAATGGTGGGGATGACGGTGTCCCGAGAAAGGAAATAACTGGTGTTCATGTCGTCGAGCTCACAACCCCGGCCCTTGAGCTGTTGCAGCGCCTTGGGCAGGTCGGGGTCATTCTTGAAGCCGTAGTGCACCACCACCCGCCAGCAATCATGCCCAAGCGGCTCGATCTCGGTCCGTTTGTCCATGCCAATCCACGGCACCTCATGGTTGCGAACGGTCACAAACAAGTTGTTCTGGTGCAGCACCTTGTTGTGCTTGAGGTTGTGCAGCATGGCATTGGGAACCATGCCGGGCTCTGCTGTCAGGAAAACCGCGGTGCCTTCGACGCGCACCGGCGGGCTGACAAACACCGCCTCCAGAAAGCTGGGCAGGTCGATCGCATCATTACGTAAGCTGGCATTGAGCAGGCGCCGGCCGTCGTGCCAGGTCATCATCAGGGTGAAAATGGCGCCGCCAATCAGCAGCGGGAACCAGCCGCCATCGAACAGCTTGAACATGTTGGAGGCCCAAAAAGCGAAGTCGACCACAAAGAAGAAGCCAGTCGCGGCAATGCACAGGGCCAACGGGTAGTTCCAACGGTAGCGAATGACGTAGAAGGTGAGAATCGTGGTGATCAGCATATCGGTGCAAACCGCAATGCCATAGGCCGCCGCCAGGTTACTGGACGACTTGAACAGCACCACCGCCAGCACAATCGCCGCAAACAGGCCCCAATTGACAAAAGGCAGGTAAATCTGGCCGGTCTCTTTGACGCTGGTGTGCTGCACTTGCAGCCGCGGCAGGTAGCCGAGCTGGATCACCTGCTTGGTGACCGAAAAGGCGCCGGAGATCAGCGCCTGCGAGGCAATCACCGTGGCCATGGTGGCCAGCACCACCAGCGGCACCAGGGCCCAGTCAGGCGCCATCAGGTAGAACGGGTTCTTGACCGCCGCTGGGTTCTTCAGCAGCAGCGCACCCTGACCAAAATAGTTCAGTGTCAGTGCCGGCATAACCACGGCAAACCAAGCAACCCGGATCGGCTTCTTGCCAAAATGACCCATATCGGCATACAGCGCCTCGCCGCCGGTCACACAAAGCACCACCGCGCCCAGAATGATGAAGGTAATACCAGGGTTGTGCCACATGAACCCCAGGGCGTAATGCGGGCTGATGGCCCACAAAATGGCCGGGTTGGACAAAATATGGACCAAGCCCAGCAGCGAGATGCAGGCAAACCAAACCAGCGTGATGGGACCAAAAAATTTACCAATGCCAGTAGTGCCGCGTTTTTGCACCGCAAACAGACCAAACAGGATGACCAGGGTCAGCGGTATCACATAGCGCTTGAAGGCAGGGGACACCACCTCCAGACCTTCCACCGCTGAGAGCACCGAGATGGCGGGGGTAATGACGCCGTCGCCGTAAAACAGGCAGGTGCCAAAGATGCCAACCACCAACAACACCCGTCGCAACCGGGGCTTGTCTTTGACCGACTGTGAGGCCAGTGCCAGCATGGCGACCAAGCCGCCCTCTCCGTTGTTGTCAGCACGCAGCACCAGAACAACGTACTTGAGCGACACGATGACAGTCAGCGTCCAAAAGAAAATCGACAGGATGCCATAGACGTTGTCAGGAGTGAAGGGCACGTGTCCTGATCCGAACACCTCTTTGACTGCGTACAGCACACTCGTGCCGATGTCGCCGTAAACCACGCCGATAGCGCCCAGAGTGAGCGCGGTGAGAGACGATTTGGATGCTGACACACAATTACCCCGGCTTACTAGTCAGCCGGGGGTCCGTTCCATGAGGGACCGCCATTGTGCTCCCCTTACCCGGAACTGCAAGCATCTCGGGCGACTGGCGACATGATCAAGGTGTAATTGTTGCACTGCAGCAACTGATCTGCCGCTTTGACTGAGAAACCAACCTCAGGCGTAGGTTTCAGCCTCTGGGTCGGTGGCTTCAAGCTCATAGCTGGCAGCCAGCATCGCCGCCCGCGCCACCACGCCGTACATGTAAAACCGGTTGGGAGCACTGGCGCCCGGTTTAACGCCGGGTTGAGGCAAATGGGTGCTTTGCTCAAAGGCCAGCGGCACAAAGCTCGAGCCCGGTGCACACAGGTCTTCGTCTTCGCCTCGGTCGGCGTGGATACGGTAAAACCCGCCCACCACGTAGCGGTCCATCATGTAAACCACGGGTTCCGCCACGGCATCATTGATGCGTTCCCGGGTCACAACCCCCTCTTGCAGCAGCATATCCTGGGGACCAGCGCCGGGCTTAGCGTGCTCCAAGGTATGCGCCAACTCGGCCACGCTGCGAGCATCACGCACCGTCACGATACCCATGCCGCGGCTTCCGTCATCGGCCTTGACCACCACATACGGCTTTTCCTTGATACCGTATTCCTTGTACTTGCGCTTGATCTTGGTCAAAAGCGCGTCGACCTGGCCCGCCAGGCTGTCCCGTCCGGTCGGCGTCGCCAAATCCACCGCACCACCGCGATCAAACAGCGGGTTGATCAGCCACGGGTCAACACCGAGCAGTTTGCCTAGCCGCTTAGCGACTTCTTCATAGCTCTTAAAATGCGTGCTCTTACGCCGAGTTGCCCAAGCCGCGTGCAGTGGCGGCAGCAGATACTGCTCGTGAATCTCCTCCAGAATGCCAGGCACTCCGGCGCTGAGGTCTGTGTTGAGCAAGATGGTGCAGGGGTCAAAGTCTTTCACACCGAGCCGCCGTTTGCCGCGGATCACCGGCTCCAGCGTGACCGTGTCGCCGTTGGGCAACTCGATCGTGGTGGTTTTGGTGATGGTCGGGTCAATGGAGCCAATGCGCACATTGAGCCCGGCCATGTGAAAAATCTGCCGCAAGCGCGCGACATTGGCCAGGTAGAAGGTGCTCCGCAACTGGTTCTCAGGGATGACCAGCAGGTTGCGGGCTTCCGGACATATTTTTTCAATGGCGGCCATTGCCGCCTGCACCGCCAACGGCAGCATCTCAGGCGTCAGGTTGTTCCAGCCGCCGGGAAACAGGTTGGTGTCGACCGGTGCCAGCTTGAAGCCGGCGTTGCGCAAATCAACCGCGCTGTAAAAGGGTGGCGTGTGCTCCATCCACTCCAGCCGGAACCAGCGCTCCAAGGCCGGCATCGAATCCAGCACGCGTTGCTCAAGCTCATTGATGGGGCCGGTCAGGGCGGTAACCAGGTGCGGAACCATGGCGGTCTTTCTCGAGGGGGGAACAATCTGCCGTTATAGGCCAATCGTAGCTGGGGGCTAATTGAGTGTAATCAAGCCCGCGCCAGGCGGCGCCACCACCACCCCGGGCAGCGCAGCGCTAAGCCCCCAAGGCGCGATCTGGCACCAGCACGCAGCCATTGATCAGCCAGCGGCCATCGGCCTGGCGCTGCAGCGTGTACATGGCCAGCCAGGACTGACCGGCTGCATCCTTCAGCTGCACCGGCTGCACCACCGCCGCATCCAGCGCCCTGGGCGACAGGAACAACACTTTGGCCGGCCGGTACACCGCCGGGTAGGCCTGGCGGACCATGGCCAAAAAATTGGCGGGCGTCTCAAACATGGTGCGGATGGTGAGCGTGGCGAAGGAAAACGCCCGCTCCGCGTCGTCGGCAGCAAATGCCGCCAGCTGGGCCTGCACGGTGGCCTGCACCGCCTGCGCATTCTCGGCGCTGACCTCGGCCCGGGCCGGTGCCACGAGCAAGCCCGCGCCAAGCGCCCAAACCAGCACAGTGGCACGGATTACAGCAAACAGATGACGCATGGCGGTTCTCCTCAAGACAGTGGACAGGATGCCGCAAAAAGACTGACGTCCGAAACAGCCTCTGCGGTCAAATTCGGGCCGCAGGCATCACGGCGCTAAAGCGTCAGGGTCACTTTCTGGATCCGAAGTGGCGCATCGGGATTCCGGTGCCGTAGCAGCGCCACCTCATCCACCACGGGGTAGAGCGCCGCGAGCGCGCAGACCGGGTTCAAGACATAGCCTGAGGTTGGCGGCAGGGTCAACGAGGCGCTGGCCTGATGTCCGACCGTTTGCACGGTGACCCCTTGCGTTCTCAGGAAACCCGCGCAATCCAGCAGCTCGGTTTCACCCGGTCCCGCCAGGGTAAGCACCAAGGCATGACTTTGCTCATCCAACAGCGCCATCGGGCCATGCCGCAGTTCAGCAGAAGAAAGCGCTTCCGCATGGATACCGCAAGTTTCCTTGAATTTGAGGGCGATCTCCTGGGCTACCGACAAACCCAGGCCGCGGCCAATGACGAACAGGTTGGCGGCGCCGGCAAGGGATTGTGCGACTGACGAGTTATCGCCTTGCATGGCTGCGCGCAACTGACTGGGCAGCTCGGCAAAGGCCTGCCGCAAAGTGCCTGGTCCTGCGAGCTCAGCAGCCAGAAAGGCGCCGCCCACAAATTCAGCAATGACCGATTTGGTCGCGGCGACCGCAGTCTCCGGCCAGGCATGCAGTGGCACCGCACACCCGACCAAACGGGCCAGGGGTGAGTCCATGTCGTTCACAAAAGCCACTGTGCGACCTCGACCAGCGTGCAGGTTCTCAACCACCGCCAGCAGGTCCGGGCTTTGGCCGCTTTGTGAAAACGCGACCAGGCAGGCATTGTCCAAAATCAGACGGGCGCCGTACACCGTCACGAGCGACGGTGGAAGCGAG
>Ga0209358_10001128_pt1 | contig 21781 bp, 15 predicted proteins | sample LauGreFa1BDMLBSN_2_FD_187574 | JGI IMG/M metagenome (GOLD analysis project Ga0209358, IMG submission 187574) | Freshwater lake microbial communities from Lake Michigan, USA - Fa13.BD.MLB.SN (SPAdes) (version 2) | ecosystem: Environmental > Aquatic > Freshwater > Lake | place: Lake Michigan, USA...
CAAAGTTGAAGGTGGGCAGACTTACACAAAAGTGGGGATTCATTTAAAAGGAGCAGCGGGCAGTTACCGTGCGTTGGAAGATCGCCCTGCGCTTTCGCTCAACTTTGATAAATTTGTGGATGGCCAAAAGTTCTATGGCTTGGATAAACTTCATCTTAATAACTCTGTGCAAGATGGCTCTTATCTCAACGAACTCATTTGCAGGGAACTTTCACGCAATTCTGGTTTACCCACCGGGCGGGCGACCCATGCCATGGTTAAGTTGAATAATCGTGACCTTGGGCTTTATGTCTTGTTGGAGGGATTGGATCGAACTTTTCTCAAGCGCAATTTTGGATCGCCCGATGGCAACCTCTATGATGGTGGATTTTGTCAAGACCTCGATCAACCTAAGAAATTGCTTACTGGGAAAAAGGGGCAGAAGGATGAGCAAGCACCTTTAAAAACACTCGTAGTAGCTTGCAAAGAACCCGATCCAGCCAAGCGATTATTGTTGCTAGAAGCCTTGGTAGATATTGATGCTTTCTGGACTTTCATCGCTTTGGAACAAATCACCGCACACTGGGATGGCTACAATCGCAATCGCAACAACTACCGGATTTATTTTGATCCTTCCAAAGGAAACAAAGCCGTCTTTCTGGTTGCGGGAATGGATCAGATGTTTGGTGATCCAAATTTCAACCTCCGGGAAATGAGCTGCATTCTCGCCAACGCCCTGATGCAATGCCCTGGAATGTATTGGCGTTATAACGATGCCCTGCGCAAGGTTTATAACCAGGCTTTTCTATTGACTGAAATGAATAAACGGATCGATGAAGTTGTGGAAAAATTAAAGCCTTTGAAAGATATCAAGGGCGGTGGTGAAGATATGAAAAGAAGACTGGCGGAAAGAGGCAAGGTTCTTGATAAGTTGATTGGAGAAATGCCTGCAGGCCCACCTATATTCGGGCCAGATAAAACAGTGACTCTTTCTGGCTGGAAGCCCGCTTTAGAAAAAGGGCCTTCACTTTTATTCCAATCTTCCTTCGAAGACAAAACATGCTTATATATCCGCAGCTCTGCTGATTCTGTAGGTTGCTGGCGCAAGCCTGTTGCTTTGGACCCAGGCAAATATAGGGTTGAAGTGATTGCAAAAGCAGTGAATGTTAAAAACCGTAACGAACCGAATTCGGGTGTCGGATTGCGCCTAGCTAGTGGAGAAAAAACCAAGTATATTTCCGAGTCTACAGGCTGGGAGAAAATGACCTTTGAATTTGATGTCGCAGCACCCAAAGAAATTATTTTGGTCTTGGAGATGCGCTCTTTAAAGGGCGAAGCCTACTTCGACACTTCTTCGATGAAGCTTGTCAAAATTAACTAATATCAACCAAGAGGCTTATGGCTTTAATACGAAAATCTGTCTGGTGGCGTCGCTATGCTTCAGGCGCTCTTGGTTTGATATCTCTCTTAGGTTGGCGGGGCGCAAGTTTTAAGTTAGAGCATCTTTTAAAAAAAGCGATTCGAGAAACTGGGCTGGATGATTTCGGCCCAGATCACTTTCTAGAACCTTTGAATATTCTTATCAAAGATTTTATAACCCATAATCAGACAGACACTCTAGGCCGTTTTGTTTATTCTCAAATGATTCTTTCCTCGCTTAAGAACCGCCTTAACCTGCATCATGTACTAAAGAAGTACCCAGAAGTAGAAAATGTTCCTATCCATGCTCCTTTGATTGTCATCGGGTTACCTCGAACTGGAACGACTTTTCTTCAAGGCTTACTTTCGCAGGTATCAACACTCAGGCCTCTGCAAAATTGGGAAACCCATCAACTGCCCGTGCCCCAATGCCTCGCTACAACCCAACAGGTACAACAGCAGTTGAAAACAGCGCAGGCGCAAATCGATGGTATAAACTGGTTATCGCCCGAGTTTATCAAGGCGCATGAATTGGGCACCATGGAACCAGAGGAATGCAACCCATTCTTGATGTCCTCTTTTTATGCATTGTTGTTTTGCCAATTGGTTTATGCACCAGACTATTTCCAATATGTTTTCGCATCAAATTTTGGTGATAGTTACACCTTGCATAAGAAACACCTTCAAGCGCTTAGCTTCAACAGAGAAGAGAAAACTTGGTTTTTAAAAGGCCCAGCACATATAGCATCCTTGGCTCAACTTTTGGTTGTATACCCTGACGCTCGTATAGTTTTCACGCATCGCAATCCTTTGGAATGTATGCCTTCCATGGCAAGCCTTACTGCGATGATCCGAATGGTTTGTTTGCCTACGCAAGATTTAAAATTAATCGGCCCAGGAATGATGAAACATTTGCAACAAATGCTGGATGTAGGTTATCGCACTCGAGATGCTTGGCCTGCTGCCTCAACCCCATTTCTAGATATCACCTATAAAAAGTTGGTTAGTAATCCTGTTGATACAGTTCATCAAATACTAAATCATTTCAGCATTCCTATTCCTAATGGAATGGACGAAAAGCTGAAAAGTTATTTAGCAAAACGAACGCAGCACAGGCATGGCATCCATAAGTATTCATTGGATGAGTATGGTCTTGACGAAACTGAACTCATGCAGAATTTCCAACGAGAATCTGATCTCGCTAACGGCTAATCAAGGCTACGATAATATTTTTATGATCGACTTGATCATTGCAAAGTTGGTATCCCATCCACAAAAACCTGCAATGCCCATGATGAAACCAATTATTGCAGGAATGAGGGCGAAAAAGAAAAGCCCCCACCTCTTGGTTAATGCGGTTACGCCCATCAAAGCCAAACTGACAGCCAAGGCTGCATCACAAAGATCGAATTGGTCGTCCATTTCATTGAGCTTGTCGTAACCTTGTTGTGCCTCTTCTGCATCGGCTTTTTGTTTCTCCGCTTTCTTTTCCTGCGATTCAGATTTCAGTCGGAATTCTTCTGATTTTGCTTCGCGGAATGATTTGATCTCCGGAGTTTCATTGGGTTGGGGCACGCTTAATTCCGCAGCTACTCCTTCATACACTGCTTGGCGAATGTTCCTTGCCTGAAACCATGCCCAGTTATCGTTTCTTTCCACTTGCCTTAACTGCATCTGCTGTACAATATTATCATCCTTCACATTGCAAATACCAATGAAGGTTGCAATGATCACGACCATCAATCCCACCCATGAATCCAAGGGGTTGTTCGAATCACTTAATTTTTCAGGCAATTCTATTTCAGCCATGGGGCGATCCTTTATTCTTTGTGGTTATTAGACAGAAGCATCATAAAAATGCCCATTATAAATGTCCAGTTATAATTTGAAGTAGATCCAAACCTTTTTCTTGCTTGATCATGGCCTCTTCTTAGTTGATGATTTAATCATTCCTACCTTCTTGAGGGTTTTACGATGTTAAGCATTAAAGCGTTTCTATTTCTCAGCCTTTTATTTCAACAAGCCGAAGCCGACAAATTAATTTGGAAAGAAGCTGCAGAGATCGGTCTCGAAAACCAAGGATGGAAAGAAACTCTTTCTCCGTACGATCGACTTCCCAAAAGCGTTGAAAAAATAGTGCGCCCACCCGTGTGGAGCCTATCCAGAAATAGCGCTGGTTTGGCTTGCAGGTTTATCACTGACTCTTCTGAAATTCATGCCCAATGGACTTTAACATCTCCCAATCTGGCAATGCCCCATATGCCCGCAACTGGTGTCAGCGGTTTGGATCTTTATGCACGCGATGATAAAGGCGCTTGGAAATGGGTGGCTAATGGCAGGCCTTCCGCAGTAACCAACAAAGCTGCACTTGCAACCGGGCTTCCCAAAGGCAAACGCGAGTACTTGCTTTATCTCCCGCTTTATAATGGTGTCAAAGAAGTGAAGATTGGCGTTACCAAAGGAACAACACTCGAAAAAGCACCGCCCCGTGCTGCTCATCTAATCCAGCCTATCGTCTATTATGGCACCAGCATTGCCCAAGGTGGTTGCGCTTCCAGACCTGGCATGGTGCACACTAATATCCTGCATCGCATGTTAGATCGCCCTGTTATTAATCTTGGTTTTTCAGGCAATGGCACACTAGACCCAGAGTTTGTTCCGCTGTTTGCTGAAATTGATGCCTCGATTTATGTGCTGGATTGCCTGCCTAATCTTGATGCAAAGCGTATTACTGAAAGGTTAGAGCCATTTGTAATTGCATTACGAAAAGCAAAACCCCTAACGCCAATTCTTTTGGTAGAAGATCGCACCTATACCAATGCCAGCATACTTACAGGCGTAAGACAAAAAAATGAAAGCAATCGCAAAGCACATGCCGAAGCTATTCAAAGGCTGAAGGATCGGGGAATTACAGGATTGTTTGTTCAACCGGGTGAACCACTGATGGGCGATGATGGCGAAGCAACCGTTGATAGTTCGCACCCGACTGATCTTGGTTTTATGCGCCAAGCACAGGTGATGCTACCAACTTTAAAACCCTTGCTTCCAACTCCTGCAGCAGCAAGGCCAGCAATCGAAGGATACTTTGACAAACTTAGTTATCTTCCCGGAGAAAAAGTTTCGTTGCGGGTTTCCTCAAAATCCGCATCTTTCGGAATCGAAGTTGCAAGGCTTGGCGCCAAGCGGGAAGTGGTGCTTACCAAAACAGATTTAGTTTGTTCGGAACAGATGATTCCCGATAATGCTTCTTCGCATGGTTGCAACTGGAAAGAATCCTATGCAATTGAAATACCCAAAGATTGGCGCACCGGTTACTACAGTTCAACACTTAGTGTGAAAAACAAGGAAGGTAAGGTTCTTACAAGCGAAGCGTTTTTTGTAGTGCGTAATGCAAATCCGGGTAAAGATTCTAAAATTCTAATTCAGCTTTCCACGAACACCTATAACGCCTACTGCAACTGGGGTGGTTACAGTCTTTATTCTTTTCATGGGAAATACAAGGTTCAAGGTAGGCGTGTTTCTTTTGAACGCCCAATGGTAGGCCAGTTTCGTTCTTGGGAATATCCCTTCATCAAATGGGCCGAGGAAGCCGGGTTTGTTTTTGATTATGCAATCAACAGCGATCTCGAACATCACCCTGAAATACTAAAGAACTACAAACTCGTTCTCAGTGTGGGCCATGATGAATACTGGTCCACCCCCATGCGGGATAACCTTGAAAAATATATATCCAACGGTGGCAATGTTGCTTTCTTCAGTGGTAATACCTGCTGCTGGCAGGTGCGTTCTGAAGATTCAGGTAAAGCCCTTGTTTGTTACAAGCAGGCATTTCGTGATGATCCTCTTTTTGAAAAAGGCGACCCTAAACTAATATCCTCACTCTGGAGCCATCATTTGTTAAAGAGACCAGAAAACACCCTCACAGGCGTTGGGTTTCTTTATGGCGGGTACCATCGGAGTCATGGCCAATTCATGGATGGCTCTGCTGCTTTCACGGTACATCGGCCTGAGCATTGGATTTTTCAAAACACCAACATGAAAAAAGATTCTACCTTTGGTGGCAAAGATACCATCGTTGGTTACGAATGCGATGGCTGTGAACTTGTTTGGAAAGATGGCCTACCCATCCCTACTTTTTCAGATGGCACACCTAAAAACTTTTCCATCCTTGCAACTGCACCAGCCAAATGGCACCCAGATGATTGCGAATGGTATGAACGCTGGGAAAAAGGCCGTACTGGAAATGCAGTGATAGGCACTTACTCGAACAACGGCACGGTAATCACCGTAGGCACAACGGATTGGGCACATGGCTTGGCAGGGAAGGATCCATCGACTATGTCCATCACGTGCAATATTATTGAAAAACTCATGAAGTAGAAGATTCTTCGATTTGCATTATTCTACTAAATAAACTGCAATTCATTCTGCATCTAGAATGATGATCAAGCCAGCAAAAAGGTCAAACTGCTCTAAATCGGGTTTTGGGTTGGGCCCTTTGGGAAGTGGTTTTTTCTTATAGACATAAACCAACACCGAGGTGCTTTCGTCTAATTTTTCCAAAGTTGATGCGAATCCTGGGAGCTTTAAAGGCCCTCTCATCTCAGCAACACTTTTCTTGGTGAAGACCCTGATGTTTCCTTTTTCATCAAAAAAACCTCCAGGTGGAAATGTACTGCGCACATTGCAAGGGCTGCGAAGTACCAACTCCAACACATCGCCTGTTTGATGCACCAATAATATTTTTGACCGAAGCACTTGGAGATCTGCAAGGCCGCTTTCCAATTCTTGAACAGCCTCTTCCCGAGCAGGAGAATTCTTGGGTAACCCCATTCCTTTTTGTCTGATTTCAAGCAACTTCTTGCGCATGGCTTCTGCACGTAACGCCATGTCTCTATCGATCTCCCCAAATTGATGAGCAAGGCTGACACGAATCTTTCCATCACGTGGCGGACCGAGTAATTTTCCAGCAAGGCTGCCCACATGAACCCAATCCGCTTTATCATCCGCTAAAAGTAAACTAGAAAATATCGGAAACATCATTACTAGAAGTAAGAAAAGCCGACCTAGTTTCATGATCCATCCCCCTATTTTTATCATCAACATATCTTAATCAAACTGCATAGGAATTGCACCTTTGCATTTTGATTCAAGAGTATTTTTGCTTGTTCTCTTTTGCATTGTGCGAAGATATTTGGTATTGATAAGTTCATGAAAAACATCATTCTATACTCCCTTGCGCTACTTGGATTTTTCTCCAACAACTTACTTTGGAGTGCCGAAAAGCCCCCGAATATCGTGCTAATATTTGCAGATGATCTGGGCTATGCAGATCTAGGCTGCTTTGGATCGACGACGATTCGCACCCCCAACATTGATTCCCTTGCTCGTGATGGCATTAAGCTCACGAACTTTCATGTGCCTCAAGCAGTTTGCTCTGCTTCGCGTACTGCTCTTCTCTCTGGCTGCTATCCAAATCGTGTTGGAATACTTGGAGCACTTGGCCCTAATTCAAAAAACGGTATCAAAGACGCAGAAAACCTTCTTCCCGAACATCTTAAAAAGTTAGGTTATTCCACCGCCATCTTTGGCAAATGGCATCTGGGTGATTCCGCCCAGCATTCACCATTACGCCATGGGTTTGATACTTATTTCGGCCTTCCCTATTCGAACGATATGTGGCCCAATCATCCCACTGCCAAAAACTTTCCCCCTTTACCTTTACGCCAAGATGACAAGGTTTTAGAACTTAACCCGGATCAGTCAAAATTAACTGGCTGGTACACCGATCGAGGTGTGAAGTTCATTGAAGCGAATAAAGATAAACCTTTCTTTTTGTACATGCCCCATTCAATGCCACATGTGCCTATTTATGCCTCAGAAAAATTCAAAGGTAAAAGCAACCAAGGGCTTTATGGAGATGTCATCGAAGAAATAGATGCTTCCGTTGGCACCATTCTTGAAACCCTCAAGAAACATTCCTTAGATAAAAACACCCTCGTGATCTTCACTTCAGATAACGGCCCATGGCTTTCCTACGGGCATCATGCTGGTTCGAAGGGGATGTTACGTGAAGGCAAGGGCACCGAGTTTGAGGGAGGAGTACGAGTTCCCTTTGTTGCACGATGGCCCGGAAAAATTCCCGCTGCAACTACCAGCAATGAACCCACCATGACCATCGATCTTTTGCCCACCCTTGTTGGTTATGCAGGAGGAGTTGTAAAGGCAGAACCTAAAATTGATGGCAAGAACATCAGTGCAATTATCGAAGCGAAACCTAATGCCAAAAGCCCTCAGGAGGCTTACTATTTTTATTGGGGTGATGCACTTCATGCGGTAACCAGTGGCAAATGGAAATTACATTTCCCCCACCCTTACCTTCATATCATCGAAGGTGGAAGCGATGGAAAACCGGGGAAGGGCGAAACACGCAAGATCGAACTCTCCTTGTTCGACCTCGATGCCGATATCACTGAATCCAAAAATGTCGCAGATCAAAACCCCGATGTAGTTAAAAAACTTCAAATACTGGGCGATAAAATAAGAGAAGAACTAGGTGATTCACTCACCGGCAAAAAAGGTTCCAAACTTCGATAGGCACTTTAATCATGCGAAAAACACTTGGTTCAATCATCCTTTCTTTTGCTATCGTTAGTTTTGCATATGCATTCGATTCCAACCCAAGTGATTGGAAATTGGTTTGGAGTGATGAATTCGAAGGTAAAGAAATCGACCGTTCAAAATGGGACTTCGACCTAGGCAATGGTTTCTATGATTATAATGCAAAACAATGGATCAACGGTTGGGGTAATGAAGAGCTGCAGTATTACACCCGCGAACCAGAAAACGCTTTTGTCAAAGAGGGCTTGCTTCATATCAAGGCAATAAAAGAATCGATTCATAATTGTGGTTACACATCCGCACGAATGAAAACCAGAAAACGAGATGGCAGCGCACTATTCAACCAATGCTATGGTAAGTTTGAATTTCGAGCCAAGCTGCCTACAGGGAAGGGCGTTTGGCCAGCGCTTTGGATGTTGCCACAGAGTGACAAATATGGCACATGGCCTTCGTCAGGTGAGATTGATATTCTTGAAGCGCGAGGGCAAGAGCCCAATAAAATCTTAGGGACATTGCATTTTGGCTCGCGCTGGCCCGCCAACGCACATAAAGAAAATAACCTCCTCCTTCCCAACAATGGCACCATTGCAGATTTCCACACTTATGCGATTGAATGGGAACCGGGCGAGATTCGTTGGTTACTGGATGGCAAACAATTTGCAGCACAATCATTCTGGTGGAGTAGCAGCAAAGTTGCAGCCAACAAAGGGCTTCAACCGACCAAGGAGGAAGACCTCAACGCTTGGCCTGCACCGTTCGACCAGCCTTTTTATCTGGTCATGAATGTTGCAGTGGGCGGTAAGTTTTTAGGTAACCCTGACAATACCACACTTTTTCCAGCAGAAATGCTGGTAGATTATGTGCGTGTTTACGACAAAGTTGGGGGCTATGCCAAAATCAAACCCCGGGGCGAAGGCAAACTTCCCTTTGGCAAACCATAATTAGTACACTAACTAAACTCCCTTGACTTATAATTATATTGTAGTTACAATATAATTATGATGAATCTTGAGTTTTCTTGGGATCCGGACAAAGCCCGAATTAATCAGAAGAAGCATGGTGTCTCTTTCGAAGAGGCGCAGACAGCTTTTTATGATCCTTCTGGTCTGATTATCCATGACCCAGATCATTCTTTTGCAGAAGATCGCTTTATCTTGTTAGCGATGAGCTTAAAACTCCGGCTTCTGATTGTTTGTCACGCTTATAAAAATCTTCATTCGCAGATACGAATTATCTCGGCACGAAAAGCGACCAAGCGCGAACAAAACCAATATGGAGGTTCTAAACCATGAGAAAAGAATATGATTTTTCGAAGGCGACCAAGACACCCTACACGAAAGCTGTGAAAAAACAAATCACCATCCGTCTCGAAGTTGAAATCGTCGAGTACTTCCAGAAGTTGGCAGAGCAAACAGGTATTCCCTACCAAAACCTAATGAACATGTACTTACATGATTGTGTTCAGTCACAACGAAAACCCATTTTCAAATGGGCCTGAAAATCAGTTATACTTATTTAATCTCACCCCGTTATTATTTCTTTGGGAATGGCGGGGGTGGGGGCAACTTCTTTTCCTTTGTCTTTAACTCATTGAGAATCTCTTCGATGGCCCGTTCCAATTGTTGATCCTTCCCGCTATATTCAATTGCGGGATCGTTATCAACGATGATGTCCGGGGTAACACCCTTACCTTCAATGATCCATTCCTTGCCCTCAATATCATAACGGCTAAATTCAGGTTTGTTCAAAGTACCACCATCCAAAAGTGGAAGAGTGCCTCGAATGCCTATTACCCCACCCCAGCTTCGTTTACCAATCAATTTTCCAAGCTTATGCTGGCGAAAACGGTAAGGGAATAAATCACCATCCGAAGCAGAGAATTCATTCATGAGACAGACCATGGGGCCATGCATCATACCGCGCGGATCAACCGATGGTGGCGTGCCACGAGCGATCCCAATCATTGCAATTTCCCTACGAAGCCTTTCGATAAGCATGGGTGAAACATTACCGCCCCCGTTGCCACGCATATCAATAATCAATGCGCTCTTTTTTAATTGCGGATAGAACTGCCTTGCGAATTCGTTAAGCCCGGCTTGCATCATATCGGGCACATGAATGTATCCAACTTTGCCCTTACTAGCCTCATCAATGCGCTTGCGATTTTTTTCAACCCAGTCACGATAATAGAGAGGCCCTTCATTATCGATCGGAACTATCACTACTTCCCTTGCGCCATTGGCTTCGGGCTTGGAGTTGATTTTAATCACAACAGGCTTACCAACTTTATTCACCAGCGCCTGATAAGGTGAAGCCATTTCATTGACAGGCTTGTTATCAATTGCGATTAGGTAATCACCAACTTTTGCATTAACTCCGGGTGCAGCAAGCGGGGAAGCCAAGCCTGGTTCCCAGGTTGAACCTTCAAGGATGCGAGTGATTTTTACATATCCTGATGGTGCATGCTTTTCAAGCTTTGCGCCAAGCTGGCCCAGCGGAATCTTTCGAACAGCAGGTAGATCGCCACCACCTACATAAGCATGGCCTGCGTTCAATTCGCCAATGAGTTCGCCAATCACATAGGAAAGATCAGCACGATGCCTTACATGGGGAAGAAGTGTTTCGTAGCGGTTACGAAGTGCAATCCAATCAACGCCATGAAGATTGGGGTCGTAGAAGAAGTCGCGCATCTGACGCCAGCACTCGTGGTAAATTTGTTTCCATTCAGCCTTGCGATCGAGTTGCACTTCCATTCCCGAAAGATCGAGGAAGGACGAAGGAGTAACAGAAGCCTTGGGCAGATCGATGACTGCAAATTTTCCATCCACAGAGACGAGAGTTTTTTTGCCATCAGCGGTGATATCAAAAGAACTCACAGAGCCTAGGTTAGTTTCAGCGCGGGTTGCAAGATCATAGGTTGCAAAAGTGGATCGTGGATCTTTGCTGGAAGAGCGAATATACCAGACAGCGGAACCTACGGATTGAAGGTTACGGTAATTACCTGGTGGCGTGGGGATCTGGAAAGTGCGTTCTGAAAAACCTGTGAGATCGATTTTGGAATCCTTATCCTTAGCATCTGTTGCAGGTTTGTTTTCAGGTTCATCAGTCTTCGGTTTAAAGGGCGAGGGTGTATCTTTCGCAAGGGCAACGGCATAGATGCGTGCCATATCGCGGTAGGCATGGTTCCACTCGGTGGAACTGTAAATGGGGTTTAAATCGCGGTTAGAGACAAAGAAAAGAAATTTCCCATCGCCTGAGAAAGCTGGTGAGTTGGATTCATGCCAACCATCGGTGACATCGGTAACAACTTTCGTTACCAGGTTGTAAATGCGGATCTTGTCCATGCCAGTATCGCTGGTTTCCGACCAAGAGACCCATTTACTATCGGGGGACCAAACCGCATCGTTGATTTCCCAATGCTTGGATTGAACCACTTCGATAATTTGCTTGGTTGCAACATCAATATAGCGAACTCTGAACTTGCGATCGGTCCAAAGAATTTTTTTAGAATCGGGCGACCAATAAAGTGAATACTTGTAGACATCACCTTTGGAGGTGAGGGCGGTAGGAGCGGATTTGGCATCGGAGGCAACGAGCATAATTTCATCTTCGCCCGAGATATCAGAAATGAATGCGATATTTTTCCCATCGGGGGACCAATGTGGATCACGATCATGCGCCCCGGGGGTGTTGGTAAAATTGCGAGTGATGCCAGGCCCAGAAGGAATGGTGAAAAGTTCACCTCTTGCGCTTAAGCAAACTCGCTTACCATCCGGAGAAGGTGTACCTGATGCAACTTTGTCTGCAACAGAAAGCAGCGCAGTACGCGAGGTTGCGAAATCTTCATTAAGCTCGATAGGAATTTTTTCATACTTATCGGTTCCAAGATCAAGTTTCCAGATGAACCCAGCTTGTTCGAATGCAATCGCCTTGTCTCCAAGGGATGGGAACTTGACATCAAAATCTGCAAAGTTGGTGACTTGTTTAACAGCTTTGGTTGCAAGGTTAAGCACATAAAGATTCATGCGCTTGGAGGGATCGCGATCCGAGAGGAAATAAATGCGATCCTTAAACCACATGGGTTCGATTTCTTGATCGAGAGTATCAACAAGTTGTTCGGTTTTCTTAGTTTTGAAATCATAGGTCCAGATATCATCACACATACCACCCCGGTATCGCTTCCAAGTGCGGAACTCGCGGAAGATCCGGTTATAAACAATTTTGGAACCATCAGGAGAATAGGAAGCAAAGCCTCCGCGGGGAAGTGGCAGTTCTTCATGCAACCCACCGTTGGCATTCACTGTATAAAGCTGGCCCAGAAAATCATTGAAGGTTGTCATGCGGGAACGAAAGAGAACGTCCTTACCATCGGGTGTCCAACCGAGGGTGATATTATTTGGGCCCATGCGATCTGAAACTTCATCCCTGCTAAGGGTGGAAGTCCAAGTCAATCGCTTGGGTTCACCGCCTGAAGAGGGGATCTTGTAAATTTCAGTATTGCCATCGTACTGACCGGTGAAAGCGATTGATTTACCATCAGGTGAGAACTTCGGAAACATCTCAAATCCAGAATGCGAGGTGAGCCTTCGGGCAACGCCCCCCTTGGAATTAACTGTGTATAAGTCGCCAGCATAGGTGAAGACAACTTGGTCGCCATGGATTGCAGGGAATCGTAGCAGCCTTGCTTCTTCTGCGTGAGAAAAGGAAGCGGTACTGAAAATTAAGGATAGTAGACAAAGAGTGAGACGCATGGCTTTTTCCTTGCTTAGATTGAAAACTATAAGAATTGATTATAGTGCATCGAAGCGTTGAACCCATACAAGTAAAGTTGGGTGAAACTGAAGTTTAGGGTGGTTTATAGCGATTTTAATGATTGTATAACTAATGATTTTTCAGCGTAGGGGAGCCTGCAAATTCAAATCAATAGTACCACCGTTATCGGGCACTTCTACTTTTAAAGTGGTAGTTTCAGCGACACCATAGTTGGCGGGGATGGAGGCCTTTGGGTTTGTTTTTTTAGGCAAAGAAATGCCCACTGCAGGTGCTGGTCCACTTTCCGGATTAGTTGGAATTGCAACAGCTTCCGGGTCAAAAAGTGGTTCCACAATTATCACACGATAGGTTCCCGGTGGGACTCCAATTTCATCTTTGATGGATCCGGGGCGAATAGCAAGCAACGAATAGTTTCCATCCTTATCACTAACCCCGCCACCGCCGACTCCGGGGGTGACGTTTTCAGGGAGGAATTTAACATGCTTGAAGGGCAGGGGTACTCCATCCAAAGTTAGTTTACCTTGAATAGGCACCAGTGTTGGACGCTTGTCCCCACAGCCCAGAACCAATAACACCAAAAGCATCAGAACAATATTGTGTTTCATTTTGGAAGTGGCTCATTTATGGAAGGGAAATTACCTCACCACCCGCCATGGTGCTAAGCGCTTCAAGTGTAACACCACTGGTGTTTTCAGTCATAAACCGAACGGAGCCATCCCCAAAAGCAAAATGACTGCCACCCGAATGCATACTACCTGCAGCAGCCCACCAAGTACGAATACGGCCATTCATAACTGTATAAGTTGGATTTGCTGCAGCGGGAAAAGAACTTGGCAAATTCCATATATTTATGCCGGGGTCGCTTGTTCCCGGATCAACCCCAACCATCACATGGGTACGATACGACCAAGCAAACGCAGCGCCATTACCGTGATACCTAGTGGTTTCACCCAAGGCAAAGGTATTGCTTAATCCATCGATAACATCACCTGGCCTGGTAGTGCTATTTTCGCCAAACATTCTCCTCAGTGAGCCACTGGTTGCCCAGTTGTTGCAACGAGAATAATCGCTATCGCTGGTGATGAAATCATAATTGGTTGCTGCGCCATTAAAGGTGCCACCTGGGCCATAATACCCCCCTGTAAGTCGATCATTAGGCCCCGCAGAAGTATCAGTAGGGCAATTAAAAGCTGGTACCACAGTTGAAGCAAGGGCAGCATTTCCATTAGTCAAAGGATTACCAACTATAGCACCTGAGGTGTTTCCCGGATTAACTGCAAGGGTGGTAGAAACATTTGCGAAAGCTTCATTAAGGTTGAACTTTTCATAAAGAGCTGATTGCTCAAGATACGGAAGTAGTAGCAGCAAACCGTTGGCATTATAAATTTTTGCATCGCCCGTTGCAGGAGTACTACACCAGCTGTAACCCTTGCCTGCAGAAGGAAAAGTATTGAAAGTTGCAAGATAGTTGTGGGTAGCGAGTGCAATCTGTTTAAGATTATTGGAGCACTTCATTCTTGCTGCAGCTTCACGAACCTTTTGCACCGCAGGCAACAAAAGCCCGATCAAAATCGCAATAATTGCGATTACAACCAAGAGTTCGATAAGAGTAAATGCACGAGAGCTTAATCTTTTAAAAGACATTTTTATACTCCGAAAATAAATGACTACCCTTATAATTTAACCAACTAATAAACTTAATGATACCACAAAGATAGTTGATAGCAAACAAAAAAATAGATCTAAACACAAGGCGCACTGTTTCAATGGATACTTTCTTTGCCTCGAGTTCTTCTTTAGGTTAAAACTATATTTGTGTATATCGGTTTATAATCCTGCATTGAGAGCAACATGAACATTTTTCTTTCCTTGGTATCCTGCATTGCAATGCAAGTTGCCCTCCCAAAAGTGAACACCCCAGAAATCATTCGTGAGTTCATTTACTTGGAAGCCCCGTTTCCACAATGCCATGCAACCACCATCGCAGAAACTCCCAAAGGATTGGTGACAGCCTGGTTTGGTGGCACACGCGAAAAAGCCCCCGATGTTGGTATCTGGGTTTCAAGAAGTGATTCAGGAAAATGGACAACGCCAACCGAAGTAGCTAACGGTATCCAAGCCGATGGTAAACGACACCCCTGCTGGAACCCTGTTTTGTTCCAACCTAAAACTGGACCGTTAATGCTATTTTATAAAGTTGGCCCTAGCCCTTCGACTTGGTGGGGCGAACTTCGCACCAGTGTGGATTCCGGAAAAACATGGAGCTCCACCATAAGACTTCCCGATGGAATTTTAGGGCCCATCAAAAACAAACCCGTGCAACTTCCAGATGGTTCCATTCTTTCGCCCACAAGCACCGAAGAAAATAAACTGTTTGGCTTATGGAAAGTGCACTTCGAACTTTCCAAGGATTTGGGAAAGACATGGAGCAAAATCGAGCCCGCCCCCGTTGCACTTGAAAAATCAATTCAAGCTATCCAGCCCAGCATCCTATTTCATGACAACAACAAGTTGCAAGCCTTGGGAAGATCTAAGGGAGGAAAGATTTTTGAAACTTGGTCGGAAGATCTGGGTAAATCTTGGTCCGCTCTTTCCTATACCAATCTTCCCAACCCGAACTCGGGGACGGATGCAGTTACCCTAAAAAATGGCACACATCTTTTAGTTTACAATCATACCGAAAAAGGTCGTAGCCCTTTGAACCTTGCAATTTCGAAGGATGGCAAAAATTGGGAGGCAGCATTAGTGCTCGAAAAAGATCCTGGCGAATATTCCTACCCTGCAATCATCCAAACAGCAGATGGCATGGTGCATATCACCTACACTTGGAAAAGGCTTAGAGTCAGGCACTTGATGATCGACCCCACAAAGCTTTCAGGCAAAGCAATTGTTGGTGGGGAATGGCCCAAGTAGAAAGATGCTAATAGAAATGTGCTAGAAAAAGTCGCGTCCAAGGTGAACGACCCAATTTTCATTTTGATACCAAAGTTCTATATCAATTCGAAAGCGTTTGGAACCTTTGACCAAAGCTGCATGGGCGATTGCTCTACCATCTTTATCGGTACATGCTTTTATTTGAACGGCGGGCTGATCAAGATTTACTTTTTTCAAAAGTCGCCTACAAGCGGCTTTAAATCTTTCAATGGTAAGCATTTTTTTTTGAGCTGGATCTACCAGGTTCCAAGCTGCATCAATATCTGATTGGGAAACGGCTTGAAGAAACTCACGAGCTACGAGCTTTGCAGGGCTTTCTTTGATTTCTATTTTTGATGAACAACCAAAAGGCATTAATGTAATTGCAATAATAATCAGCGCCCTTTGATCAATACGCATAACTTCCATCCTGGGCTAGAACGATTTTATCAGGAAAAATACCAATCACAGCGTCATCAAAACGCATCATGGAAACATGACCATCAAGGTAGAGATAATTTGAACTCCCCGAATGCCTTTGATGTGCGATCCAATCCTTGAAGGTATCTGTTCCCAGCCAGATATCAAAATCATCCTGCCTGGGATTTTCGCCATTGATGTCGAGAAATGCGAGATGGTTTCGTTCCACAAAAGCAACCCAATTGGAAGTTCCGACTTCATTAATAAAACGGGATAGATTCCATGCCCCATACCGCCTGCTCTTATGACTAAGAAGGGAATTCATAAGGTGACTGACTCTGTGCTCAACACCATCGGGTTGGCCAGTAACTGGATCAAAAATCAATTTTCGTTCCGCAGGGTCATCAGGACAACGGAAGATTTTGTCGGAATTACCCAAAACGCCCTTGATGGAATTATTTTCATCAGCTTCAGCGGCACTGCCAATGAAGGGCATTAACTTGTCAGCCCAGAATATTTCAGCAAACGAATTAGAATGCGTGGTATTGGAGCTAACATCAGAATCATAGGGGTGATGCAGGAAAAACTCCCCGCGGTAAACATCGAAGTAGCCATGAACCGCAAGGCCAATCTGCCTGAGCCTAGATTTGCAATCAAGAGCACTTGCAGCACTGCGGACTTTCTGAACCGCAGGAAGCAGCAAGCCAATTAAAATACCAATGATTGCAATGACGACCAGAAGTTCGATAAGGGTGAAGGCTTTTTTAGTGTGCATATCGAGTACAAACTCCAGTATTACAGAATTGAAAATAATAATACCGGCTTCTTTTCCTAAAGCAAGCGTTTTTTTTCGGATATAGTAAATCTTCATCTTAAATTCACTGGAGCGCCTTTTATGCCTGATATCGTGCGATTTTCTGTATCTCTTGAAAATGACCTGTTAGGGCAGTTTGATTCTTTTTGCACCGAGGGCAAGTTCGCAACCCGCAGCGAAGCAGTAAGGCATCTCATTCGCGAAAAGCTGGTTTCTTCCCAAAGCACGGATGAAAACTCCCATGTTGCTGCGAGCCTTACTCTTGTTTATGATCACCACAAAACAAAAATCACCGACAAACTTCTCGACTTACAACATGCGCATTCAGAAAGTGTTGTTTCAACCATGCATGTTCATCTTGATGATGATCTATGCATGGAATTGATAGCATTGCGTGGTCACGCTGGTGAATTACAGAACCTAGCAGATGCCCTTGGCGGTTTGAAAGGTGTGCATCATGCCAAATTAGTTTTTGCATGTTCCCAATCCATCAGTCCATTGCATTTGCATAGCCACCCTCATCCTCACAAACATACCCATTAATTTTTTCAATTATAAAAGTAAGGAAGGCCCGCTGAAACTTATTCAGCGAGCCTTCTTTCGTTTAACCATCTTCAGATTATTAAACCATCATGCTGCCTGATTTTATCATTGAGCCACTTGGATCAAGGGCAAAAAGATAATCAGCGGTTGCTGCAGGCGATGAAGTTACCGTTGGTACTGAAGAAGCAGCAACGGTAGGGGATGTTGCAGCCGCTACTGGAGAAGCAAACACCTTGAATATTCCGGAAAACTCATAAGGGGTTTGCAATATGCTTGAAGAGAAGTTGTCGGTTCGCGACAGCACTCCACTTGCATTTTGCAAATCACGATTAAGCGACCAGAAAGATAACAACCCCAGATTTTTCTGCTGTGCAAATGCCAACACTTCTCTGGCTTCCTGCTGATCAAACACCTCGGTCAAAACATCGTTTCGACCTATCATGGGTGTTATCCCAACCATACTCCAAAGCTTTGCATCAGAAAAACCGGTGTAGATTGCTTTAAGCTGAGTATGCAAACTTGTAGCAGCCTGGATTGCATAATCGCCCATTTTTCCATTGGAATTCGGAGCTGCACCTTCACCATAATCCATGGCCATGATGTTCACCCCGCCCAACTTTACTCCGGCCTTGAAAGCACTCTGTACCGCATAGATGCCATCCAGGGTAAGCCCGGTGGGCAACACAGGAAGAGTCAGCCAGATTTCCAAGGGCTTGCCAGCTTTCGTAGCATCGGCTTGCAACTCTGCAAGCACCAAAGACCTGCGATCAATCACCGCCTTGTTGGCAAGCGCTGCTCCTTCAATATCAAAATCAATCCTAGTCAAACCATAGGCGTTGATAACCTGTTGATAAGCAGCCTTGAGGGCAACTTTATCAGAGATCACTTCAGCCATCTCTTGGTTGGCAGCACCACCAAAAGAAACATTAACATCGCCACCCAGGGAACGAAGATCATTCACCTTGGCGCGCATCTGCAAATCAAATTGCTGGCCATCAATTTCATAGGTGGTGAAACCACCCCATGCTGGTTTGCCGGCAGCAGTTGCAGTGATGAAACCAAGAGAGAAATATTTAAGCCCCTGCTCACGAGCGATCTTGGTGAAATCCAAAATCGGCCAGAGTGTGGTGTCCACATAAGGTGCAAAAACATTTCCAGGCCATGCCTTGGCTCCCTCTGCTACAAGTTTTACCGATACCGATGCAGTCGAAGTAAGCCCTGCAACATCAGCAATAGTGTAGTTGAAGGAATCCGAGCCCGTGAATCCTGACCCAGGGGTATAACGAACTGTACCATCTGGGTTGATCGAGACTGTTCCAAAGCTTCCCTGAGTTACAGTCTTCACCGAAATTTTATCGCCATTGGGATCGGTATCGTTAGCAAGCACAGAGATGCTTGTTGCCGATACAGATGGAATCCAAACCGAATCCGCAACAGCAACAGGCGCACTATTCACTGGAACAGGCGTTGGGCTAGGCGCAGGAGTTGGGGCTGGAGAACCAGCAAGCTGGATAGTCCCAACGCCCGAGGCATCCGCCAAGGTTGCGCCCGTTGGTGTTGAAAGCAACAGGGTGAAAGTTTTAGAAGCAGAAAGATTCTGGCTTGGAATCACGATGGAAACAGTCTTTGTGGTTTCCCCCGGTGCGAAAGTTAAAGTACCAGACGCAGCCTGATAATTGGTGCCTGCAATCGCAGTACCATTAGCAGTTGCGTATTTAACAGTAACAGTACCCGAAGAAGCAGCAGAAAGTTTCACTTGGAAATTCATGGTTTGTGAATTTCCAGTGGCTGTTCCAAGCATTGGAGCAAGGCTAGCTTGGATGTAACCCATCTTGGTGGTATTAACAGTAGTCCAGTCGTCATTGAGAATGCCGCCTGTGTCGCCACTGTTAGGGTTAAGGCTCCAGTAAGTCCAGCTCATTCCCTTTTGGTTGGAAGCCAGATCTTTGGTACCATCAAGGTTCAAATCGCCATCCATGTAGTCGGTAAATTTATCCAACCAGAGTTGATCACTGGTTGAACCAAGTTTGGAACCAAACTCGCCGATGAACATAGGGGCAGTCTGATTTTGGAAGAGATATCCAAAGTTGGCGTTCCAAACCTCATCCAAGTTATTTGGATAGGTAGGGTCGGAAAACCATTTCTGTGCATAAACACTGCTAGGGTATTCATGTGAAGAGTAAACAAGTTTGTTCGGCACAGAAAGATTGACGGGGAAGAAAGCAGCGCCCTTCAAGTTACCGCCCCACCATGTTGTTTCATTGTTGTATTTTTCAACACCTTCAACAATGATAAGCCAGTTGGGATTTGCAGCAAGAATCGCATTGCCAGCACGCTCTGCAGCTTTATTCCAATCCGTTGCTGCGGAACTATTTCCCCAAGTTGCTGATCTCTTAGGTTCGTTAAAGAGATCTGCACCAATCACCGTGGGGTTGTTGGCATAGCGCTTTGCAAGCATTGACCAATCTTCAATCCAACGCTGCTCAGTGTAATAAGCATCATTAGGGATGTACCAAACATCTTCATTCAGGTAGCCATCAGCCTTGGCTGAATGCCTGTCGAAAATGACACGCAAGCCAATCTTGCCACAGTATTCCACCATTTTGTCGAGGCACTGAATGGGAGTAAGCCCCTGCAAATCTGGATTCTGTGCAAAATTAATACTGCTGGTAACCGCATCACTACGAAGCATTTCGTTAGAGAACGGAACACGAAGAGTATTAAAACCAAGAGTTTTTACCTGATCCAGCACAGAGGTATAACCACGGGTCCATAATCCGTGAAATACTTTATTGCCGGTTTCAAATCCAAACCAGTTGATACCCGTGATGCGTACAGCATTTCCGTTGGCATCAACAATCTGATTACCAGATGTTGAAAGGAACCCATTCGATGCCGAGTTGTCTAACATCCCAGTTACTGTCACCGAAACATCGTTAACGACCAAAGTAGGAGTTACAATTGGCGTAGGGGTTGGCGTAGGGGTTGGTGTTGGCGCTGGTGTTGGTGCTGGCGTAGGTGCTGGCGTAGGGGTTACAACCGAGCTAGAACCATTGATGACTACATTAGTAGGAGAAGTGGCAGCGACGCCACTGCCTGAAAAACCAAAGGTAATAGAAGCCCCTGGAGCAATATCCTTGTTCCATTCTGCAGCAGCAATCGTGTACTTGGTACCCGTGCGGGAAACCATGGTAGCACTCCAAATGTTATCCACAGTCCATGGCGCATCGAAGGAAGCAGTCCACGACTTAAGCGTTGTGGTACCTGTATTTTTGATCGTGATATCAGCATTAAAACCGCTACCCCAATCACTGGTGACCTTGTAACTCAGCGTAGCCGAAACACCAGGCGCTGGTGTTGGTGCTGGCGTAGGTGCTGGCGTAGGTGCTGGCGTAGGTGCTGGCGTAGGTGCTGGCGTAGGTGCTGGCGTAGGTGCTGGCGTTGGTGCAGGTGTTGGCGCTGGCGTTGGTGCAGGTGTTGGCGCTGGTGTTGGCGTAGGTGAAATTACCGAAGATAGGCCACCACCCGTGAAAGCAAAATTCGATGGGTTTTGCGCATAGTTACCACCGCCAATGAATCCCACGGTAATGGATTGTCCGGGGTTTATGGTGCTGTTATAACCTGCGTTGGTGATTTTAAAATTACCTGCACTAGTTTGAGTGACGGTGCCATTCCAACTAGAACTAATAGTGTTTGCATATTTAAAAGTGGCGGCCCAATTGGTAACAGCAACATCACCTGTATTTTGAATGGTGATGAGCCCCTGCATACCAGAGCCCCAAGAGTTATCGATTGAAAAAGAACCAACTAAATTTCCTGCCGGTACTTCTCTAGATTCAAGTGCTTGCAATGATGGGACAAATCCTTTTTTACCCTTTTTCGAATTGAACAACACTTCCAAGTCGTGCATACGCATGATATGTCTCCATATATTAAATATTAAACGGTTCAAAAAATAATAAAACGAGATGTGTTTCGGGTAACCATTTGGAAGTGAAGTAAATAGCGACCCACTGAAAACCTAGGTCACACTTTTGCGATTGTCAAAAAAAAATATAAAAGTATTTGAGAATTAGGAAAGATAAAGCTTTTTTTGCTGAATATAGACTTCCACCGCTCTGGGTAACAAGTACCGAATACTTTTATTATTGCTTACACGCTCTTTTAATAAAGAACTGGAAACATCTAAATAAGGGGGGCCCGCAACAAAAATCACTTTGGGAGGTACGCCTAATTCTTTACCCAATTGTGAAATAAATTCCTGCTCTGTAGGCATGATAACCCCAGGCCGGATGCGCA